>JAEEGL015311428.1_pt1 | contig 21390 bp, 19 predicted proteins | sample 9134231 | NCBI WGS metagenome assembly JAEEGL01 (sample SAMN16246548, study PRJNA631951) | gut metagenome | biome: gut microbiome; feature: rumen; material: fiber-attached | host: Bos | place: Iran: Karaj | collected 2018-10
ATAAGGACCTTGAGATAGGCGAATCGTTTACCGTATATTCCGCCGCGTTCACAGTCGTCAAGACCGATGAAGGCGGTCAGACGGTGACGGAAACGGGATCCGTAACGCCGCCTTACGACGAAAACGGCAAATACCCGGCGTATTTAAGCGTTACGAGCGGCTCCGAGACGATATATCCCGACGCGTATATGCTGTTTATCGAAGAATACGACGATGAAAACGACGTTTGGCTGAGCGGCGACGGCATCGGCGCCGCGGGAGCCGAGCGCGTGCCGCTTATCAGATATGACAGTACCAAAAATATAAGCATAGATTACCGCCCGGATATCGATGTTGCAAACGTCGTATGCAGTTATACTTTCAACGGAAAACAGTCCACCGTCACGTACGGTTACATGAACGACTTTTTCGGCAAAGCCGAAGACGGCGTTTACCGCTTCGTGATTAAGTTCGTCATAAACGGACGGCAGATAGGTTCGCAGTACGAGTGCCGCTGCTTCGAATATCCTTTCGACGTTGAGGTTAAACGTGATACCTCCTCAAACGACTGGGACAGTCTTGACAAAACCGAACGCATAGAGCGCGCGCTCGACGAGATAACGGCTTACGGTATAAATTATCAGCGCTGGAGATATCTCTGCGGCGCCGATCACGCCGACGATATATACGACGACGGCGGATATTATATAGACGATCCGGCGGAAGCGGAATTCACTTTCGACTATCTGCTCGGCAAATATGACGACGAGGGGGATCCGAACCGCAGGGTACTGATGTTCGTATTCATTTCGTACTATCTTGAAGCGACGTGGGACGACGGCGAACACAGCTTCCCGTATTCGCTGAAATATATGCCGAACGCGGATACCTTCAAGCAGCCGGCAACCTTAAGCGAAGACGACGTTTCGGGCTGCGACGAATGGCTGCACGTAAAATATTACGGCGAATTCTGCAAATACGCCTCGCAGATGAAAGAAAACGACGTAAAAACGAAATATAAGGCGTCGTATAAGCTTTTAAAGAAATACGGCTTCAACGGTTTCTCCGATTCCGCGAAAACTCCCGAGCAGACGGCGAACAGAACGCTGCAGGAATTCTTCAATATGGCTCTGTCGGTAAAATACGGCATAGCCGTAACCGATCCGGCGTCCGAAAAATATTACAACTGGGACGATACCGGCAGCGGACTGAACGTCTACGGACCGGGCGACAAAGTATATCAGGCGCTTCTGAAATACTATCCGGAAGAATTACTCGGCGCAGACAGCAATAACGCTCCCTTCGCGTGCGAACAGCGCGCCGGCATCAAATATATTAACGACTGGAGATCATATTTCACCTCGCTTACGAGCAAAGAGATCGCCGACGGTTTTATAAAAGAAAGCAAATGCTTCTTAACGACCTCCGACGGGCTCGTTCTGACGGTCGACAACTATTATTTCTTCAATACAAATAACCTGAATACTCCGTCGGCAGGCGAACTGTATTTCTTTGAAGTAAACGGCGACAAGGCGACGGCGCGGCTGTACGTTGACGACGTCGACTGGCAACAGAACTATTCGATCGAATTCTCGGTAAAAGACGGCGAATATAAGATCACCGGCGGCACGTTTATAACAGAATGGCTCGCCAGAACTCTCTCGGTCGAAGAATGCAAAATGAGAGATGCCTTGATGGACGCCGAAAAGCTGGTGCGGCTGATCGGCTCCGGCACGGTAAGCGATTTCAGTTACTATGATTTTGACGTCAGTTACAATATAAAATACGGTGAAACCGCGGGACTGCCCGAAGGGCTTGAAGCGAAGCTCAACGAAATCGCGCTCCGCGAAGGCGACAACGGTCGGAAGTATTATATCTGCGACCGCGTCCTGTGCGCTTCGCTCGCGTTAAGCACGTATGATTCGTGGATAAGATATTTCTCGCAGATACTGCCCGAAGATGTTGTCAGGGATTATATCAAAGAAACGCAGTATTTTCTGATAATTGACGGAAACGTTTATCTGCTCGACAATAAAGCGCATAACTGTCTGAAACTCGATTACCGCACGATGCGCGTCACAAAAGGATCGGACGGAACAGTGACCGTGACCGTGAAGGCGCTCAATGAATGCTCCGGCCACGTCGGACGCGACGGATTTGACGTGACGTTCGAGCTGCAAAAGACGGAAGAAAGGTACCGTATCGTCGGCGGAACGTTTATCGAGCTGGTTATGAAATGCGGCGACCCCGCGTCGCTTTTGCAGGGGGTATTTGAAGCGCTGTGGTCGCGTCCCGGCAACGAAAAGATGTATTCAACGGGCGACAACGCGTCATCCGACGTGCCGCAGGAGCTTATAGACATAGCGAACAGATGCTTCGGCGAACGCGGAAAATATCAGTATTATTACAGCTTTGACGGTATAAACGACGTTTCGTATTTCAAAGAAAAGGCCGCGGCGTTTTTTACAGAAGATACGCTCCGCATAATGTTTGACAATAACGAAAGAGCGTTTGTGAAGATCGGCGATACGCTTTACGTGAACGGTGATCTGGAAGATCTCTGCTTCCTCGACGTAACAAGCGTCAGCCGTTTTGAGAAACTCTCCGACGGCAGTTACGAGATAGATCTGACGGTGATGAACAACGGTATGCAGAATCCGTATGATATGAGCTTTACCGCGAAAATAAGCATCGTATCGGGAAAACCCGTTGTCACCGGAGGAAGCTTCCTCGACTTCGTATTTGACGAAATGCTCGTTCTCAAATAAACGCCTGCGGTATGCTGAAAGAGTAATAGGCCGGGATATGCATGACCGGGCTGACACCGACCAATGAAAAACATAAAAACAGACGCCTGAGACGGCGTCTGTTTTCATATGTTTGTGTTTTATCCGAGCAGGGCTCTGTCGTTTGAGAATTCAGATCCGCTCGCTTCCGCGAATTTGGACAGCAGCGCTTTGACCGTGAGTTTCTTTTTCTCCTCGCCCGACACCTCGAAGATTATCCTGCCGGCGTTCATCATTATCAGCCGGTTGCCGTGCGCTATGGCGTCTTTCATATTATGCGTGACCATAAGCGTCGTAAGATGTTCTTCGTTGACGATCTTATCGGTTATCTCAAGCACTTTCGCCGCGGTTTTCGGGTCGAGCGCGGCTGTATGCTCGTCAAGCAGAAGCAGCTGCGGACTGTTGATCGTCGCCATGAGCAGCGCGACCGACTGCCGCTGTCCGCCGGAAAGCAGTCCGACCTTCGCGGTCAGTCTGTCTTCAAGTCCGAGCCCGAGAGAAGCGAGCGCTTCTCTGTACCTGTCGCGTTCCTTCTTCGTTATCGCCCAGCGCAGCGTGCGCGTTTTGCCGCGTCGCGCCGCGAGCGGGAGGGGGGAGGACCCGCTCGCGCGATCTTGTTTCGGATCCCGGTGAATAAAACCCTCTGCAGACCGCGGTACGGCGGCCGTATCGGCTTTATATTATTATTTTTCCGTCCGTCATACGGCAGAAATCCGTTGTATACAGCGAATTGCTCCTTATGAAATCAGCCGTTTTCTTTGCGCTGACTATCCTGCCCCCGAAGATCATGAAGCATTCGTCCGCAAGCTCCGCGGCGAGCTCCGTATCGTGCGAAACGATCAGCACGGTCATACCGCCGCCGGCGAGTTTTCCGATGATATCCGAAAACTTCTTTTTATATTCGGCGTCGAGTCCTTTCGTCGGCTCGTCGAGCAGTATGATCTCGGGGCTTTTGCAGAGTATGCGGCACAGCGCGGTGAGCTGAGCCTCGCCGCCCGACAGATCGTACGGATGCCGGTCGGCGAAAGCCGACACGTCAAACGGCAGAGACGTGATGTCATATCCTTTGAATTCTTCTCTTACCGTATCGTGTAGGAACACGTTATACACGTCCTGCGTGAGCAGGGCGATTTTTTTATAAAGTTCGTCGTTTTGATAGTTTTTCAGTTTTTTCGAAAACAGTTTCACAGAGCCGGAATACGGGCGCAAAAGTCCCGCCGCGCACGATAAAAGCGTGCTCTTGCCCGAGCCGTTCGAGCCGAGCAGAAAATATACTCCGCCTTTTTTCATGCTCAGGCTGACGCCGGAAAGCACGTCTTTTGAATCTCTGCCGTATCTGAAATAAACGTTATCGAATTCGAGCGCGGTATCCGCGCCGGAAAGGTCTTTTCCCGCGTAATCAACGGCTTCGACGGACGAAAACGCCTCTCTGCCCTCTTTGACCGAAAGCGGTATGTTGTCTCCCTCACGGCCGAGTCTGTAATGCAGACGCACCGACGGCGGCATATCAGACAGTACGGCGGGCGACGGGCGAGCGGATAACACGTCCTCCGGTTTGCCGAACGCCGTCATTTTGCCGTCTTCGAGTACGAGCATTTTATCGGCGTATTTCAACAGCCCCGCCGTGTTGTGCTCAGAAATCACCACCGTGACGCCGAGCTTTTCGTTTATCGCCGAAAGCATCGAGACGAACGTCTCGCGGCTGACCGGATCGAGCCTTGAGGTCGGCTCATCGAGCAGAAGCAGACGCGGTCTCGTGACGAGTACCGAAGCGAGGCACAAAAGCTGTTTCTGTCCGCCCGACAGCTCGTTCGTCGGCGTATCATACAGCGCGTCGAGCCCGAAAAGCGCCGATATCTCGGCGACCCGAGGCATCGCGTCGTTTTCTTTTACGCCGAGGTTTTCGGAAGAAAACCAAAGTTCCGTGCAGACTCTGTCGGTCACGGTCTGCTCTTCCGGCCTCTGTGCGACGAAAGCAATCAGAGCCGCCGATTCTCTTTCGGAAACGTCGGAGATATCTTTGCCGAGTTCACGTACCGAGCCGCCCGTCTCGCCCTTCGGCGCGAGTTCTTTTTTCAGTAAGCGCAGAAGCGTCGATTTGCCGCCGCCGGTCGGTCCGCATACGCATACGAACTCGCCTTCATTTACGGCAAACGACACGTTTTCAAGCGCGTTTTTTTCTGATCCGGCGTAAGAAAACGTCAGATCTTTGATATCAAGTATTTCCATTTCAGCCTGTCCGCCAGCTCCGCCGCGACGGGCAGAGCCGCAAGTAATGTGTAAGATATACGGCAAACTACCGTGACGGCTCTGCGATCGGGCGGCGTGAATACAGGGTAAAACGACGCCGTACATCCGCCCGACAACGCCGATACGGCGACCGTCGCGGCGAGGAGCGTGAGTATCGCAGTCATCACGATATCTTCGTAACGGAATTTATAAACGGAATAGAATCTCCTTCTGCCGACTCCGTAGCCTCTGCCCGCCATACTGTCCGATATGACGACGCCGTTTTCGAGCGCCCACGTCGCGAGAGCCAAGAAGACGCGCAGCCTGTTTTTCGTCTTTTCGGGCAGCGTACCGTTTCCTTCGCCGCCGAGGACCTTCTGCTGATCGGATATCAGCCTTGCCTGCGCCGCGTACATCGGAGCGAATCTGAGCGCCATCGATAAGGTAATCGCCGCCGCGCCGGAGAGCGGAGCCGTCAGATAAAGGAGTTTTTGCGCCGTGATCAGCTTTGAAAAAGCCGAAAACAGCAAAAGCACGCTGAACAGAACGAAAGCCGTATTGATCCCGTAGAGTATCGCTTCAAGCGTGACGGGCGAGTCGCCGATGAATAAAAGCGGCGTATCGCCTTTTTTCGATATAAGCGGGTTGACCGCCGCGGTGATCAGAGCGAACGCCGCAAACAGCAGAAACGTCCTCGTTCTGCCGCCCGAGGCGAAAAAGATGAATATCGCCGCGGCAAAAGTCACGGCGGTATAAAACGGGCTGTTTAACACAGCGCACAGCACCGCCGCCGAGACGAAGTATATGAATACGGGTACGGGATTCGATCTTTCAAATAATTTCATATCAGTAAAGCAAGCTTACGTCGGGAACGTAGATCCATTCGAGCACGTCGCCGTCCTGCAGTTTATACGAGCCGCTGCCGACCGACGGCGCGACGCCGTTGACTTTATACCCCCATCCGGAGGTCTGACCGTATTCGGCTTCGTATACGCCGCCGATGCCGGTTATATAAGGCGATACCGGAGAACCGGAGTTTATGACCGTCAGCCCGTTCTGCCGGCAGACGCGTATCAGCACCGAATAAGCCGTGTCGCCCTCGCCTATGCCGATCTGCATTTTTTCTATGAGTTTTTTGTCGGAAACGAGCGAACAGTCGACCGAAAACGTGATATTGCCGGTAACGGCGACCTCTTCGACGTTTTCAAAATAGCCTTTGCCGGTCCTGACGCCGACGACGGCGATAACGGCGACTGTGACCGCCGTGACCGACAAAACGATGATATAGTCGATTATGCGTTTTTTGCCGCGTATGAGCATGACGACGCAGACGATCACTCCCGCCGCCGCAATGCAGAGGCAGAAAACGAGCGTGAGATCTCCCGACGACGGAGAATATACGGCGGTGTGTTCGGTTTTATCGAGCGCGTAGAACGGGCTCATCCTCTCATACGCGACCTGTGCCGAAACGCACTGAGCCGTCGCCGAAGAATTGGCGCCGCCGCCTTTGACGTGTTCGTAATCGCCGTTTTCAAGCCTGAAACCGAGCATCGCGGCATAAGCCTTTTCAAGCGTATCGGTCTTTTCGCCGAGTGAAGACAGGGCGATCACGACCTGAGCCGTCGTTTCGGCGTTCTCGCCGCCGAAGGCGTCGAAAGTGCCGTTCTCTTTCTGAGCCGATCTGATGAAAGCGACGGCTTTCTCGATTATCTTTGCCGCCGTCGGGTCTGTTTTGCACGGCGCGAGCGCCGATACGGTCATAGCGGTCATATCGACGTCGGGGGAATCGCCGACCACGGCGAAGCCGCCGCTTTCGGTCTGCCGCCGTTCGAGCGTTTTTATGACATCCGCCGCGGTCTTGCCGGTGTCGAAGCCGTTGAAGATCAGATGCAGAGTATAAACGAGACCCGATATGCTGTCGGGATAGTTGCCGGGGTCCGAAAAATACTCGTCGTGAACCTCGCTTTTCACTCCGCAGGCTTTGAGCGTCAGCGCGTATTTGAGCGCGGTGACGGGATTTTTCGGTATCTCCCGCGCGGCGATAAAAAGTCCGAATTTCGTCAGATCGCGGTCGCCCTCGCTCTGACGCAAGGCGACGGCGAGAAAACACCCGTTTTCGGGATCGTTTTCAAGTTCCGCCTGCAGTCTGTCGAGCGCGGCTGAAACGCCCGAAGCCGCGGCAGACGTGACCGCCGCGGCAAGCAGAACGAACACCGCGACCGCGGAGATTAATTTTTTAATCATTATTTAGTGACCGAAAGCACCGGCGGGACGAGAGTCATGCCGTCGGCTTTCGCACTGATGATTGCGGCTTTGCTCGGCAGGGTTATCTGCACGCTGCCGTCTTCGCCGGTCTTGAATTCGGTAGCCTGACCGTCGATCGTGACCGTCGCGCCGGCTACGGGTTTATTTACGGGAGCGTAGGTCTCGTCAAAACCGACGCTGAAGAGTTTGACCGTAACGGTCTGACCGAGCTTGCCGCTGATCATGGATTCGCTGAAGAACGAATACGCGTCGGTCCACGCCGTTTTATCGGAATATACGTAAGCGTAAACTCTGTCGCCGGCTTTTACTTCGTCGGCAAGGCTCATAGCCATACTGTCGTTGAGGTAATAACCGAACGCGCCGCTTTCGTCGCCCCAGAGTTTGGTTATGCTGAGTCCGTACTGTCCTTCGACGGAGGCGTAGCCGTCTTTGCATTTCGCGGCGTGAAGCGCGACAAGAACGTCGTTGATCGTCATTTTGCCGTCTTTGTCCTGATCTTTGAGCGCAACGGGTTCCCACGTGCAGACTACGTTTTTGCCGTCGTAAACGGATACGTAAACGACTTCTTTCGGAGCGCACGAAACGAGGAGCATGAGCGCCGTTACCGTGACGATAATAAGAGCTGTAAGTTTTTTCATTTTGTTTTTCCTTCTTTCTTATAGTTTCGGATCTTTATTTTTGCGCGTATTCTTTTCTGTGCGCGTTTTTCCGCTTTTTCGGGGTTCGCTTCTTTGATACCGGCGGCCTCGAGCGCCCGCGGCCACGGACCGAGCGCCGCTTTGATATCCCGCACCTGTTCGTCGGTGAAATCCGATCGTTTGGGATACCTGTCGGGATGCTTTTCGTATTCGGCTCTGAGAAGCTCAATACAAACGTTTTGCTTTTCTTCGCTCATAAACCCTCAACTCTCAATTTTCATTTCTCAATTACCTGCCGCGCCACTCGATGCCCGCAACTGCCCGCAAAAACCGGCTGTTCTTACGCCGCTTTCGTTTTCGGGGGCTGCGCCCCGCCACCCCTGCATCCCCCGAACCCCCTTACCCCTCCACATCCCCGGCTTGAAACCGGGGGCCACCGCGCGCCCCCTCGATCCATGATCGACGGGAGGGGATAAGGGGGCTTGGGGGTTGGGGCGATTTATCGCGCCGGAGGGGTGGGTCACCCCCCCAAGAATTATCGGGTTTAACTGCACGATAGGTTTACACGCCGTAGGGGTCGGCGCATACGAGAACCCCCAACGCTCTCAAGTTCGCGTCGGGGTACCCTTACGACGACCCGCCAAACAGCGTTGTCTTACAAAAGAACGTTTACCGCATCCATAGGGGAGCGGTCACCGCCCCCACTTTGAACGGCTACATTGAATCATTATTCTTTGCATAGTTTTATAACGGGCGATTCGTGAATCGCCCCTACTGCCTTCGGATAACGTTTGCACTGAGCGATTAAAGCGGCAGGAGCAAGCCCCTGCCCTACGGTTCTTTAAATTATATTTATACAGACCGTTCGCTTTTCGGGGGCTGCGCCCCGCCACCCTTGCATCCCCCCGACCCCCCTCATCCCTCCAAATCCCCGGCCTTCAACCGGGGGGCTCTGCGCGGCCCCCTCGATTACAGATCGAGGATCAGGGGGGAGGAAGAGGGTTTGGGAGATTGGAGGGCGGGGGTCTCCCAAGGGTGCCGAAGGCACACCGAACGCCGCCGAAGGCGACACCTTATTCATTCGGCTCGTCCCCGAGCCGATCATCATGCGCGAAGCGCTCATCATGACGCAGTTTCATCATTTGACGCGAAGCGTCAATCATCATTCCTTCTCGCGCCGCTTGCGGCATATCGCACCCGCAGGGCATATCGCGTTCGACCGAACATATCGCGTCCGAAGGACATCTCGCTTTTTGGCGATATGTTTGCTTTGCAAACGCTTTTGATCTTCAAGCCAACAAAAAATCCGTTGCCTTCGCAACGGAAAAAAGTACGCAGAAAAGAACGGGACGTATCCCGTTTATCCGATCATTTTCCCTTCATGCACAAAGGCTTGCGATCAAACCGAGGCTCGCCGGGCATTCCGACTTTGACGGTAATTGCGGTTGCGACGGATTTTCACCGAACTTCCCCCTTATCCCGCTTGCGCGGGAGACGGCCTCTTTATTCGATTTTAAACAAAAAGAGTCCTCATGCGGAATTTGCGCCGCAAAAGGACGTCTTATGCGTCAGTCTTCAACTTTGACTATCTGTTTGCCGTTGTAAGTGCCGCAGGCTCTGCACACTCTGTGGCTGAGATTGTATTCTCCGCACTTCGGGCACTTGGTCATGCCGGGCATATCGAGCTTCCATACGTTGGAACGTCTCTTGTCGCGTCTTGCTTTGCTGACTTTTTTCTTCGGTACTGCCATTTATCCGCACCTCCTTGCGATTACTGTTTAATTGTCGGCCGTGTGTTCGCAGCCGCCTTCGTTCAGGTCGTGCCCGCATACGGGGCAAAGCCCTTTACAGTCCGGCCTGCAGAGCGGTTTTGACGGAACAGCCATCGAAAGCTCTTCCAGAACCGTCACGGTCGGATCTAACTTGCGGTCGGTATATACGATAACGTCGTCGTTTTCTCCGTCCGCCGTATCAGCCGAAAGCACCCTCTCTATCTTACATTCGCACAGACTCTGCATCTCGCACAGACAGCGGCAGCACTGCGTGATATAAGACAGGCTTGCGGTGATATCGAGCTGCATATACGCGGACATATCGTATATCCTGCCCGTTACTCTGATCTCTCCGCCGGGCGATACTCCAAGCCCTCCGAAATAAAGGCCGTACGCTTCTTCCGATATCGGTTCGCTGTAATCGACGCGAAGTTCTTTGACTTCGCCGCTTAATAACGGTAAAAGATCGATGACCATAACTTCTCCGGCATTGAATGAAATAGCGACGGCGGAAAATGTCGCAAAGGTTATTATAAGTGCAAATCTCCGATTTGTCAATAGAAACCGAAAAAATATTGTTGCGAAAATGTAAATTTTACACGGAAAGCAGTTCGCGGAGCTTTTCGTATATCTTTTTTTCGCTTCTCGATATCTTCACCTGCGACAGACCGAGTTCATCGGCGGTCTGCTGCTGCGAATAATCGCGGAAATAGCGCAGATAAATTATCTTGCGCTCGACCGGATCGAGCTTTTTGACCGCCTCGCGCAAAGACAGAAGCTCGCACAGCTCGCCTATATCGTCGCGGTCGGAGGTTAACGTGCCCTCGAGCGTGACGGAATCGTCGTCGCCGACCGATTCGGAAAGCGAATGCATCGGATAAGACGCCTCGAGCGCGTCGGCAAGCTCTTCTTCGGTCAGCCCGCATATTTCGGCAAGCTCGGAGACCTTCGGCTCTCTGCCGCGCTCCGCGATGAATTTTTCTCTCTGCTTCATGGCGTTCTGCGCGGCGCGCTTCGTGACTCTGCCGATCTTTATTATTCCGTCGTCGCGCAAAAATCTTCTTATCTCGCCTATTATAAGCGGCACTGCGTAGGTCGAAAAGACCGTATTGAAATCGGGCGAATAGCTCTTGACGGCTTTTATCATGCCCATCGTGCCTATCTGTACGAGATCTTCGTACTCGACGCCCCTGTCGGCGAACCTCGGAACGATGCTGCGCACGAGTCCCATGTTGCCGGTTATCAGCTCTTCCATCGCGGCTTTATCGCCGGACTGAGCCGCCCTGATCAGCTCCGCGTTTTTTGAATAGTCGTATGACGGTTCGTTCGCCATAACTGTACCCGTCCTTATCTGAGGTATTTTTCCATAAACACCTTAGTCCCCGCGCCGAGCTTCGATCTCACTCTGATCTTATCCGAAAAGCTCTGCATTATTGCAAACCCCATGCCGCTGCGCTCGTTCTCTTTGTCCGTCGTGTAAAGCGGCGTCATCGCGAGCGCGACGTCCGGTATGCCGCAGCCTTTGTCGGCGACCGTCAGTGTGAGGCGTCTGTCCCCGTAAAGCCTTGCGTTTATGTATATTTCCCCCTCCGTATTTTTATACGCGTGGACGACGCAGTTGGTCACCGCCTCGGAGAGCGCGCATCTTATATCCGCAAGCTCCGCCACGGTCGGATCGGCGGCGGATACGAAGCGGCTTATGCAGGCTCTTGCGAGCGCCTCGTTTTCGGGTATCGCGCTTATATAAAGTTTCATTTCGTTTACCGGTTTGTTTTTCACTTTTATCACCTCTTTTTCATTTTCTGACCGCGACGGTCTTGTCGAGCCCGGCGAGCGCGAGTATACGCATAACCCGCTCGCCCGCGCCCTGAAGCGCGAACCGTTTGCCGCAGTTTTCACACGCCGCGTATCTGCCCATTATCAGCCCGAGCCCGGAACTGTCCATGAATGAAACGCCCGACAGATCGAGCAAAAGCTCGTCCGGCATTCTTTTATAAAATTCGGCGTCTATACGTTCTCTTATCGCTGCGGCGAGGCAGTGGTCGAGCTCTCCCTCGACGAACGCCGTGAGCGTTCCGTTCTTTTCTTTGAAAGTGACTTTGTCCATCATATCCTCCTTGCGGAAACAAAAAAGCGGTATCGTCTTTGCATAGATGATACCGCTTATGATGCGTGAAATTTGTCTTATTATGCGCCGTTATGAAATTATTTCAGTTTATTAACGGCGTCTTCTATTCCCGTTAATTTTTCCTTATAAGACGAAAGCTTTTTGCGTTCGGCTTCGACCACGGCGGCGGGCGCTTTGGATACGAAGCCTTCGTTACCGAGTTTCGCCTCGAGTCTCGCTATTTCGCCTCTGACCTTTTCGGCCTCTTTGCCGAGGCGTTCGAGCTCGGCTTTCGTATCGACGAGCTCGCCCATCGGGATATAAATGCGGCAGGCGGGCGTGATTATGCTCACCGAACCGTCGGCGTCGTACGAATCGCCGACCGTGACAAAAGACGCGGAAGCGAGCTTCGTGAAGAACACGGCGGTCTTTTCGTTGAACGCGGCTTTGTTTTCGGTCACTATGTGGACCGCCGCTTTTTTCGACGGGGCGACGTTCATTTCGGCGCGTCTGTTCCTTATCGCGCGTATCGCCTCTATGACCGCGCTCATATGCTCCTCGTCACCGGCAAACGAGAGCGCCGGGTCGGCTTCGGGCCAGTTCGATATCATAATGCTCTCGCAGCCGTGCGGCAGAGCCTGATAAAGTTCTTCGGTGACGAAGGGCATGAACGGATGAAGCATCTGAAGCGTGCCGGTCAGAACGTGAACGATCACGCGCTGAGCCGTCTCGCTGTCGGCTTTGTTGTCGGAGAGCAGTCTCGGCTTTATAAGCTCGATATACCAGTCGCAGAAGATATCCCATACGAAATCGTACAGCTTCGAAAGAGCCACGCCGATCTCGAATCTGTCGAGATTGCCGCTGACTTCGGTCACGAGCGTATTGTATTTCGAAAGCAGCCATTTGTCTTCGGTACGCAGCGCCGTGATATCGGGCAGAGCCGTTTCTTCCGTCGTCAGGTTCATCAAAACGAATCTCGCCGCGTTCCAGATCTTGTTCGTGAAGTTTCTCGCCGCCTCGATCTTCTCGTCGGAGAATCTCATATCGTTGCCGGGCGAGTTGCCGGTAGCGAGCGCGAAGCGGAGCGCGTCTGCGCCGTACTTTTCGATTATGACCATCGGGTCTATGCCGTTGCCGAGGGATTTTGACATTTTTCTGCCCTGCGCGTCGCGCACGAGGCCGTGTATGAACACGGTCGAGAACGGAGCTTCGCCGGTCTGTTCAAGCGACGAGAATATCATTCTCGACACCCAGAAAGAGATTATATCGTAGCCGGTCACGAGCACGTCGGTCGGGAAAAATCTCTTGAGATCTTCCGTATCGGCAGGCCAGCCGAGCGTCGAAAACGGCCACAGAGCCGAGGAGAACCACGTGTCGAGCACGTCTTCATCCTGCCTTACGGGAGCGCCGCACTTCGGGCAGACGGTTATATCTTCGCGCGATACGGTCATCTCGCCGCAGTGATCGCAGTAAAACGCCGGGATCCTGTGACCCCACCAGAGCTGACGGCTGATGCACCAGTCGTGCAGATTTTCCATCCAGTTGATATATATCTTCGTGAAGCGTTCGGGCACGAATTTTATTCTTCCGTCTTTCACGGCGTCGATAGCCGGCTGTATCATCGGCCCCATTTTGACGAACCACTGATCCGAGGTGAGCGGTTCGACGGTCGTGCCGCAGCGGTAGCATTTGCCGACGTTGTGCGTGTGAGCTTCGACCTTTACAAGGTATCCGCCTGCTTCGAGATCGGCGACGATCGCTTTTCTCGCTTCGTATCTGTCCATACCGGCGTATTTGCCGCCCTGCTCGTTTATCGTCGCGTCGTCCGCCATTATGCGTATCACTTCGAGGCCGTGGCGCTGACCCACGAGAAAGTCGTTCGGGTCATGAGCCGGCGTGATCTTCACGCAGCCGGTACCGAATTCTTTATCGACGTATTCGTCGGCGATCACGGGTATCTCTCTGCCCACGAGCGGCAGTATCAGAGTTTTGCCGACGAGATGCGTATATCTTTCATCTTCGGGATTGACCGCGACGGCGGTATCGCCGAGCATGGTCTCCGGTCTCGTAGTCGCGACGGTAACGTATTCGTCGCTGCCCTTGACCGGATATCTGATGTGCCAGAAATGACCTTCTTCTTCGGCGTATTCGACCTCCGCGTCGGAGAGCGCGGTCGTGCATTTCGGGCACCAGTTGATTATGCGGTAGCCGCGGTAGATAAGACCTTTTTCGTAAAGGTTGTTGAACACCTCGCGCACGGCGGACGAAAGCCCCTCGTCCATGGTGAATCTCAGTCTGTCCCAGTCGCAGGAGGAACCGAGAGTTTCGAGCTGTTCGATTATGCGGGAGCCGTATTTGTTTTTCCATTCCCACACGCGGTCGAGGAATTTTTCACGTCCGAGATCGTAGCGCGTGAGATGTTCGTTTTTGCGCAGATACTCTTCGACTTTGATCTGCGTGGCGATGCCTGCGTGGTCCGTGCCGGGCACCCACAGCGCGGCGTAACCCTTCATCCTCTTGTAACGGATCAGTATGTCCTGAAGCGTTTCGTCGAGAGCGTGACCCATATGAAGCTGACCGGTTACGTTGGGAGGCGGTATAACTATCGTGAACGTCTCTTTTTCTCTGTCGTCCGAGGGCTTGAAATAACCCTTTTGCCGCCAGGTCTCATAGATCCGTTTTTCCACCGATTTCGGGTCGAAATTCTTTTCAAGTTCTTTCATTTTCTGTATTTCCTTTCATATTATCGCATAAATCAATTTGCCGGGCTGATGACACGGCGCTTTTAAAACAAAAATCCCGTCCTGTTCAGGACGGGTCTGACCGTGGTACCACCTGACTTCGCGCACAAAAAATGCGCCTCGTTGTTCCGTAACGTGGAAATACGTCGTCGCTTACTCGGTATCTTTCGGCGCCGCTGCTCCGGGATGACGCGAACACCCGCCGCCGGCGCGCTCTCAGCATACGCGCTTCTCTGTAGACGGTTTACGGTATTTTTTATTCCCATCGTGGCATTTGTATAAGTCAATATAACACGAACGGCCCGGTTTGTCAAGTGTTTTTTCGATTTTGAGGCCGACGGTTGTAAACTTTCTGTTAACATTGAGATCTGAAACAGCCGTATCGGCGAAAATATTTAGCAGTCCGGCGTATTAAATTCAAAATCCCCCTTGAAATTTCACAATTTTTATTGTATAATATAATGAAATATTTTATTCGTATGGAGGACTGAAATGAAGCAGGAGTATCCGATTTTTGAAGGCGTGGGCACGGCGCTTATCACACCGTTCCGCGACGGCGCGGTCGACTACGACGCGCTCGGGCTCATAATAGAAGAACAGATAAACGCCGGCATCGATTCTCTCGTCATCTGCGGTACCACCGGCGAGGCTTCGACGCTTACGGACGAAGAACACAGAAGCGTGATCGAATACTCCGTCAAAAAATCGGCGGGGCGCGTGCCGATAATCGCCGGTACGGGTTCGAACGACGTCGCTTACGCGATAGATCTGTCGCTTCACGCGTGCGAGGTCGGGGCGGACGCTCTGCTCCAGGTCACGCCGTATTACAACAAAGCGTCTCAGCTCGGTCTCGTGAAATATTTTTCGACGATAGCCGACGAGGTCGACCGTCCGGTCATACTCTATAACGTACCGTCGCGGACGGGATGCGCCATAGGCATAGACGCTTACAAAGAACTTGCCGAACATCCTAACATAATCGCGACGAAAGAGGCGTGCGGCGACATATCGTTCATAGCGAAGCTCGCCGAAGCGGTCGACGGCAAAATGGACATATATTCGGGCAACGACGACCAGATCGTGCCGATAATGAGTCTCGGCGGCAAGGGCGTAATATCGGTGCTCGCGAATATCGCTCCGTCGGTCACGCTTCAGATGGCTCACGCGTGTCTCGAGGGCGACTTCGCGCTCGGCGCGAAACTGCAGCTCGAATATCTGAAGCTCATAAATTCGCTGTTCATGACGGTCAACCCGATACCCGTAAAGCAGACCATGGCGTATCTCGGCAAGTGCACCTCCGAAATGAGACTGCCGCTGTGCGAGATGACCGACAAAGAAAGCGACAAACTGTATAACGTCATCGACGAATACAGAGACAGGCTTGAATGAGAGGTTCGAGATGACCGGTATTCTGCTTGTCGGCGCCTGCGGGCGCATGGGTAAAGCCGTGACAGAAGCGGCGCGCGGCGACTGCGTGATAACGGCGAAAGTCGACGCGGCGGGGAAAGAAGACGGCGTTTATAAAGATATTTACGAGGTGAGCGAAGAGTGCGGCGTCATAATCGACTTTTCGCATCACGAATACACGAAGACCGTGCTTTCGTATGCGTACGAAAAAGGTCTGCCGGCCGTCATAGCGACGACCGGGCATACGGACGAAGAACTCGAAACGATACGGAGCTTTTCCGAAAAGATACCCGTTTTCAAATCGGGCAATATGTCGCTCGGCGTAAACGCTCTGTGCCGTCTCGCGAAAGAAGCGGCGGCTCTTCTGCCCGATTTCGACGTTGAAATAATCGAAGCTCATCACGGAACAAAGCTCGACGCTCCGTCCGGTACGGCGCTGATGATAGCGAACGAGATAAAAGAAGTGCGGAAAGCCGATACGGTTTACGACAGAAGCAAAAGGCGGCAGACGCGGCCGAAGGACGAGATCGGCATATCGAGCATTCGCGGCGGTACGGTCACGGGCGAGCACGAGGTGATATTCCTCGGCAAGAGCGAACGGCTGACTATACACCATACCGCCGAGAACAGATCTCTCTTCGCCGAAGGGGCTCTGCGCGCCGCGGCGTATATGGTCGGCAAAGCTCCCGGCATGTACGATATGAAGACCCTGCTCCGCGACTGCGTGAAAGAGGAGATAAAATTATGATAAAATTCACTAAAATGCACGGCTGCGGCAACGATTACATATACGTCAACTGCCTTGACGGTATGGACTTCGATCCTTCCGCGCTCGCGGTAAAGATGTCCGACCGGCATAAGGGCGTGGGTTCGGACGGGCTCGTCTGCATCTGCCCCTCCGACAAGGCGGACGCTTTTATGAGAATGTGGAATGCCGACGGCAGCGAGGGCAGAATGTGCGGCAACGCGATACGCTGCGTGGGCAAATACCTGTACGATCACGGTATATGCAAAAAAGAAAACATCGAAATAGAGACGCTCTCGGGCATAAAATACCTTCAAATGATGGTAAAAGACGGCAAAGCGACGGCGGCGACGGTGAACATGGGCAGAGTGTCGTTCGACGGCAAAGATGTACCGGCGAAATACGACGGCGAGTGTATCGGCAGGACCGTGCTTATCGCGGGCAGACTGCAGAAGATCACCGCGGTCAGCGTCGGCAGTCCGCACTGCGTGATATTCTGCGACGATCCGGCTTCGCTCGAGCTTGAAAAGATCGGGCCTTCTTATGAAAACGATCCGTTTTTCCCGGACAGGGTAAACACGGAGTTCGTGAAACAGGTCGGCGAAAACGAGCTTTATATGCGCGTTTGGGAGCGCGGTTCGGGCGAGACGCTCGCCTGCGGCACCGGCGCCTGCGCGGCGGCGTCGGCAGCGGTGAAGCTCGGTCTGTGCGAGCCGGACACGGAGATAACGGTACACCTGATCGGCGGCGATCTTTACATAAGATATACGGACGACGCCGTATTCATGACCGGCGAAGCCGTAACGGTATTCGACGGGGAATACTTCGGAGACTGATATGAAACTCAATCAATATTATAACGACTTAAAAGACAGTTACCTTTTTCATACCGTGGCGGTAAAGACCGCGGAATACGCGGCGAAAAACCCGCAAAAAAAGATAATAAAGCTCGGCATCGGCGACGTTACCCTGCCTCTGCCGCAGGTCTGCGTCGAAGCGATGAAAGCCGCCTGCGACGAACAGCTCACGAAAGAGGGCTTCGCCGGTTACGGACCGTACGAGGGCTTTGAATTCCTGCGCGGCGCGATAGCCGGTTATTACGGCGCGCGCGGAACCGACGTAAAAGCCTCCGAGATATTCGTTTCGGACGGGGCAAAAAGCGACGTCGGCAATATTCTCGATCTTTTCGACCGCGACAACGCCGTTCTCGTGCCCGACCCGGTCTACCCGGTCTACGTCGACACGAACGTTATGTGCGGCAGAAAGATAATATACGCGAACGGAAACGAGGCTAACGGCTTTCTGCCGGCGCCGGATCCGTCCGTCAAAGCCGATCTGATCTATATCTGTTCCCCGAACAACCCGACCGGCGCGGCTTATTCGAGAGCGGCGCTGGCCGAATGGGTGAAATACGCTCTCGATAACGGCGCTCTGATACTCTACGACGCGGCGTACGAGGCTTTTATAACCGAAGATCTGCCGAGATCGGTCTATGAGATCGACGGCGCGAGAGGCTGCGCGATAGAATTCTGCAGTTTTTCGAAAAACGCCGGCTTCACGGGCGAGCGGTGCGCGTGGTGCGTGCTGCCCGACGAGCTCGTTTTCGAAGGCAAGAAGCTCTCTTCGATGTGGCTTCGCCGCCAGTCGACGAGATACAACGGCGCGCCGTACATCATACAGCGCGGCGCCGCGGCGGCTCTGACCGAAACGGGGCTTCTGCAGATAAAAAAGAATCTCGATTACTATAAAGAAAACGCGAAGATCATAGGCGCCTGCCTCGATTCGCTCGGCATATACTACACGGGCGGCGTCAATTCGCCGTATATCTGGCTGAAATGCCCCGATAACCTCGGCTCGTGGGAGTTCTTCGATCTGCTGCTTACAAAATGCCAGGTCGTAGGCACGCCGGGCGAGGGCTTCGGCGCATGCGGCAAAGGCTTTTTCCGCCTGACGTCGTTCGGCACTCACGAAAACACGCTCGAAGCGGTAAACCGGATCAAAGAGGCTCTCGGATGAGCCGTATAACCGTCGTCGGCGCGGGTCTCGCGGGATGCGAGGCGGCGTATCAGGCGGCGCGGCTCGGGGCGGAAGTAACGCTTTGCGAGATGAAACCGGTAAAATACACGCCCGCCCACAAGTCGCCGCTTTACGCGGAGCTCGTCTGTTCGAACTCGCTGCGCGCGGCGGCGGTAACGAACGCGATAGGTCTGCTCAAAGAAGAACTGCGGCGGCTCGGTTCGCTCATCATGGCGGCGGCCGATCACAGCAGGGTCGAAGCCGGCGGCGCGCTCGCCGTCGACCGCGAAAAATTCTCGTCTTTCATAACCGAAAAGATAAAAAGCGACCCGAAAATAACGGTCGTCGAGGGCGAAGTGACCGGAATACCCGACGGTATAACCGTCATAGCGACCGGCCCTCTCACATCGGACGCGCTATCCGAAGCGATATCCGAGATCACCGGGCGGGAATACCTGCATTTCTTCGACGCGGCGGCGCCGATAGTCTCCGCCGAGAGCATAAACAGAGAAAAAGTGTTCATGGCGAGCCGTTACGGCAAGGGCGAGGCGTCTTATATCAACTGTCCGTTTGACAAAGAGCGGTACGAAGCGTTTTACAACGCTTTGATAAACGCCGAACGCGCAAAGCTTCACGGATTTGAAAAAGATCCGAAAGTCTTTGAGGGGTGTATGCCGGTCGAGGTGATGGCTTCGCGCGGCGTAGATACGCTCAGATACGGACCGATGAAACCGGTCGGGCTGACCGATCCGAAAACCGGCAGAGAGCCTTACGCGGCGGTACAGCTCCGCGCCGAAAACGAAGAAGGCACGATGTATAATATCGTCGGATTTCAGACGAATCTGACGTTTCCCGAACAGCGCCGCGTTTTCGGGCTGATACCGGGACTTGAGAACGCGGAATTTCTGCGCTACGGCGTGATGCACAGAAACACTTATATCAACTCGCCGGGACTGCTCACCGAAACGTATGAGATGAAAACGAGAGCCGGTCTTTTCTTCGCCGGGCAGATGACCGGGGTCGAAGGGTATATCGAATCGACCGGGTCGGGCTTCATCGCCGGGCAGAACGCCGCGCGGCTCGCGCTCGGGCTTTCCCCTCTCGTGCTTCCGGATATAACCGTTCTCGGCTCGATGGCAAAATACGTTTCCGGCGCGAACACGGCTGATTTTCAGCCGATGAACGCGAATTTCGGCATAATCGCGCCGCCGACCGACAAAGTGCGCGGCGGCAAGAAAAAAAGATTTGAATACTACGCGGAGAGATCGTTATCGTACGTCTCTTCCGTCACCGGAGAAAATAATGACTGATTTAAGGAAGTTTTACGAAAAGATCGGATACGTTTTCAAAAACGACGCCCTCGCGCTCGAGGCGCTGACGCACTCGTCTTACGCGAACGAAGCCTCCGCGAGAGGCGCGGGGATGAGATGCAACGAGCGGCTCGAATTTTTCGGCGATTCGATACTCGGCATACTCTGCAGCGAATATCTGTTCAATAACTATCCCGATATGCCCGAGGGCGACCTTACGAAGACAAGGGCGTCGGTCGTATGCGAAGAGACTCTCGCCGTTATGGCGAGCCAGATCGGGCTCGGCTCGATGCTCCGTCTCGGCCACGGCGAGGAGCATAACGGAGGCAGATGCAACCCGTCGATAGCCGCCGACGCTTTCGAAGCTCTGCTCGCGGCGATATACATAGACGGCGGCCGCAAAGCGGCGGAAGGTTTCCTTTATCCGCTGCTTATACCGCAGATAAAGAAGCACGCGGGCAGGACCACCGACTACAAGTCGCTTCTGCAGCAGTTCATACAGAAAGAACCGGGCGAACGCGTGGAATACGAGCTGACGGGCGAAGAAGGTCCGAGCCACAACAAAACGTTTTACGTCTGCGTAAAATATCAGAACAACGTCGTGGGCAGAGGCAGCGGCAAAAGCAAGCGCGCCGCCGAACAGGAGGCGGCGCACGACGCGCTGATCCTCTTCGGAGAACTGAAGGATGAAGAAAGCGAAGCATAAGACCGTACCGGTGTTCATACCGCATTACGGATGCCCTCACAAGTGCGTTTTCTGCGACCAGGTCAAGATAACCGGTATGAGTTTCGAAGAGCAGAACGCGAAAAAAACGATCGATTATTATCTTGCCAAAATGTCCGGCAGGGCGGACGAGATAGCCTTTTTCGGCGGCTCGTTCACGGGCATCGACCGCGATCTGATGATCAGGCTGCTCAAGCTCGGGCGGTCGTATATCGAATCCGGCGCCGTATCGGCGATGCGGTGCTCCACACGCCCCGACTTTATCGACGGCGAGATACTCGGAATACTCAAAGAATACGGTCTTGGAACGGTCGAGCTCGGCGTACAGTCGACCGACGACGAAGTTTTACGGATCTGCCGGAGAGGTCATACGGCGAAGCAGAGCCTCGACGCTATGAAGCTTCTGAAAGAAAACGGCTTTACCGCGGTAGGTCAGATGATGACCGGTCTGCCCGGCGCGACGCCGGAATCCGAGATAAAGACCGCGCTCGATATCTGCGAATACGCCGACGCGGCGAGGATATATCCGATCGTCGTTTTCAAGCACACGGAGCTTTGCGAAATGGTATACCGCGGCGAATATAAGCTTATCGACGAAGACGAGCTGATCGCCCGCACCGCCGACGTGAAAGAGGTTTTCGTGTCGCGCGGCGTGCCGACCATCCGCATAG
>JAEEGL016108206.1_pt1 | contig 21390 bp, 25 predicted proteins | sample 9134231 | NCBI WGS metagenome assembly JAEEGL01 (sample SAMN16246548, study PRJNA631951) | gut metagenome | biome: gut microbiome; feature: rumen; material: fiber-attached | host: Bos | place: Iran: Karaj | collected 2018-10
TCACTAGAAATAATGCCCGCACAATATATTAAAACATCATATATATTTGTTTCATATAAACTACTCATATTATCTTTAGAAACATCACATTTAATATAATTAAATTCAAAATTGTTTCTTTCTTTTCGTCCTACACAAGTTACATCATAATTATTCGAGTTAAGGGTTTTTGCTATCTCATACCCTATTCCAGAACCCCCACCAATTATTAATACTTTTTTCATATATCATTCTCCTTTTTACAAAAGTTTAACCAGAAATATCAAGTATCAAATACTATACTATTTTTGGCTATTTTTTACCTCTTTTTGTTATTTGGATTAATTCTTTTTACTTAATATAAATATGTATGAATATGTTTTATCTATATCATCTTTATTAGGATAAGCAATTGTTCTAGCATCATTAATAACATCAGTAATTTTATAATCTTCTATTTCTTTATTTACTATTTTGTTTATATATGATTGGCCATATACATTATTTATATAAAAGCCCAGGCTTTGTAGTTTATCAACAATTCCGTCATATGTAAAGACTTGAAGATGAAATGGATCTTTATTTTGACCATTTTCTATAATTTCATACTTTGAATTTGGAATAGATAAAATCATAATTCCATTAGAGTCCAAAATGTCGTATAGATTCTTCAAAACAGCATCTGGATTTTTTAAATGTTCTAAAGTTTCAAAGCAAACTATTCCATCATATGAACCATTAATAGTATCTAAGTTTAAATCAACGCATTCATACTTAATATTATTAGCATTAAATTTTGTTTTAGCAACATTTAAATACTTCTCGTTTCTATCAACACCAAAAACATTAACTATGCTTTGACTTAATATTTTAGTTCCATAACCATCAGCACACGCTACATCTAAAACTTTATGACATCTTTGCAATATATCAGAGGCAAAATAATAACGGGCAAGATGTTCTATTCTCATTAAATAATCATATTTTTCATCAAACGGATTTACATATTCGAAATTAACTTCCATTTATTCACCTCAATTTATGTTAAATTTTCCAAGTTATTTTTTATTGCATCTATTACTTCAGAATGAACTACTGAATTGCTTATCACAGCACCATTAATACTGCAATCATATCTTTGCTCATTTCCAAATAGATCAGTTACTTTTCCACCAGCTTCTTCTACAATTACTTTAGCTGCAGCTATATCACAATTCTTATGTTTAGTTCCTGGAAATATTGCTAAATTAAAATCACCATTAGCAACACACATACATGCTCTAATTACACTTCCTAATCCAACAAAGTATGTTTTCTTACCCAATTCCTTTATTGAATCATATAAATTATATTCTGCTTCAGGCCACATATCAAAATTTGATACGCTTCTCATATCATCTAGTTTAATATCATTAACAGATATTCTTTCATCATTTCTATAAGCTCCAGACCCTTTTATAGCAGAATATAGATTATCTGTAAAAGGATCATATACTACACCAACTGTTGAAATACCATCTATTACTAATGCTAATGAAAATACAGCAACTGGAATATGTCTAGCATACATAGCTGTTCCATCAACTGGATCACAAACCCAAACGTAATTACTTTTGCCAAATTGTTCTTCTTCTCCATCAACAGAATGTGTTGGATATTTTTCTTTTACTTTTTCAATAAGTAAACTATTTATTTCTGTATCAGCTTTTGTAACTATTGTTTGATCATATTTATAGTTTGCTCCATTATCTTCAAAAAAATATTTTTTCATTATTTTTCCAGCTTCATACGCAATTTCTTTAGAAAAATTTAAATATTCATCATTCATTTTTTCACCTCTTTTTATCTGGTCTTGACTAAATTGTTCTCAACTAATTTATATTAAATTTATTTTTCATTTGGATCAACTTCTTTTATATTTTTATGATAATGTAGTTCTTTTCTGTCATCGTCGTAATAATCAAATATATAATTTCTTTTTTCATAATATTTAATAGCACCCTTAAAGTTAGGATCAACGCAAAGAACTATTTTTTTATATTTACTAGCATAGTCTTCACACATATTAAATAATTTTGAACCTATCCCATTATTTCTATAGGATTTTTCAACATAAAACGAATTAAGTAAGCATTCGTCTTTTGATAATTCTTTAATTGAACATATGCCTATTAATTTATTGTCTTTTTCTGCAATCACTAGAATATTAGGTTTAATACTTAATTTATTATAATTCTGCTCTTCTAACCATTCATCCCAGTAATCAATATTAAACTCATTTAGTGCAATTTCTCTTATAAAATCTTTAATATTATATTTACAAGAATTAATTTTATATTCAATCATAAATTATCACCTTATTTTATTTTGATAAACTTCTTATTCTTATCTTTATATCTTCTTCGGTATAGCCAACATACTTAGGAGCCCTATCTATTTCTCTAACACGTAATTCATCCCAATGAATCATTTTTAGATGTTGAGATACCGTTCCAGCAGGCGTATTTATTCCTGCAATGAAATCATCGTTAAACATTGGATCCTCTTCTTCGTTAAAATGATTTCTTGACTTCCACGATAATTCAGGATAGGCGTTACATAATTCAATGAAATAACAATTCCGCATTTCGATGTATTGACCAAACGTGTGATGTCCATCACTTATTTCTTTTACACTTATTCCAGCGTTCCTCAGTGTTTGAATTGCTTTGTTTACTCCCTCTATATTAGTCATTTAAACCCTCCTGATTATCATTAATCCCCTTTTCAAAATAAATCCATGTAGATTATAACATAAAAAAAAGGCTGTAAAAAACCTTTTTCAATATATTTTTATCTTCTCACTCTCTATCTTAAATTATTCTAACTTATCTTGCTTCATCGCCAGATACTATATCAATTTCATTTGATAGATACATCATAATCATTGGCTTAATTGCTCTACCTATCATTTCTGCCAATTCTTCCTTATTTACACCTTTTGGTGGTTCTTCATTACACCTTACTGCTGTTACAATGTGATCAACAATTTCAGAAGGTAGAAATTCTCCCACATCTTTATGATTAATTAATTCCATTTCTCTTGAATCTTTAACTTTCCAGTATTCATCAAGGCCTTCTGGATTAATACTAATAACAGATTCATAATAATCATTTTTAGGATATACGACGCCATGTTCTGTTACATCTGTTCCACCAACCATTGTATATGGAACGGTAATATTAACTATCGCATATCTGCCTAAAAGGAATAGATCAATTTGTAATAATGTTTCATTATATGTTCCTAAAACAATTGATGTACAATCCCTATTTGCTCCAATACTTATGTTGTCATCTATCCATGCAGTAATATAATCATCACTTTCTATTTTTACCCTTTTGTCATCTAGTTTGTATCCCAGTTGTTCTATAATGCATCTATTATTCATAATAAACCCTCACAGGGTGATTATTATATATTAAGTATCATAAAATATCAATAATAAAAAAGCCTTTATAAAAGGCTTAATTAATATTATATTTTTATTAATATAATTCCCAATACTACAATTATAGCAGCAAGAATATTTTTAAATATCGATTCTTTCTCTTTCAAATAGAAGTATGCTACAAAAACATTTATTATCGTGCTTATTGATGCTAGCGGAGCTATTGTCGTGACGTTTCCAAATTGATAAGCCCTTAGCATTGTAACAATCATTATTCCCCAAGATCCACTTACTAAGAAAATAGACTTTTTATCTCCTTTTCTATATTCGTCTAATACATTAGATACTTTTACCTTATCCACTAACAATATTAGCAATGAAGGTATAATTAATGTTAATGCAACATATATTGGCATATTAAATTTATCAGATATTCCAACATCAACAGATACGCCAATTGATACTGCTAGATTTCCTAATAAACTAAATATTACGTATTTATTTAATTCAAATTCACCTTTTTTATATAAAACTAATATGTTACCGGCTAGTATCATTATAGATCCTAGTATCTTTTTTAATATTATTGGTTCTTTAAAAAATACTACTCCCCATATGATTAAAAATACTGTAGATAATTGAGCTAGTATGCTATATGTAGATACATCTAAGCCTCTTCTAGCCGTTGTGTTTACCCTATCTGCGATTGCATAGAATACACAGGCAATTCCTAAAAAAATGTAGGTCTTGTAGTCACTCGGAAACTGAAAACTAAATAATGGTGCTAATAACAAAACTATTACACCACTAAGAAATTGTAGCAATATTGTCAGTGCTCCGTCATTTTTGCTTTTTTTAGTAGCTAACTTATATGACTGTGTAAATATAACACAAAGAATTAGATATGCCACAATATTGAACCACCATGTATTTATCATATTTTTCTCCTCGTTTATTGTATATTTTTACGATAATAATGTTCCTTTTTTATTTTATCACAAGTATCAACACTATTCCTATTATAATTAATATAGAATATAGTAGTTTTTTTATTACCTCTTTTTCTTTAAATATTAATTTTCCAAGGATGATTGATATAACTACTGATAATTGTTTTAACATAGTCATTACAATTACCTTGCTTGATGGATCCTCGTTCGCCATAAATAGGAATCTGTCTCCAACAACCGTAAATATAGCTGTTAAAAGAATCCAGTAATTTTTTCCTATTTCTTTTAAATTTATTTTTTCTTTTTTTATTAATAATATTATCCAATAGTATATAGATAGAAATAGCAAAAACCAGAATTGTAATTGTCCTGTTGTAATATGTAATAATAATTTCTTATCAAGTATTGCAGATATAGAACTACATAAACATGATATTAAAAATAAAAATATAAGTTTATAGGAATTCTTTTTATCTTTTCCTATATTAGTTGTAGTATTAACAAGTATTAAACCAATTATAACAATAATCATTCCTATTACTGTAACCAGTGTTAATTTTTCTCCTAGTAATAGACAACTTAATAACACTGTAAATATTATTCTAGATATTTTTACCATTCCATATATACTAAGTTGCATTCCTTCTAGTGCCTTTAATCCTAAAAGCCATGCAAACAAAACAATAAATGATTTCAGCATAATAGCAGGGATATAGGTATAATCTATACTAAATATATCTCTAGATATTAATGCAGAGAAAATTAATGATAAAGTAGTTAAAAACGCAAGAACTATATATATTGAGTTCATTTTTGTTGCTTTTTTCTTAGATACTTCTATAAGTGATACAAATATTGCATAAAGTATTATTAATATTATCCATGTGTTCATAGTTTGCTCCTTTATCATTCTTTATCATTATAGCATACAAAAAGCAGATTTATCATCTGCTTCAATTATTTATCTTCTTTTCATTCCTTCGATGTCTTTTGCTAAATTATTTTCTGGAGATCCCATATAAAAGTCAAATGGGTATCTTCTTTTTATATATTCTTTTGTGAACTCAATAAAATAATTATAGTTTCCTGTTTTGCTTTCATATTTTTTTGCAATTTCGTCGATTGCATCCTTCATATCATTCTTAGCATAATTAGCACCATTTATATCATTTGCATTACTCATTTGATATAATGCTCTATCTAAATCAATCATTAGATCTCTTATAAGAAAATTATCAATTATTTTATTTTCTATCTCTGAAATGAAATGGTAATATTCTGCTTGATTATAATGTGGATCAGGAAAAATACTTCCTGATGTAGTTCTATAAAACGCTTGTCTAGGAAACGATGGTACATATGTAACATTTGCAAAATGAGATCCAACTAGTTTTATCTTTGGATTCATAAATATGTCCGTTATCGCGGTATTCATTATTCTAGGAGCTCCACATAGATATATCTGGGTATTTGATCCATTTATTCTATTATTGTTTTGAATTAACTCTAAGATTGTATTTATACCGTATATATCTCTATCTAGAGATTGAAATAAGTTAGGGATAGATAAAGATCCATGTCTTGTTAAAACATCCAAAAAAGAGCCTGTTCCTAGGTTTAAAATAACTATATTGGCATTTTGTTTATCCTTATCAAATAAAATATCTTGTATTTTTTTGCTAGATCCATTTGTAAAATAAGCTTCTATTTCTGCATCAGTTAGCCATGGATTACCTTTTTTTATTGCACGTTTATAATCCTCAATATTCCAATTATGTGAATCTTTTTCACAACAATTTTGTGTAATCCAGTTTGCTACAGCGAGACTGTTGTTGTTAAACGCTCTAGATAAATGTGATGTTTGCACGTCTAGTCCTTTTGATTTTCCAAATTCTATTAATCCAAGATTTCGATCTAATAATAGTCTTCCCGGTTCCGATAAAGAAAACCCATCACTAATTGAATTTCCAATCGCGGTAAGTGTCAATTTCTCTTTTGGATATTCTCTCATGTATTTTACTAATTCTTCATTAATTTTATCCAGTTTGTCTTTTTCTCTAGTTTTATCGTATCTCATATGTATCACACCCCTTTTGTTTAATGATATTTAGTATACTCATTTTATCAGGGAATGCAATAATTATCGTTTATTTTATTTTTGACAAATCTCCTTTTAATGGAGTTACTCCCCATCCAATTAATTCATCTTTATATGGTTCATAAATGTCGTTTAATAAATATACTTTCTTCTTAAAATAAAATCCAAATGCTATTTCAGCAAAACTATTTGCACCAATATAGTTTTCTTTTCCATTTTTTGTTTCGTTTATTATTAATACTATTTCATTATCTGGATTAACAACTCTATCCATATGTGCGCGTGATGCAATTATTTTATCTATTCCTTGCATGCACTCAATTGGGAGTAATACATTATATCCCATCTTTTCTAGTTCTTGCGATTTTTCTATAATTTTATCTTTAACTTTCATACTTCCACATAATACTATATTTTTCATATTAAATGGTTCTCCTTCTTGTATAAGCTATATCTCCCGGTTCATCACAGACTCTATGTTTTCTAGATGTAATATGATTTACTTTGCAATACCTATCTTTGAACGCTTCTTCATTTTTTAATAAATTTCTCATGTCTTGAATAAATACTTTGTATGTTTTATCTTCAAAAAACATATTTTCTGGATTTTCTTCATCGTATTTTTTAGATAATCTTTTTATTGTGAAATCTAAATAGTCTTCAATTAATGTATCTGGCTGTCTTTCTTTGCCAACGAAGAAGCTTCTAATGAAAACAATTTCAATTCTTGTATTTCTATCGGCTGAAGATATTAGTTTTCCATATACACTTCTCGGTTCATCTTCTTTAGAAGATCGATGATCCTCTATTGCTTCTTTTATGACTGTTCTTTCTTCATCACTAAAGAATTTTTTGAAATTTTCATCGTTTATAAAGTTCCTTGCTGCGATTAAGTTATGCGTTTCATGATTTTCATATTTTCCCCAGTCGTGGCATGATGCAATAGTAAAAATAATATTATCATCTAAGTTCAATTTAAAGGTGTCGTTTAATGCAAAGCTCCTTCTTATAACCTCTAAAATATGTGCAAGGTTATGACCACCATCATTTTTTTCGTATTCTGGGAATATATGGTTCATAATATATTCTTTTAAATCTTGGCTAACGTTTTTAGTATAGTATTCTAACTCATTTATTCCATTAGCCTCTAATATCATATTTCTAAATACATCGAATGACTCTTTATACGTGCCTTTTTCTTCTTCAAATATGGCATATAAGAGTTCGTCTAATGACATTTGCGGATTGTTTCTTTTTATTTCTTCAAATTTAGTTTTTAATTTTATGTTTGTTGTTTTCATACTTTTCCTTTTTTATATTTTTATTCCATTTTCTCTCATGTCTTTGTATAATTTAATGATATTACCTTTTTCGTCAAAAACATATCCTTTGATTCCGTGTTTTTCGGCCTCAATTATATTGTCTAAATTATCATCAATAAAGTAACTCTCTTTAACATCTAGGTTATATTTATTAATTAATATATCAAATAATAAGCCATCCCTTTTTAATGTGTTATACTCGCTAGATACAACCCAACCATTTATTTCTTTTAAAATAGAAGTGTTTTTTAAATATTCCGTTGTTGTTTTGTTATTATCTGTCAATATATAAATATTATAATTATTAGTTTTTAATTTGTTGATGAGAGTTATTACTTCCATATTTACTTCTCGGTATTTATAAAAATTTACTAAATACTCTTTATAAAGAGCGTCATATTCACTAGGAAAATTACATTTATTGTATTTATCTTCTAAAGATTCGTTTCCTAGGTCTAAATTATCCCAATCATCAAAGAATCTTTTTAATTCATTATAAGTTGTACTATCAATATTGAAATTCTTTAAAATAGAAATAGGTGTTTCTTTTAGTATTACCCCACCTAAATCAAATATTATATTTTTTATATTAATCACCTCTTTATAAATTTAATAAATTATGTATTACTTTATACTTTGATTCTATTTCATTGTCATATCTATTCATGCAAAGGACATCTAATCCTTTTTCTTTTGCAACGTCTAGATTAATTTCAGCATCATCTATAAATAATGCTTCTCCTTCTTTTATATTATAGTCGTTAATTAAATAATCAAAGAATACTTTATCTTGCTTTATACAACCATATTCTGATGAAATATATACTTTATCAAAATAATCATATATATTGTTATCTTTCAAATATGGAATTACACAAGGCCAATTATCTGTTAACATTATTAATTTATATTTTTCTTTTAATCTAGTTAATTCTTCCACTATGTTGGAACAAATTGTATATTTGTCGTTGTGATATGTTCTATCATAAGCTATTTCTTTAACTAATTCCTTATTGTATTTAGGATATTTTATATCAGCCAATATACTATCGTAGTATCTTGTAAACATATCGAATTCCTCATCTTGAGTGAACAATTTTTCCCCTAAAAAATAACTATATTTTTTTACTGTCTCTTTTAAATTTTCTATGTCTATTAATTCCATATCAATTAATTCAAGAAACTTTGGAGTTATATTCCAGTCTCCTGTAGTAGGAGTTACAAGAACATTTCCAAAATCTAAGATAATATATTTATAATTCATATTTATGCCTCTATTTAAAATGTTTTTTCAACATATTAATTATAACATAATAAAAAAGAACGTTTAGTTCTTTTTATTGACCATTTGTGTTATTTTGTTGATTTTGAATTGCTTGAACTAGCGATACAGGTCCTTGCTGAACTGGCGCTGGCTGTGGTGCTGGTTGAGGGATTGGTTGTGGTGCAGGCTCAACTGGTTGATCAATTGGTTGTTCCACCGGCATTTCATTTATTATTTGTGGTTCACTAACAGTTGGATTACTATTAACAGCAGCTTGTGGACTAACTCCATTATTTTGCACTAATTGTGGGCCACTTTTCAACGAATCAAAATCGTATTCATAGTAATTATCTTTTGATGCCCCATTATAATTATCTATTACATGTAATATTATAAATGCAAATACTAATAATCCTGCTATATTTCCTGTTATCTGATTGGCTTTATTCCCCATTTCATATGTTCTTATATCTATAGCAAATTCTGAAAGAGCGGTAACAATTAATATTCCATTTGAAATTATTGCAAAGGATTTTATGATATCTAGTTTTATGCTTGCAGTATCAAATGTGTTTAACAAAGCAATTACACCAAATAGTTTCATCGTTGCTAGAACAACAGCTAAAAACATTTTTATTAGTCTTAGTGATTCTTGTTTTGCATATAAATCATATATATTTATTACCCCCACAGATATTAGAAATACAAATAATATATATGTAAATAAAAATCCTATTCCTATTTTGCATATTGTATCCGACTTTCCTTTATATAATGCACATGCAAATACCGCAAAATATATTGGCTGTAATTGATCAATTGAAAAACTTCGTATATTCTCTAAAAAATCCGGTGCAAATACACGAATTATATTAAATAAAGCCACTAAAGCAAACATTCCCAAATATATATATAATACTATTTTTCTACCCTTCATTCTTATCTCACCTATTATGATTATAATATATACTAATAAAAATAAAAAGCACATTTATGTGCCTTTAATTTATTTTTGTTCCACCCCATTCAATAACTGTATAACCATTTCTTTCGACTGGCTCTAGGTGTTGCTCTACTATTTCAAATGGTTTGTCTATTTCTTTATATGTCATTAATACCCTAATAAGTGTTGTTGGTTCTGGGGATATTTCTAATGGAATATTTTTTTCGATTTCTTCTGATGTTGCAAATCTAATATAGTTATATTCGTTATTAGATAAAATTGGTAACCAATAAATAATAAATTCATTAGTTTCTCTTTCGTTTAATCCTAGAGTTGTTAGTTTTTCTTCTAGGAATGCTTCTACTTCTTCTCCTTTAACTATAAATCCTTCGTTTTCAACATCAAATTTAACACTATTATTTGCTTCATAATATAAGCCATAGTAATTCTTTCCATTATAACTTATGTTTCCGTTTGGATCTGCTGTTACGTTCCAACTGTCTTCATATTTTGGATAACTAATTATTATATTATCGCTATTTTTAATTTTAACATTTATATTTTGAGTATTCTCAGGATATAGATAGATTATTGGCTTATAGGCAACATCACAGCCACCAAATGCACATGAAGCATGGTTTTCTCTTACAATTCTATAATATATTTTTACTGTATCAAAATTATTTGTACTTATTTCATAAAAATCAGTATCAGGTTCGCTAGCACATAATCCATCATGTGATTCAATATCATAGTATATATTTAAAGTTCTTTCATTTAGCACAAAATAAGAACTATCAACACTTTCTTGGCATCCTAAAAGTGTGTATGTTACTTCAACTCCATCGTCTACAATTTCATACGTTGCATCATTAAATGGTATATATTTTGGCTTTGGCTCAAGTATATCGCTATACGTTAGGAATACTACAATTGCAATACCCAAAATAATTAATGTTGTAATAATAACTGCGTATAATTTGCTATTATCTTTCTTTTCTACTTTTTTTGATTCTTTTTTCATTTGTTACTCCTTTTTTAATATTGAATAATTGAGTAGTTTTTCTTTGCTCTAAGCCTTATAAGAGTTTGCTTTGCATGCTCTGGCTCATACGCGCTTGCATCACACATTTGAATCTTCAATAACTCATTATATAGTAATTCGTCATTTTCAAATTCAACATCGTCTATTGGGGTAGAATGATTTCTAATTAAAAATAACATTCTTTCCATTATATGTTGTTCAATTAGCAACCTTTGAAGTATTATTTTTGACATTTCAGCAGACTTTTTGGCATGGCCTTTAAAACGCCTAACATTTCCATAATCCTGATAACAAAACGGTTTTCCTATATCGTGCAACAGTAATATCAGTCTATCATTGAAAACTCTATCACAGCTTGCTGTTGCATGTATAGTATGATCCCAGACATCAAAACAATGCCACTCATTTTTTTGTTCAAATCCTTTTGATTCTTCTAGTTCAGGAATTATTCTAAATATTTTTTTCTCTTCTGAATGTAGTGCATCAACTACATCGTTAGACATCAATATAGTTCTTAGTTTTTTTAAATTGCTCATAAGGTCTCCTAATGTAATTATAATATAATAGTTGTTATTTTTGCACATAAAAAAGCACTTTTTAGTGCTTTTATTTTATTTTGGTTCCTCCCCATTCAACTGCAGTATATCCTTTTCTTTCAACCTTCTCTAATTGTTGGTCTTTTACATCAATCGGTTTATCTAATTTTTTATAAGTCATTAATACTCTAATCAATGTTTCTGGCTGTGGAGTTATTTCTATTGGGAAGTTTTTTTCAATTTCTTCTTTAGTTGCAAATCTTACATAAGTATAATCATTTTCTGATAAAATTGGCAACCAGTAAATAATGAATTCGTTTCTTTCTCTCTCGTTCAAACCAAGTATATTAAGTTTTTCTTCGAAAAATGATTCTATTTCATTTTCTTTAACTATAAAGCCTTCGTCTTCAACGTTAAATGTTATCGTATTTAAAGCCTCATAATACAAGCCATAATAATTATTTCCATTATAGTTTATATTTCCGTTTGGCTCTGCAGTTACATTCCATTCATCTTCATATTTTGGATAGCTAACCGTAATATTGTCTTTATTTTTAACTTTTACATTTATCTTTTCCTTTTCTTTGGGATATAGATAAATTATTGGCTTTGCTGCAACTATTTGGCTTCTAATGTTTCTTAATACTAAAGCACCTACAAACATAATTGAAAAAACTACTGCTGCTATTATTACTCCCCTAATTATACTTTTTTTAATATTTTTCTTTCCTTTTTGTTTATTTTCCATATTTTTATTCTCCTTTATTATTCAATCATATTATAACATAAAATAGGATATATTATATATCCTATTTAATATAACTATCAATCCATTTGCTAAACTCAGTAACATCCTGATATTTATTGAAATCAGCATCAGATTCTGCATCAAGATATGATTCAATTTTTCCTTTATTTATAATTACAATCGTTGGTGCATATTTAATTGTCTCGTATAGTGATGTTTCTTTAAAATCGGAGAATGGAAGTGATAAAAATCTAACTTTGTTATTTGTCATATATTCTTCAAATATTTTTTCGCATGGAAATGGTAATGTACAAAAATTGTTATATGTAAATAATATAAATGATTCCTTTTTATTTAACAAATTTTCAATTTCTTCTTTATCGGATTCAATAAAACCATTTGATCCATAATATCTATCTGGTAATTCTACTTTTCCGCTTCCATGTTCTGGAGTTTTTTCACAACCACATAAGGCTATACTTAATAATATAATACTAATTACTAGTAATATTTTTTTCATTTATTAAGCCTCGTGTAATCTATCGAACTCAATATTATGATAATTTACTTTCCAGAAGTCATATCCACCATTTTTATTTACAGTACTTATTCTTCTATTTCCTTCATAGTTCCAGTAACCACCAACATTATATATTTTTTCTTTATCCCATCCTAGTTTAACTAGCATTTGTTTAGTGAAGTTAGCATATCCTCCTGCTCCACACATTAAGAATATATATTTATCTTTTGGAAATAAATATTCTAATACTTCCATAGACTCTTTATAATTGGCAATATAATTTCCATCTTTATCAAGTCTAAATAATGTTTTACCAGTATATAATCCTGATACGTTTTCACTTGCTTTTTGATCTATATATTCTTGTGGAAATTCTGTTAGGAATGCATAAGGAATTACTTCAAATCCTTCTACGAAACCTGTTAGGTCTCTTTCTCCACCTTTATTTTCCCATGTAGCAGTATCCTCAAGCATTCTTACATCGCGATATGCTACATCTGGTCTTCCTAGATAGTTATCAATAGTTTTTTCGTTTATGTTTTTATCTATATCATAAACTCCTCTTAGTCCTTCTGATTTTTCTTGTTTTGGCAATGGTTCTAGTCCAGAAGTGTTACACTTTTTATTTGCTAAGCAAAAAATACTTACACCAAGTGCTAAAACCAGAACAGCAATTATTGCTATTAACGCTTTATTATTTTTCATATTTTTTCCTCCAAAAAAATAATATCAATTTTATCTCTTTATATAAATAAATAGGTCCTTGAGTTTCTAAAGTATTACTTGAGTAAAAAAAAATATGTTTATTCAACATATTTTATTTCCTTTTTCTTACGAAGTGTATTTCATCTTCTACTTGTTCTAATCTATTATTATTGATTACTAAAGGTATTAGTTCAACTGATGTTATATTTCCTTTAAAATCAAAGTTTACTTTCATATGAACTGCTCCATTTTGTACTCTATCTCTTGTTAAAGAAGGAATTAAGTATAAACCATTTTCTTTATAATATTTACCTATATGAGTGTGACCCATCAAAGTTAAATAACAATCTTTTCTTGCATATTCCTTTGGATCTAGTTCTTTCGAAAATTTTGAATCTCGTGCATTCTCGTCAGTCACAGCCTTCTTGCAATTTGGATGTAATAATCCTATTTTATCCCTTTGGCTAGATCCTGGTCTACCAAATGATAAGTATGCTCTTGTATAACCTAAATCTATTATATCTTCTCTAAATTTTTCTAAAACCTCAATAGGATTTATTCCACATTCTGCAATTTTTTCACAGTGATTTCCACCTAATATCGCATGATTAATGCCTTTATCATGAGGAATTCTTTTTGATACTTCTTCTATTAATCTTCTTAAATCGTTTATTTCATCATAATTCATTGATCTAGATAAAGGATAATTTAATTCAAATAAATCTCCTAGATTAGTTAACAATCTTATTTTTTTCTTAACAGCATAGTTATACGCAATATCCAATCCTCGCTCTGCTTTTTCTATTTCTGCTAAACACGCATGAATATCGGATATTAATAATGATTCAATCGTTCCTTCTGATGGTGAATTAATCTTGAATTTTTTATCACAAGTTATTTCTGCCTTTGTAAGTTTATATGTTGTTGGATAATTTGTAGTATTCTTTTTAAGTGTAAATGTAGCCTCTAGTTCATTTAAGCATGTTAGAACTAATTCTTTTGATACATCATAGCCTAAAATTGACAATGCATGCATTATAGTCATTACTGAGTATTCATTCATTACCAATAATTCTATTATTCTTTCTTTTATTGTTTCTTTAAGCTCTGCTTCTGCTTTATCTTTGTTATACAACGCTTCGATTTCTCTTAATTGTCTTGTCTCTTCAACATGATCTATATCTTTTTGATCTATTTCCACTTGTAATGATAAATTTTTTGCTTCTGATTCTTTAAGAGCAATACGCAATTGTCTAATTTTTTCATTATTGTCGCTTATTTTTTTTTGTCTATCTCTTGAGGCCGTTTTTCTTTTCTTTTCTTCTGCTTCGAGAGCCTGTTTTCTAGCCTTAATAGTTGCAATTGATTTATCCTTTTTATCAAGTTCTTGCTGTAATCTTTGATTAGCTGTCTTTAATTCTTTGTTTTCGATTGTTAATCGAGCATTTTCCTCTTCTATTTCATGTGTCCTTTGAGATTCTTTGCTTCCTTCAGAGGTTTCTTGCTCTATATTAGCATTCGCTAAAGTAGTAATTCTTTCAAACTGCTCTGGATAATTCTCTTCTATAACTTTTCGCGCAGTTTCTAAAAAATTTGAAATATTATTTTCTAATCCAAATTTATCTAATAGCGCAGTAATTTTATCTTTTAAATAAAATAAGCCTTCAAGTTCTTCGAGAAGAACTCCTTTTCTTTCTTCAGTTACAATGCCAAAGTAGGTCACAAGGTAAGGTATATATTTGCAAACCCTTTTTGCTGAGTCTTTTGTTTGTGCTTTTATACATTCTGTAGTTCTTCTATAAAAATGCTCGAAAAAAGAATCACATCCATATTTTATTTTTGAATTAAATAACATATTAAGAACATCAGCTGAATATACTTGTCCTTTTTCTATAGCTCCATTAATTAATATTTTATCTAAGGTGGCTCTTTCTGTTATTTTTAATAATTGTCTGCTCATATTTACTTCCCCCTAACACTTAAGAGTGTATTCTAAACTTTTTTGATGTTTTTGTCAAATAAAAAAGGCATTTATATGCCTTTTATCTTAATCTTGAGTCTCCCTCTCTCGCATTCTCATCTACTCTCATGTATTCTTCTTCATAAACACGATTTTTTTCACCTTTTATTACTTCTTTTATCTTTTTAAATGTATTTGTAGGAATATCTTTTTTGCACCTTTTAATAAGCATTTCTATAGAAGCAATCAAAGATAGTTTTTTATCAAAATTAGCTATACTCTCTGCTGCTTTTATATATTCAGTTATTAATTTTTTATATTCACATAAAAACAACTCATAACGTTCCATTACACACAATACTTCTCTTCGCTTTTTTGCTAGTTTTTGATCATTTGTGTGTACAAATCTTCTTTTACCAATTAGTTTTCTATCATTTATACATTTTTCTAAGGTTTCCTCAACAGATTTAATGCTTGTGACATTTTCTATTTCACTTATTTTATTGTAATCTTCAAGTATTTCCGCAAACTCTTTTCTTAATTCTTTATTCTTACCATTTTTTTGAATTTCTTCTTTTTTCTCCTCAGGAGCTTCATCTTTTTCTACTGGCCTATTATCCTCTTTTGGAATGTAATCCATATACGTACGGTGTTCTTCCTTTGGATCATCTGCAAATCTATTTTTATTTTTAGGATTATTAATATATGAATTTGCTGCGATTTCCGGCTGATTATAAATTGGTTCATGTGTTGGGTTATCAACAACTGTTTGCTTTACTTTTGGTCTCTGAGCTTTTGGCGCGTTAGCATAATTGTTTGGAATTATTGGTTCAGGTTTTTTTGTTTTTCTACCCATAACCGCATCTACTTGAGGTGTGGGAACATACCTTTCTTCAATAGTGGTATCTACTGCATATTGAATTCTATCTGTTACATATTTGAAGTTTGGAAAGTTAAAATTAATATAAAATTTTTCTCCAGGAGTTAATGCGTTAAACGATTCAATTAAAAATTTCATTCTTTTTGGTTCAACTCGTTGTAAAAATAATAGTTTATTAAAAATATAATTAAATTCATGTATCATATTATTTAGTTGTTCTACGCTTTTTGAGTTCTTTTTATACAATTTATCTATATACTTATCTATTGATTTGTTTTTTAATTTAGCTGTTTTTAATACATATTCTCTTATATTGTTGTCTATAAACACTTCTCTTAAATTATTGTAATATGGTATATATTGAATATTATTTGTTTGAATATATGCATTCATCATGGCAAATGCCGCTGGATAACCATGTGAAGATACAAGAAATAATAATCCCCCAATTAGTACGTCCTCTTCATTATAAGTTGCCTCATTAAATTTTACTCTATTTGGATTATCCATTATCTCACCTTCTTTTAATTCTATCCTATCTATATATTATCACATAGTACTATTTTTGACAAAAAAAAATTAGATTTTCATCTAATTTTAGATTATTTCTTTAAATAATAAATACAATGTATATAAGCTTTCTTTCATTACATATTCATTTTTGTTATGCCAATAATCTCCTATAGGATTAATAAGTATTGTTGGTATGTTCTTAGCACTAAAATAAATTGCATCTGAAGTCGCTAAACATTTGCTTACCTTTATATCATGCCCTAATATTTCTTTTCCTTTTTTTAAAAAATCTTTTATTAGTTTATTTTCTGTATCAACATAAAATGTTGGGCCTTGGTCCAAAACTTCTACTTTGCTTTCTGGAGATATTTTTTTTATATTATTTAAAATGCTTTCAATTGTATCTTCAGTAGTAAATCTTATATCCAATGTCATTGTTGAAGAATCAGCAACAGCATTAGTTGTATTTCCACCTTCAATTTTTGATAGATTTATTGATGTTCTAAAGTCTTTTTCGTCTTCTGGCAAAGGATATAATTCAACTAATTCATCGTATAAATCTATTGATTTAAGTATGGCATTATCTCCTTTAAATGGTTCCGATGCATGCGCTTTTAGACCTGGCGTTGTTATTGCAACTTGTAATAGGCCTTTTTCTTCAGAAATTAATTCAAAGTTTTTTCCTGCATCAGGTATTACTGCTAATTTTGATTTATATTCTTTCATTATTTCCTTACAACAAAAACCACCAATTTCTTCATCACAAGTTATTATTAAAGCAATCTTTTTATCAGTTTTATTATTGTTTAATAATGATATCATTGTGGCTAATTGACCTTTCATATCAAATGTTCCACGTCCTAGTAATTTATCATCAGTTTCAATCATTTGGTATGTATCATTTGGTACTACATCTAGATGCCCACAAAAAATAATGTCTAAATTCTTATCTTCAGTATTACTAATTATTAAATTAGGATATTCATTTATCCTTTTTTCTGTTACAAAGTAGTCTTTATTAATTATTTTCTTTATATATTTTGTTGCTAGATAAAAATCATTATAGTTTTCTTTAATTGTCTTATATTTAATTAATTGTCCTGTTATGTTTATTATCTCTTTTAAAATCTTATTCATTTTATTCTCCTTCTTAATGCGTATTTAATAGTATAACTAGTAGTTTATTAAAATTTATCATAAATATCACTCCTTTAAATTAAAAAATCTATACAATGTGCTTGTATAGATTTAATAAATGATATTTATAAATAATACAAGCACGCCTAAACGCTTGTATTATATTACATAATACAAGCTAAAATCTTAAGCGTCTTCTTCGTATATTTATAAGTATCATAATAATTCCTCCTTTAAAGAATCTTTATTTATCTTATTCTTACTTATAAAATAATCTACTACTCCTACTATTTCTACCACTAATAGTATTACTTCTGTAATAACAGAGAAAGCAGATTTGATATGTATACCATATATTATATAGCATAAACTTACTGGGATAGCAAGTGTTCTATATACATTTGTCTTCTTTTGCCAAACTGAATATGTTGAAATTATTGATGCCGTAATAGATATTAAACTAAATGGATCACTGTATGTTAATATTCCAAAGAATATTGCTATCCCAATAAAGAATAGTAATACAATCAGTTTATTATCCTTTTTATTTTTTTCATTTTTATAAAATAATATATTTCTCGCACAGCTAATCATTGACATACAGAAACCTGTTCTAGCATTTAACAGTAAGTAGTGTGTTGCATATATTACACAGTATATAGAGCATAGTTTCATTATGTCTTTTTTGTTTTTTAATAAGTATGTTATGCCAAGAACGATTAACGAAATTACAACTAATATTTGAGATATTACATACCTATTCATAATTACCTCTTATTAGCTTCTTCTACGATATTCTTTTTTTATAGATCTAACAACATACATTCTGTTATCGACATGCTCTTGATTGAATTTGTCTTGATATCTTACTGTGTCCGCAATTAATTGTCCATTTTCATCAAATGCTGTTGCAAAACCATATTTTTTAAATATTGGTTCTGATTGAGATTCCTTACATAGTAATCTTGCATAACTATAATCTAATGTACGCTTTCCATCCTTATTTAATTTTTCCAACAATCTTTGAGTATTAGTTACTAATAAATCACCGATATGTCTCCTGCGAGCTTCTTCAAGAACGGCTAATCCAGCATAGTATGCAACTTTTGAAGGATCTGGAAACTCAATACTATGTTCCTTATGATTACCATATGAAATACAGTTTACTCCAGCAATCTGTCCGTTTAAGTATGCAGCTATTAACATTCCTGTTTGATCATTGATATATGTATCATATTCCGTCTGGCAATCTGCATCCGTTAACATCTCATTATACTGGGGATCTCTATTAAATACTCTTAGGGCTTTTGAAAAATCTTCAAACGTCACGGTGTCTTTTAATGTTATCCTTTCTTTATCCTTATTAATGTCTTCAAAAATAATCATAATCCTTCCTCCTATCTAATTATTTCTTTCTCTTCTCCTAACAAGTTGGGATGATATAATTGAGTTTCTTCTTGCGGCTATCTGCTTCATTATTAACGATCTTCTGGCTTTAAGTAATCGGGTTTGCCATTCGATTGGTAATGGAGTTGATTCAAACTTATCATTGTTACATCCCAAACAGCGTAGTGAATTATTTAGTAATTCGTCTGAATATTCAAGTTCAAAGCCTTGCGAGAATGGTAGAAAAAATTCGATTGTTTCTTTGGCATTTTCTTTTTGCTTTGGTTCACTTAAATATTCAATTGTTCTCATATTGTGAATTCTGTCCGCTAATTTGAGAAACATTACTCTGACGTCTGCTTCAGTGTATAGTAATAATTTTTCGTGATTAGCTAGGTCGCATCCTTCTTTTGTGTCGAATTCAGTTTTTCTATATTTACTAACTCCGTCTACTAGAAAGGCTACTTTTTGGTTGAAGAGACTTCTTAGTTCTTTTACTGTTATATCTGTATCCTCAACTGTGTCATGTAATACTGCAGCAGCAAGTGTATCATTATCAGCATTCATTTGAGCTAGTATGATTGCTACATTAAGCGGGTGTATTATATAAGGTTCATTGTTTTTTCTATATTCGCCTTCATGTAGTTTACTTGCTAGCGAAATTGCTTCACTAACTTCTAGAGTATCTTTTCGACCACTGATTGAATCCATCAAAGTATCTTGTAAACTCATCATTCTTCCCTCCTGTTACACCAATAATAAGAGGTGTTTAGATATAAGGCAAATATATATTTTCGATATTTTAATAAAAAACACTTATACCAAAAAATACTTTTATAAGCAATAATTTTACTTATACGTGAAGTTATAAAAACGTATTTTTTTAATATTTTTCCCCTCAATAATTGTTGATTTTTCAATATATAAGTAATTCTTATAACTAGATACTTTTCAATTAGTCTTCTTTTTTGCTATTCAAAAAATGATCAAAAAAAAAATTTGTTGCTTGAACAAATTTTTCTCTTGTTTATTTTTTTAAGTCATCAATTGTTACTTTACTGTTATGTGGTATTGGTTTCCATTCAACTTTTTTAAATATTGCTATATATGTTGTCCATCTGCCAATTATGTCGAAAGTTGGCCATGTTATTACATATATAATCTTTTTCCAAAAACTGAACTTTGGAATGCGTTTCCATTCAATTATAAATAGATAAACTGCAGTAAGCATGTTTTTGAAATAATCCGCAATGCGATATAATATTCTGAACCATAACTGGAGTAACATAGCCAAGAACAACGCATTTACTCCTGGACTACTGCTTATTTTTATTTCGAATACTTTTCTTAATAATTTAGGTAACCATGCATTTCCACTGAAAAGATTACTTCCTCCGATTCCTTTGTTATAACAGAAAAATCCATAGAATATAACAGATACTAATAAGAACCTGCATAGATTTATAAATACTAATGGAGTTAATTGCATTAAGGTATCAAATGATGCAAATCTATGTCTGATACTTTCTACAAATTTTGAAAAAAATGACCTGTTTTTCTTTTCTTTCTTATTCCAATTTGTTTTAATATAATGTTTTCCTAGAAATATATTAATAAATAAGTAAGGTCCGGACTCTGCGAATGCTTGTAAGTGTCCTTTTGACCATCTCAATCTCTGTCTCAGTGCTATTTTTAAATCTACTGGCTGTTCATCATAAAACTCTGCTGCATCTTGGTATGTTATTTCATACCCTTGAGCTACAGCATCTGCAGTTAATGCTCTATCTTCTGTTAAAGAAGTATAATGCCATCCATCTTTAACTATTTCATTTGAGAACAAGAAACCTGTTCCTTGAATATTGGTTGCAAGATGTAGTACACTTCTTGCTCTATGATTATATCTAATTGATCTTATCCAGTGTAATCCATAGGTAGATGAAATCCAATTTTCATCAAAATTTTTGGTATTACGA
>JAEEGL016564128.1_pt1 | contig 21389 bp, 17 predicted proteins | sample 9134231 | NCBI WGS metagenome assembly JAEEGL01 (sample SAMN16246548, study PRJNA631951) | gut metagenome | biome: gut microbiome; feature: rumen; material: fiber-attached | host: Bos | place: Iran: Karaj | collected 2018-10
CGTGTCTCAAAAGCCCAATCCTGCCATTTTGAGCTAAAAATACTCTTTTTTATCATTTTTTTAACATAGTTCGTAGGCGGAGATCACTTATCGCGCTTCGCCGTCCGCTCTTTACATGCGGACGATTCGCCCTCGCGTCCGTCATTTTCTCTTGTATCCGTCCAATCTTGGCGGATAGAAAATGCCGCCCCGCCCGCTTCGTGCTCAATGTGCCGCGTAACGTTTGTTGTTTACACGGGATAGCATCCCGCATGTAGATTCTTCTTTTGTCTGTTAGTAGGGGATATTATCCCCTTTTCTATGTTTATTCTTGCCGGATATTATCCGGCGTCCTTTGTCCATTAGCCTGGCATTGCATGCCGGTTTAGTACGTCCCCTTTAAGGAGCGTGAGCTCCGCCCCGCTCGCAAAGCCTCTATGTCAATTACGCGGGATACTATCCCGCATGTGGATTCTTTTTGGGGCTATTAGAGGGTACCTTCGGTGACTTTTTTCATTATTTATTTGCATATATGAAAAATATTTCGTAATTTTGCAGCGCAAAATCAAAAATAAAATACCATTATGCCAGAGATTAGTCGTTTCTACGGAATTATTATTAGTTTATACTGGAAGGATCACAATCCCCCTCATGTTCATTTTACTTATGGTGATTATGAGTGTAGTATTAGCGTATTGGATCGCGTTGTTGACGGACAGGCTCCGGCCAAAGTTATTGCAAAAGTCAACCAGTGGATTGATTTGCATGAGCAAGAAATATTAACTCTATGGGAAAATGCCCAAGAGGGAAAACAGATAGGAAGAATTGAACCTTTAAAATAATAATCATTATGTTACGCGTAAAAGATGTAGATTATCAAGGCGATTATCGCTTAGCGCTTACGTTCAGTGACGGTGCGCATAAGATAGTTGACTTAGAACCTCACTTAAAAGGTGAGGTATTTGGCGCTTTGCGCGACAAGGAGCAATTTATCCAATTCGCGCTTACACCGATTACTATCGAGTGGGCTAACGGGGCAGACCTTGCTCCCGAGTATCTCTATGAGATAGGCACGGCTGCATAATAATCTCGCTGCCACCGACAGCGTAAAAACCGATCGTCGCTTCCCGACGTTAAACAGAAGGACATACAAGCGCAAATGTGTGCCAAGAAATAGCGTAATAGGCCGAAAAGCTTGATACTTTGAAACTTCGACACTTCTTAAGTATCACGGACCCAAAGGTCCATTGACAATTCAAGTACGGTTTATGCACGCTCACGTTAATAGCGTGAGTTTTCCGTGTATAAATTTGAATTACCAAGGTAGTCGAAGACCTCAAAGTATCAAATTGATGCAAGCGAAAGCCCGCGCTTTTTCGTATGTCTATGGCTAAAAAACTCATCTTATAAAAATACATGTGTATGAGACAAATTCTAACAATGGCATTGATGCTGCTGGCGGTCGCGATGCAAGGACAGACGTACTGGAATGGTACGAGTGACAAAACCTTCAGCGGTTCGGGAACGGAAATCGACCCGTACCTAATCAGCACGCCGGAGCAGTTAGCCGGTCTAGCGGAACGGACGAACGTGGACAAGGAGGACTTCGCGGGGCAGTATATCAAACTGACGGCGGATATCTACCTCACGGACTTCACCAATCCCGACACAGCCAGTTGGAAAGAATGGACACCTATTTCAGGTGTGTTCTGGGGAAACTATTCCGAAGATGAAATGGGCCAACTAAGCGGTCCAAAGGTGGATAGTATCGCTTTCTGCGGTACGTTCGATGGCGACGGACACACCATATATAATGTCTATTACGGTCAAGGAGCCGGATGGGGTGATGGTTTCGACCCGAACGACTTCGATATGGCGGGTTGGGGAAGCAGTCTGACAGACCTTGATTTCTCTGTATGGAATAAAGCGCTGTTTGGTCAATTGGTTGGCGGTACAATCAAAAACCTCAATGTCAGAGACGCTCGTATAACCGCTGTTAGCAGTGTTTCTTTGTTAGTGAATTATGTACGGGAAGGAAGTACTATTTCCAATTGTCATGTCAGCGGAACGACTATGGGCACCGGCGCTACCGGTGGTGGCTTAGTTCGGAGCAACGATGGTCTCATTGAGAACTGTACACTCAATATCTCTTCTACCGGAAGAAAGACATCTACCGACCGCGGCATCGCTTTCGGTGGATTAACTTGTGAAAATTTTGCGCATGGTGTCATTCGGAATTGTACCGTTTCCGGCTCTGCCGATAATGGTAGTGGTTTCGTCGTGCAGAACTTCGGCTTGATTGAGAATTGTACGGCCTCCGTGGATATCACTTGCGGCTATGGCCTGCGTGCTCCTAATAGCGGTTATGGTTTTGTGGAGCAAAATTTAGGAGTGATTCGTAACTGTGTGGCTACAGGTACATTAAGAGGCGTGGGATGGCTTGCCGGTTTCTGTCATGAGAATGAAGGGCGCATCGAATCATGCTATGCAACAGGCGACCTCTATAATACGCCACTTCCTGGCGTAACTTCACACGCCCAAATGGCATTGTTTATTTCGTATAACTGCCGCTTTGCTGTAGGTCGCGAAATGATGGTAGGTGCCGGAACCTGTATCAACTGTTTCGGTGCAGGCAGTTGTCACGTGGAGGATGAGGATTTAAATGTCAATAATGCGTCGGGTTTTGTGAGGGAATATACCTCATTACAGAGTGCCGCCAAAAGTCGTCAGGCGAACTGCTATTGGAATACGGACGGACTGACACACGGCACCAACAAGCATGCTTTCCGTTGGGCTGGCACAGCCCTCACGGTAGCGCAGATGCAAAGCCAGGATTTTGTGGACGAACTGAATAAAATGGCTGCTCTGTGCGGTACCAGTACGTGGGAATATCGTCCCGGTCAGTTCCCTCGTGCTACCGGTGTAAATGCTACCAATATATCGGATTTCTTAGGTGGCGGTGACGGAACGGCCGAAAACCCGTACCTGATAAATAACAAAGAGCAGTTGGAGAACTTCCGCTGGTTCGTCAACAGAGGCTATGACTTCCGTGGCGAGTACCTGTTGCAAACGGCCGATATCGCGCTGAATGCGCCTTATGAGCAATGGGAAGACGAAGCTCCTACACGTTGGACCGCTATCGCGAACCGACAAAAGAACGCTCATTTTAACGAAGAGCTTGTCAATGCTTTCTGCGGCACGTATAATGGTGGCTTCCATGAAGTCCAGAACATGTATCTAAGGAGTACGGAAGTCCGCGAGGGCTTTTTCGGTACGCTGGCGGACGGGGCAGTCATCCGGAACCTCGGTATCACAGGTGCCTATTTACGCGCAAACAATTATGTCGGTATTCTTGCGGGCGTGACGTACAACTGGAATGAACCTATCACCATTTCGCAATGTTGGACATCCGGAGACGTAGCGTTAGAAAACACATCAGGAGGCAATAACTCATCTGCATTTTTCAATCAGGAGACCTCTCTCCCCGTGCATGTTTTGAACTGTCGTTCGTCGGCAAAGGGTGTCGTAGGAGCTATTGATGCCTCTGTAACAGATACTCAACACAGTTCTACTGCCAACTATCTTTTCACAGGCGTTGCCTATTCACGCAGCAGAGCGGCGAACCACGCTTTCGTCAATGTATGGTTTGATATTGATGTACTTCATGCGAATGGTGTAACTCGTGATGACCTTGGTGCCGCCACGCCGAAGACCACGACCTATCTGCAAAGCAGAGAGGCTGTGAATGAACTGAACACTTTCGTGCTCGACTGGAATCAGACACACACGGGTGTAGAGGCACTTAATTATTGGTTGTGGCGCGAGGGACAGTATCCTATTGTCTCTTCTGATGCTACCTATGAACCTCCCGTTACCGTGACTTTCCAGAGCAATGGCGGCAGTGCGGTGAATGCTCTCAAGATTGAAACCGGCAGCAAAATCACGCCTCCTGCACGCCCAAAGCGTGACGGGTATTTCTTCGTCGCATGGTACACCGACGAGGCGCTGACGAATATATTTAATTTCGATGATACCATTAGCGTGAATACAACGCTCTATGCCAAATGGATTGATGATACGACGGATGACTATGACCTGACGTTGTTTAACAACGAGTTTGCCACCAAGTTCAAGATCAAAACCAAACAACAATTGCGTGGTTTTGCCATGGCGGCGAATGGTATTTATGACTTCTCGCAAGTGCTTGTGAATAGTGGCACTCAACCTGTGGTTATCCAGACTCCGATGGACTTCACGGGAAAAACCGTAACATTGGAGAATGATATTCTGCTCAATGACACGGCCGATTGGCAATTATGGGGACATAATGTCTATGCAGAACCATGGTTGCCGATTGGCACCGACCTCTCAGATAAGTACGGCTTTAGTGCGCATCCCTTCACGGGAACCTTCGACGGACAGGGACATACCATCAGTGGTCTGTATGTAGAACTGGATGCGGTACCGAGTGCAATGAGTGGAACTTGGGGACTATTCGGCGAATTGGGTAATGGTGCCGTGGTGAAGAATGTCGGTATTAAGGCCAGTGTAATGAACGGTCAGCCCTATAAGGATGGTGCTTTCCGTCCAGCAGGTTATAGCACCCAAAATCTTAGCCTTCCCGGATTATTGGCCGGTAAAGCGAAAGGTGCTACTGTCACCAACTGTTTCGTACAAGGAAAGATTCTTGTCAGAGAGAAAAATTACACTGCTTATGCCGGTGGCCTATTTGCGAAAACAGAAGGTGCCTGCAATGTGACGAACTGCTTTGCGCGCGTCGATATAGATGAAGAAAACACCTACTACTGCGGTTTGATAGGATCAAACGAGGGTGGATCAGTTACTAACTGCTATTCGGCGGGACATACTTTCTGGGGTGTCGTGTCGTATAGTGATGGCGTCACAAGCAGTTACTTCGACAAGAATTTAGCGCCTGTTCAAACAGAATTCCCATATAATAATTATCCGACGCAATATGGCCGTTCCACGAACGAGATGCATGCCAAGACTACCTTCGTCAATTGGGATTTTGATTCGATATGGGGACGCCATGATACCATCAATGACGGTTATCCGTATCTGCGTGCGTTCCACATAAACCCACCGGCAGACAGTGAAGACTTCCCGTTAGTATCCGGAGTTACCATCGCACCGAACGACACAGTTGTACTGGCAGGCTCGCCTGTGCAAATCCAAGTGAATATACTGCCCGAGAATGCGGCTAATAAGGATTACACGCTTACCCTCTCACCGACTTACATAACCTGGGCAAGCATTGATGATAATGGTGTCTTTAATAGTACTCTGCAGTCACTATCGTCAGCAACCTACCAGTATTTCACCGTTCTGGTAACAACTGCAGAAGGCGGATACCAAGCCTCTTCCACAATTACGGTTTGGCAACCGACCTTGCATATTAGTTCTGCCACAGAAGAGTATCACGCAGGAAGCAATTATACCTTGACCGCTGAGTTCACGCCGGAGAATTTGACGCCGGACATCACATGGATTTCTTCTGATACAAGCGTGGCTACCATCAATACGGCTACAGGAGAGTTATCCGCACTCGCTGAAGGTACAACGACTATCACAGCATCGGCGTTGAACGGCCAGCTGCAAGCGCAACTGGCAATAACCATCTTGCCCGCGCCTGTTATTCCCGCTTCCGGGGTGAAAATCAACGAGATGACTGAAGAGATTGCCTCGTCCGGAAAGACACTCTATGAAGGAGAAACCTTTCAATTAACCGCTTCTGTCCTGCCAAACAACGCAACGGACAAGACGGTTACATGGCGTTCGAGCAATACCGCGTACGCTACAGTAGACGAAAATGGTCTGGTAACGGCAATTAGCGGAACACCGTCAGGTAACAATGTCACCATCACTGTAGAAAACTCGAATGGCAATACGGCAAGCATGAACTTCCATATTAAGCAACATGGTGTGCAACAGGTCATCTTGAATAGAGACTCTGTCACGCTGCGGGTTGGCGATACGTTCCAATTGGAAGCTACGGTACTGCCGGAGAACATACAGGACAAATCTATCTCATGGGCTTCCAAAAACTTTACGATTGCAACAGTAAGTGACGGCTTGATAACGGCGAAAAAGGTAGGTGTGGTAAATGTCATTGCACGTGCGAATTTTGCGGATGGCGATGTATCGGACACCTGTGTCGTTACGGTTATTCCACAGCCTACTAAGTACCTAATCCGTTTCAGAGACTGGGACAACACCATTCTGCAATCGTCGCAAGTAGAGGAAGGACAAATGCCTGTTTACACCGGCGAGACACCGACACGACCGGAAGACGACAATTATACCTATACATTCAGCGGCTGGTCACCGGAAATAGTACCGGCGACAGCGGATGCCGTCTATAAAGCACAATATACGGCTACGCCCAAACCTGTCGTGTCGGTTTATTACACCATCCGCTTCTTGGATTGGGATAGCACGGTACTGCAATCCTCGCAAGTACTCGCAGGCGATGTGCCGGTTTATAACGGCGCTACACCTACGCGCGAGGATGATGAGCAATATAGATATACGTTTATCGGTTGGCAAAATGCAAATGGAGAAAACTACACGTATTCCAGTATGAACAACTTGCCTGCAGCATCTTCCAATATGGACTACACGGCACAATATCGTTTTACAGAAATTCCCAAACCAAGTTATACGATTACGTTCCTTAACTGGGATGGCGAATTGCTGGATGAATACATCCTGCAAGAAGGCGAGATGCCGGTGTACAACGGTCTTATGCCTACTAAACTTGCCGATGCGCAATATTGCTATACCTTCACCGGCTGGACACCGGAAGTTGTTGCAGTAACCGGAGATGCCACCTATACGGCGACCTTCTCATCTCTGCTACGAAAGTATATGATTACATTCTTGGATGAGGATGGTACTGAGCTATGCGCTCAAGAATGGGAATATGGCTCAATGCCTTCATGCACCGAACCCACCAAGGCAGATGATGAGCAATACACCTATGCCTTTGCAGGTTGGACACCGACGGTGGCAGCCGTAACAGGCGAAGCAACCTATACGGCTACCTACACCGCAACGGAGAAACCGGAAGGCTTCGAGGATGTTAACGCCGAACCTGCTCAGCAGAAGGTAATGATTGACGGCACTATCTACATCCTCCGCGGAGACAAGACCTACACCCTCACCGGTGCAGAAGTAAAATAAGCTTCGTCTATTGCATCCAAATAACATTTGGACATCACTTAAAATTCAAGGAGCAGACTTCATAGCCTGCTCCTTTTTTGAAGTTTTATAACACAAAATCCGTTTTTTCCTCATTTTTCACCTCCGAATATTTGCATATATCAAAGAAAAGCAGTACCTTTGCCACCGATTTAGGTATGTTGAACGACGGTCGAACGACGGTCAACCGACGGTGAAGCGACAGTCAAAGCCAACGTGAAGCCAAGGTCGACCCGACAAAACCCAAAAATTTATGAACAATACTATATTATATATTTATATATAATATACTTTTTAAACCCCTATTTTTTATGGCAAGAATAATAGCATCCTCAGGCATCGAACAAATCCACGGTAAGACGTATAACCGCGACAGAGGTTATTTTTACACACGAAATGGCAGACAATTCTATCGTGAACGCGACGAAGACTATCAAAAAAATCAGTCTCCTCGCCAGAAATGGAACTCTGCCGCCTTTAAGTACGCCAATTCTCAACTCAAACTCCTGACCTCTCCCGAAGCCAAAGCTCAATTAGCAGCTGACTTCGAAGCCGCTAAACATATTGCCTCCAACGGCAAAACCTACACCACCATTCGTGCATGGAAATATAATTCCCTCATCCATGAGTACAAACAATTACACCCTTTTGAACAATAAATTGTGATTTTTTTGTTTTTTCTTGCATATATGCAAATTTTTTAGTATCTTTGCGGCCGATTTTGTAAAATAGGGATAGAATGAAACGACGTATAGCAATCATAGCCGGAGGAGACAGTAGCGAACATGAGGTATCGCTGCGTTCGGCAGCCGGTATTTATTCGTTTATGGACAAGGAGCGCTACGATATCACAATCGTAGTGTTTGACGGTAAGAACTGGCACACCGAGGACGGGTGTCCTATCGATAAAAATGATTTTTCTTTTACGCGCGGGGGCGTGAAGCACACCTTCGATTTTGCGTACATCACCATTCATGGTACACCGGGTGAGAACGGTATTCTGCAGGGTTACCTCGATATGATCGGTATGCCCTACTCTTGTTGTGGCGTCTTGGCTGCAGCGCTGACGTTCAACAAGTATGCCTGCAACCACTACTTGTCCTATTTCGGTTTCCACATTGCCAACAGCATGATGCTGCGTGCCGGACAGAAATTACCGAATGCGCCGAAGATTGCCGAGACCCTTGGCCTGCCCTGTTTCATCAAATCGAACGTGGGCGGTTCGTCTTTCGGTTGTACCAAAGTAAAGACGGTCGAGGAAGTATACCCCGCTATCGAGCGTGCGTTCCAAGAGGGCGACGAGGTGATCTGCGAGTCGTTCATGCAGGGTACGGAAGTGACCTGCGGTGTGTATAAGACCAAGACCAAAGCCGTTGCATTCCCGATCACGGAGGTCGTAACGCACAATGAGTTCTTCGACTACGACGCCAAATACAAAGGTCAGGTGGACGAGATTACGCCGGCACGTATCCCCGATGCGCTGCGTGACAAGATCCAGGCAGAGACCCTGCGTCTGTACGATATCATCGGCGCACAGGGTATCATCCGCGTCGATTGGATCATCACAGGCGAGAAGATCAACCTACTGGAGGTTAACACCACCCCGGGCATGACACCGACAAGCTTCATTCCGCAGCAGGTACGTGCTGCCGGACTCGATATCAAAGATGTACTCACCGATATTATAGAAAATAAATTCGCATGATCGATATTAACAAAAAAATAGAACAACTCGATTGGAACAAAGAGCCGCAGGGTTTGTATGAACCGATTGCCTACACCCTCGCTTCGGGCGGTAAACGTTTGCGTCCGACTTTGGCACTGATAGCCGCAGAGTGTATCGCTAACGGTGGTTTGCTGAACGGTGACGCGATGGAGAAGACCGTTCCGGCGGCATTGGCGCTGGAGGTATTCCATAACTTCACGCTGCTCCATGACGACGTAATGGATCGCGCAGAGGTTCGTCGCGGACGCCCGACGGTGCATGTCAAGTGGAACGACAACACAGCCATCCTCTCGGGAGACCAGATGCTCATCGAGGCTTATAAGCTGCTAAGCGACGTACCGGCAGACAAACTGCCGCAAGTGCTGAAATGGTTCAACGAGATGGCGACGGGTATCTGCGAGGGACAGCAGTACGATGTAGATTTTGAGCATATGAGTCAGGTGACTATCGCCGACTATATGAAGATGATCGAGCTCAAGACCTCCGTGCTCTTGGCCAACGCGATGCGGATCGGCGGATACATCGCAGGTGCGGACGAGGCGCAGCAGAAAGCACTCTATCAGTACGGCCTGCATATCGGGTTGGCGTTCCAGATACAAGACGATATCCTCGATGTCTATGGTGACCCAAAGACCTTCGGCAAGGCTATCGGCGGAGATATATGCGCGAACAAAAAGACCCTGTTGCTTCTTACCGCCCTGGAGACGGCCGATGCGGTGAGCAAAGCCGAACTGCTGCAGTGGCTCTTGGTTTCCGATCGTAACGAAAAGAAGATCGCCGGGGTGACAGAGATATACAACCGTCTGGGTGTACGCGAAGCAGCCGAGACCGTCATGGAAGAGCACACGGCTGTCGCGCTGGAGCAATTAGACAAACTGCCGCAGAACGCGGCGTGCGAGCAACTGCGTGAGCTCGCAGAGAAACTTGTAACACGTAAATCGTAAATAGAATTATGCCGTATCGTCGATTACCAAACACGGATTTAGCTCGCCTCCATGCGCTGCAAAACGCTATCCAGCGTGCGCAAGGCGCAGATTACACCGAGCAGGTCATTCCGTACAAGACACTGGCGGAAGCCCAACGTTTTCTCGTTCAGTTCGAGAACGTGGTGATGCAATCCAAGGATAACTACAAGTCCACGGTTAATGCCAACAAACAGTACCGCCACATCGTGCAGAACGCACGTATGTACATCTCGCATTTCATTCAGGTGCTCAATCTGGCTGTCATACGAGGTGAGATCAAGAGAGAGCAGAAATTGCTGTACGGCCTCGACCCGCACCAACATGTAGTCCCCGACTTATCACAAGAGGAATACCTGCTGGAATGGGGAAAGAAAATCATCGAGGGCGAGCAGCAACGTATGGCGAACGGTGGATTCCCGATTTACAACCCGGCTATTAACAAGGTGAAGGTGCATTATGATATCTTCTGCGAGCACCAGCGTCAGCACGCTTTCCATGTGCAGAACACCGAGCGTGTGCATGACAACCTCGAGCCGCTGCGTGTACAGGCGGATGAGATGATTCTCAATCTATGGAACCTCATAGAGGACTTCTATAAGAACGAACTACCCTACGCCAAGATGATGAAATGCCAGTTATACGGCGTCATCTATTACTACCGTAAGGGCGAAATGAAACTTTCGGCCGAGAGCGACCGAAAGTTACAGCAGATACGCGATAGTCAACCGACTATCCAATGGTCTGTTGAGGAGTGATAACGCGGTCCATCTTGGGCTCGCGGATCAAATGTGGGATATCGTGTTTCTTGAGTTGGAACGCATAGCAGACACCGATCTTTTTAGCGGATAACTGCTTACGTAAGAACTTATCATAATAGCCACCTCCGCGACCGATACGATGGCGATGCTGATCAAAGACCACACCGGGCACAACAATGAGATCAATCGAACCTTTATAGGTCTTCGTCTGAGGCTCAGGAACGCCCAAACGACCTTTACGCATCATGTCCTCGCCGTCATAAGGACGAACCTCCATCGAGTGCCGATGGGTGACAGGTAACAAAAATGTTTTTTGACCCGCATACTTGGTGAGCAACGGACGTAAGTCCACCTCATTATGGATCGGATAATAGAGCAACACTACTTGGGCGTCACGGAAAGCCGACATCTGCTCCAACTGAGCGATAATCTGCGCCGACTGCTCCGCCACCTGCTCCTTGGTCATCATGCGACGCTGCTGCTCCACAATAGCGCGAAGTGCGGCTTGCTCGCGGCGAATGCGAAACCAAGGAAACCACATTTTGAAGTCATGTATTTGTGATTCGAATAACATATAATGTTTGATTTTACCTTTGCGGCTGCAAAGGTACAAAAAAAAATTGAAATGCGCAAATTTTTATACATATTAATCGGTTTTTTCGCTATATTGCTGTGCAGTTGTGAAAGTTCATCGACTACCTCTCAGCCCTCTTCCGTTGCACAGTTAAGCGCTTTCGGCTTCGCCTCCAATGACTCGATGCCGGGTTTGGCAGCGGCTGTCTTCACCATCGAAGAGCGTCTGGACACGGGTTTGGTTTGGAACAAAGACTCGATGCTCTACGGCACCCGTCTGGACAGCGTAGTTCCGCGTTTTGTCTTCGCGGCCACACCGAGTGCAACCTTGTTACAGTTGGGTGACACTACCATTCGTCTCACCGGTTACGACACGCTGAACTTCAATAAAAAACCGATCTACCTGACTATCAAGTCGCAGGACGGAAAGAACACAAAGGTTTATGAGATTCGTGCCACGGTACACACCGCCGATCCGGATTTGTATGAGTGGACCAACCTCTGCACCGGTATCTACCCCACCGACGATAGCGAGCAACGTGTAGTCGAGTTGAATGACGACTTCGTGATGATCGCCAACAACGGATTCGAATATACTGTTTTCTCTTCTGCCGATGGCGCGAATTGGAGCGCATTAGGAAACCCGACCGGCCTTCCGGCGGGAACCAAAGTGCGGCAGATCATATCCGACGGTACCACCCTTTACTACGGTCAGGGGAACGCGATATACACTTCCACAGACGCACAGAGCTGGACTGCCAACACCGTGACGGATAACGTCGTGACGATGCTCCTCTACTGGAATAACCTCGTGTGGGCACTCGTGGGGAGCGAAGATAATTATGAACTCGCCACGTACGAAGCCGGTGTGCTTTACCGCACCGGACTCCAACCGGACGGTGAGTTTCCGATAAGCGATTTTGCTACCGTCACTTTCCTCAGCCCCAGCGAACGCCAACGGGCAATGATCATCGGCGGTTTTGCAGAGAACGGTCGGTCACTCAACACCCAATGGCACTTGGAGTACTCCGAACATCCGATTCCGACCGGTTCATACCGACTGGAAGAGTTCGCCATTGACCGTCCGGAGTTCACGAGCCTGACCGGCGCATCGGTTGTGTTCTACAACAACCAGTTACTGCTCTTCGGCGGCATCGATGATCAGGTGCGTTACTTAGGACGAGACATTTACGTCTCAAACGACGAAGGACTGAACTGGGTGAAGGCGGACAGCACGAAGAACCGATTGCCCGAAGCTTATCAGGCACGGCAGAAACAGACCGCCATCGTGCGCGACAACTATATTTTCCTGTTCGGCGGTCAGGACAGCAGAAACACCTATAGCGATGTCTATAAAGGACATCTCAACTCGATTGATTGGTAAACAACAAACTAACTAAAATATTTGAAATTATGACGATTAAAGATTACAAATTCGCCGGTAAGAAGGCGATCGTACGTGTGGACTTCAATGTGCCTCTGGACGAGAACGGTAAGATCACAGACGACACCCGTATCCGCGGTGCGCTGCCTACGTTGAAACACATCCTCGATGAGGGTGGTGCGCTCATCATCATGAGCCACATGGGTAAGCCGAAAGGTAAAGTACAGGCTAAGTTCAGCCTCGGTCAGATCAAAGACGCTGTAGCTGCTGCGCTCGGTCGTCCCGTTCAGTTCGCTGAGGACTGCGCGAAAGCACAAGACAAGGCTGCTGCTCTCAAACCGGGTGAGGTACTGCTGCTCGAGAACCTGCGTTTCTATCCGGAAGAGGAAGGCAAACCGGTAGGTATCGAGAAAGAAGATCCTGCTTACGAGCCTGCAAAGAAAGAGATGAAGGCGCGTCAGAAAGAGTTCGCTAAGGTATTGGCCAGCTACGCTGACTGCTATGTAATGGACGCTTTCGGTACCGCTCACCGCAAACATGCATCGACGGCTGTCATCGCCGACTATTTCGATGCTGATAACAAGATGCTCGGTTTCCTCATGGAGAAAGAGGTAGCTGCTGTGGACGCTGTCCTTGGTGACATCAAACGTCCGTTCGTTGCCATCATGGGTGGTTCGAAAGTAAGCTCGAAGATCGGTATCATCGAGAACCTGCTCGGCAAAGTAGACAAACTGATCCTCTGCGGTGGTATGACTTATACCTTCGCAAAAGCTCACGGCGGTGAGATCGGCGGTTCGATTGTTGAGCTCGATAAGCTCGATGTAGCTCTCGGCGTAGAGGAACTCGCAAAGAAGAACGGTGTTGAACTCGTTCTTGCTCCGGATGCTATCTGCGCTGACTCGTTCAGCAATGATGCTAACAAGAAGATCTTCCCGTCCAATGCTATTCCTGAGGGTTGGGAAGGCCTGGATGCAGGTCCCAAGGCACAGGAGAACTTCCGCAACGCTATCAAGGGCGCTAAGACCATCCTCTGGAACGGTCCTGCAGGTGTGTTCGAGTTCGATAACTTCTGCGACGGTAGCCGCGCTATCGGTGAGGCAATCGCAGAGGCAACGGCTAATGGTGCGTTCTCGCTCATCGGCGGTGGTGACTCCGTAGCATGCGTGAACAAGTTCGGTCTGGCAGACAAGGTTTCGTATATCTCTACCGGTGGTGGTGCATTGCTCGAGGCTATCGAGGGTAAGGTTCTTCCGGGTGTAGCAGCTATTAAGGGCGAATGATTAAAGACGAAAGGTTAATAGTATGGAAGTAGTAGGTAAGATTATTCAAGTCCTTCCTTTGCAGGAAGGCGTAGGCCGTAACGGCAACCCGTGGAAGTTACAAGGATACGTACTCGAGACCCTCGATCAGTATCCCCGCAAGGTACATTTCGAGGTGTTCGGTGAGGATCGTATCAAGATGAACCCCTGTGAGATCGACCAACTGGTAACGGTTAGTTTCGATATCGAGAGCCGTGAGTTCAACGGCCGTTGGTACACCTCTATCCGTGCATGGAAGATCCAGCAAGGTGACACCACGCAAACAGGCGCTATTCCTGCAGCTGCTCCGGCACAAGCAGCTCCTGCCGCTCCGGCAGCCCCCGCTGCAGCGCCGATGGAGCCGGCGGCTAACATCGATCCGTTTGATGCATCAGCCGGTGACGGCACAAGTGATCTGCCCTTCTAATGCGAAAGTGGATCTGGATCATATTGATAACACTCTTGGTAGCGGGTGGCGCAATCGTTTGCGTCATCCGCTGGCAAGCGTGGTTCGGGATGCCCGCTGAACCTCAATGGAACGGCGAGACGCTCGATTATAAATTCCCGACCTTTGAGCAAGATGCCACGCCCGAGTCATTGGATATCCTCGTTTTGGGTGATATCCACAGCCGTCTGACACGTGCTGACTACGATACGCTGGCTGCGCGTGTACCGCAAGCGGATGTCGTGGCGCAGATAGGCGACTGGATGGACAGAGGGCAGAACTACTATTATCAGTTACTCCTCCGCGAGTGGACGAACAGCCGGCTCTACGGCATGCCGGTCATCGCCACGCCGGGTAACCACGAGTACACGAAGGGCTTCAACAAGACCCTCTCAGAGGCATGGGATCATGCGTTCACGCATCCGAATAATGGGCCTCAAGGTGTACCGGGCGTCAGCTATTACATCGACCTGCCGTCCATACGGATGATCGTGATCGACACCAATCCGTTGGTTCGGATGGTTCATCTGACCCGTACCCTGACATGGCTGCGTCAAGCGATGTACAACGCAGGCGACAAGTATATCGTGGTGATGATGCATCATCCTGTGTTGTCGGTGGCTAAAGGACGGGCGAATACCTTGGAGTACACCACTTTCCGCCATGCGCTGGGCGAAGCCGATCTGGTGCTTGCCGGTCATGACCATAGTTACATGCGCCGCGGACCGTTCGTGGTGCTCAACACATCCGGCAGACCTAAAAAACAACGTTTTCATTACACACCGGAGGTGACGGATACCGTATCCGTTTATGGGGTGATCAGCGCCACTCCGGCTGCTATGCGTTTCAAGACCTATCGTTTCAGCGACGGACAGGTCATCGACAGTTTGTATGTTACACACGACTGACGCCATCGTTCTGTCGCTTCAACCTCATTCCGACAGAGCGCATGTCCTCCACGCGTACACTCGCGCGGGCGGGCGTGTAAATTATATGGTGTATGGCCTTGGACGCAAGAACGCCATCGGGACATACACCCCCTTCTCCATCATTCAGATCACGGCAGATGACCGCTCTATCCGAACAGCGCAACAGACCTATGTGCCGGCCACATTAACCGCCGATCCGTATAAACGAACGATAGCGCTCTTCCTAAGCGAGGTACTCTATCACGTACTGCGCCATCCGATGCCGGACGAACCGATGTATGATTTCATCGCGCAGGCTATCGAGGACTTGGATCGATCGGAAGCCCCGCAGAATTTTCATCTGCAATTCCTCATCGGCCTGGCTGCCAAGTTGGGTTTTGCGATGGAGAAAGAACCCGAGATACCCCAAACGAGGACAGCACGACAGAAGACCTTACGCCAACTGTGCCAGTACTTCGATGAACACGTCGAAACGTGGCGTGAACCTAAATCGCTGGACATTTTAATGGAGGTTTTTGACTAAAAACGACGTCAAAAGCAAAAAAAATACAAAAAAATTTGGTCATATCAGAATTTTATTGTAATTTTGCACGCTTTTTTGACGTATAAACCCGTCTCCGTGAGGAGACCCAAATACAAATAAGACAATGAAACGTACATTTCAACCTTCCCAACGTAAGCGTCGTAACAAACACGGCTTCTTGGAGAGAATGACAACCGCTAACGGTCGTCGTGTATTGGCTGCACGTCGTGCTAAAGGTCGTAAGAAACTGACTGTAGCTGACGAAGGTCGCCACAAATTTTAATGGAGTCAACTAGACAACACAAAATTGCTCGCTTGATCCAAAAGGACATGAGCGACATCCTTCTACGTTACGCGCGCACGCTAAGCGGGACACTGATCTCGGTAAGCGAAGTGCGCGTAACGCCTGATTTCTCTTTGGCGCATATCTATCTGTCTATCTTCCCGCAAGACAAGGTAGCGCAGACCATGGCGCTGATCGAAGAGAACGCCCACCGTTTTCGCGGTGAACTCGGCACGCTGGAGCGCCATCAATTGCGTATTATCCCTGAAATAGTCTTCCATTTGGACGAGACCATCGATCGGATGGAACGCATCGATGAGTTGCTCCATGGCTAATCTCGAATCCCACATTGCCTGGCGGTACCTTTTCTCGAAGAAAGGGCATAACGCCATTAACATCGTTTCCGGCATCAGTGCCGCTGCTGTAGCGGTCGTGACGGCAGCGATGATTTGTGTATTGTCGGTGATGAACGGTTTCGGGGCACTGGTGGAGAAGATGTTCTCCGAGTTCGACGCCGAACTGCTGGTCGTTCCTGCCGAAGGTCAGACGCTTCGCACCGACACCCTCCCGATCGCTTCGCTGTACGCGCGCGAGGACATAGAGGCCATCTCCATGCAACTGGAGCAGACCGCACTCATTCGCTACAAAGACCACCAGATGCCGGCGCGTGTGCTGGGTGTGGACAGTCTCTTTACGAGTACAGCACATATCGATTCGATCATCACGGACGGTTTCTATTCGGTGTGGGACGGTGCTTTCGAGCGCGCGGTCTTAGGTCGGGGATTAGCTGCTCAGATCGGTATCAACGCGCATTTCACGGGGGCACTGCATCTCTATGCACCCGAACGAACGGGAAAGATCAACATGCTGCGTCCCGATCTGTCTCTACGCCACGAACACGCGTTCATCGCCGGCACGTTTGCCGTCAACCAGATCGAGTACGATGATCAACTGATGCTTGTCTCACTCCCGCTGGCACAACGGCTCTTCGACTACGATGCACAGACCGCATCAGCGCTGCGTATCACGCCAAAAGACCAATCAAAAATCAAAAATCTGAAATCTGAAGTAGCTAAAACTTTGGGCTCCGGTTACAAGGTTTTAGACCGATACGAACAACAGGCGGATTTCTTCCGTATCCTGCGTATAGAGAAATGGTTGACGGTCTTGTTGCTCGTCTTCATCCTGCTCATCGCGAGCTTCAATATCATCGGGTCGCTCTCGATGCTGATGATCGACAAACGCGAAGATATCCGTATCCTGTCGGACTTAGGTGCAGACGCACCGACCATCCGTCGTATCTTCCTTCTGGAGGGTTGGTTCATCTCGTCCCTCGGTACCCTTGCCGGCCTTATCATCGGCGTGCTGCTCTGTCTGGGTCAACAACATTTCGGTTGGCTCACCCTTGGCAACGGCGGCGATTATATCATCTCGGCTTATCCGGTATTGGTACAAGTATCGGATGTCCTGCTGGTGGCGTTCATCGTGCTTGCCCTCGGTTGGATCGCGGCGTGGTATCCTGCGCACAAACTCAAATTAACACTCCTGCTGATGCCGCTCTTCATGCTGCAGGCGTGTCACTATAACTCGCCTTCCGAGCGTCGCAAAATGCCGCAGGAATACACGCTGGCGTACGAAGAGATTTACGGGCATTACTATGACTCCACGGCGGCGGTAGTGGCACTCGATCTGTATTCGGACGGCATCGAATTGGACGAGAACCATCGCATCAAAGGAACGGGTTTCAACCTCTACCTGTCCGATGTCTTCGTACCGGATTCGCTCTTAGTGCCCGGTTCGTATCACTCGGACACCACTGCCACTCCGTTCACCTTCCTGCCCGGACGCGATTACGAAGGCATGCCGTACGGCATCTATATTCTGGACATTCAAGAGGATAAAGTGGCGAACATTCAGGTTGTGGATTCCGGTGCGTTCGAGTACCGCAACGACAGTCTGCTCTTCACGCTGTACTACCGCAATAACGGTGGCGGCGTCACGACCTATCACGCATCCTTTAGCGGCAAACTCAAACCATGGCCAAAACAATAACATCCGACGAGCAACTCCGCAAGGAGTATCATACCTACCTGCGTCTGGAACGGGGTTTCTCGCCCAATACGGTCGAAGGCTACGAGATGGATCTGGACAAACTGCGTGCCTATGGTGAAGAGCATGGCGTGGATATCGTCCACTTGGATTTCGACCAACTTCAGGAGTGTATCTATGCGCTCTTCAAGGACATAAAAAACGAAGGCACGCAAGCCCGTATGCTGGCGGGTATCCATTCGTGGTTTCGTTTTCTGCTCTACAAAGACTATATTGACCAAGACCCGTCCGAACTCTTAGAAGGACCGAAAAAGTCCAAACATCTGCCGACTGTCCTTACGCTCGATGAGATCAACCGCATGATGGCGGCTATCGATCTGAGTTCGAACGAAGGCCACCGCAACCGCGCCATGATGGAGATGCTCTACGGCAGCGGACTGCGTGTGAGTGAGTTAGTCAACCTGCAACTGAGCAAGATCTACCTACACGAGCACTATATGCTCATCGAAGGAAAGGGCAGCAAGCAACGCCTGGTACCCCTTTCGCCGGTAGCCGAAGAATGGTTCGGTTATTGGCTCCAGGAACGTAGCACCTGGCCACTCAAACCCGAGTCCAAGGACATTGCGTTTGTCAACCGGTACGGTCGTCCGATGACCCGTGCCATGGTCTTCACCATCGTGCGGCGCCTGTGTGCCGAAGCCGGCATCACCAAGACCGTCAGCCCGCACACGCTCCGCCATTCGTTTGCAACGCATCTGCTGCAAAACGGCGCTGACCTGCGCGTGATACAACAACTGCTCGGGCACGAAGACCTCTCCACCACCGAGATTTACACTCACCTCGACGTACAAGACCTACGCCAAGCCATCCTCCAATGTCATCCCGCAAACAAATAGTAGCCTTTCTGCTTATCTTGCTCTTTGCTCCACTCCATGCAGTGGAGACGATCATCGTCGGCGAGATTGTCAATGAGACCACGGGCGAGGCCATCCCGAACGTCAATATTCATTTCCGGGGCACGAAGATAGGTACAACTTCCGATGAGAACGGTAACTACGTCTTGCGCGTGGACATGCAGGACAAGGCGCAACTGGTCTTCTCGGCCGTAGGTTATTACACCCAGCGTTTCGATATCGAACCCGGTTCTATGGCAGGTCTGCAAGTCGCTATGCGCGAGCGGGCAGCGTTACTGACCGAAGTGGTGGTAGCGCCCAACGAGAACCCTGCCCTTGAACTGCTCCGACAAGTGCGCCAGCACCGACCGGATAACGACCGAACGATGCATCCCGAGCTCACGATGGATACCCGACGCGAGCAGACGCTCTATGTCTCGCAGATCAATAAACGGCATCTTCGTCGGGCACTGTGGCGTAGCCTGCAAGCAGGTATGATCGCGCAGGATGACTCGACCTATATCCTGCCGCTCTACCGCGAGACGCAGTCTTTCCGCATCGCCGGCAATGAGATGACACCTGCCAATGACCAACTCACCCAAGCGCTCATCCTCAGCGAGACGGACTATTCTTCGCTTCTCGGCAATGAAGGAAACCTCAATTTTTACGCCAACTCCGTCAGCATCATGGGCCACGCGTTCCTCTCTCCGTTGGCAGCCGGCGGCAACTTATACTACCGCTATTATCTCGTGGGCGAAGACACCATTCATTTCCGAACGAGGAATTCGTTCTACGCTACCTTCAACGGTGAGATGGTCATCGACACCGCGACTTTTGCCTTACGCTCCATCACGGCTTACGTGCCGGCGGAAGTGGCGGTTAACTACGTCAACACCCTGCATGTCTCGCAGACCCTGACACCCGACGGCGCCATCGCACAGGAACATATCTCCGCCCTCCTGGACGTCTCCATCAAAAGCGAGAAAGCCGGCACCGTCTTCCCGACCCTGCTGCTGACCACGAGTCTGATAAACGCGCAGGGAATGAACTCCGTAGAAACAGTGGCATCCGCTTGGGGAAGCGGACGGGAGGGGGCTCGGGAAGAGCCCGTTTCCGAGGAGTTGCATTCCCGGAGCGACAGCGCCTTCAACGCCCTGGACAGCCTGCCGATCATACGCACCGCTAAATGGTTCGCCACCATCGCCACCACGGGTTATATCCCAACCGGTAGTTGGCTCGATATCGGACATATCGAAGAGATCCTGCAGGTCAACTCGCACGAAGGCGTCCATTTCGGTTTGCCGTTCCGCACGAATGAGAAACTATCCAAGGTCGTCTCGCTGGAGGCATCGGTGGGGTACGGTATCAAAGACCGTTCGGTCAAAGGCATGGGGCGTATATCCGTCAACCTCCCTACCCAACGGCGGCATATCATGCAACTCGAGTACAACGACCATTACGTGTGGTCGGAGGTAGATGACTTCGACCGGCTGCTGCGGGAGAACTCGATGGGTTGGGGTAATTTCGACTTCACGGCCTATGCGTTTGAGGCGCTCCATCGCGACTCTTTATATGTCAATACCGCCATCCGTCAACGGCAGATCCAATACCACTGGTGGGCAGACTGGACGGATCATCTCGAGACCCATGCCTATCTCCGCGCGGGGTGGCAGGAAGGCTACGCCTATCAGACGCTCAGTGCTATCGCCCGACTCAGTTGGGGCGAACGCAAGTACGACGGTTATTTCATGCGTCGCTATGCCTACTCCGCCAAGTACCCTGTGCTGTACCTCGGCCTCGAAGCCGGACACTGGACGGACGGGCTCTATGGTCACTTGCGCCTCATGCTCACGCAGCACGCCAACTTAGGCATGGGTGGCACGCTGACCTATGCCTTCCAAGCAGGTGCTATCTTCGGACGCGTACCGGGTAGTTTCCTATGGCAGGCAAACGCCAACCAAGGCTACGCCTATGACCCTTACCGCTTCACGCTCCTGCATGGACGACAACTGATGGCGGATAAGTACGTCGCGCTGCAAACCGAATGGAACGGACAAGGTATCCTCTTTAACCTCATCCCCGGCATCCGCTGGCTGCACCTCCGCGAACTGGTCGAAGCCAAGATCGCTTCCGGATACCTGTCTGACGGCCGGAAGAATAATTTATACGCGGAGCTCGGCGTCAGCATCGGCAATATCCTCCGCGTCTGCGACCTCTATTCCATCTGGTCTCTCGCGCCGGAAATCCAATGGGGCATGCGTTTCCGAATCCACTTAGGGCTATAAAAAATGCGGTCACTCTTGCATATGTCAAAAAAAAGCAGTACCTTTGCAGTCGATTTATGCTACCGGTTGATTTCATAG
>JAEEGL011778188.1_pt1 | contig 21388 bp, 19 predicted proteins | sample 9134231 | NCBI WGS metagenome assembly JAEEGL01 (sample SAMN16246548, study PRJNA631951) | gut metagenome | biome: gut microbiome; feature: rumen; material: fiber-attached | host: Bos | place: Iran: Karaj | collected 2018-10
AAAACAATACCGGGTAATCATGCTGAATGATGATTTTACCAGTATGGATTTTGTTGTGGGCATTTTGGTGGATATTTTTCACAAAGATCCAATCAGTGCGGAACAGCTTATGATGCAGGTGCATAAAGGCGGACGTGCTACGGTCGGTGTTTATCCTTATGACATCGCAGTCACCAAAACGACCATGGCAATGGACCGGGCGAAAGAGCAGGGTTTTCCGTTTCGAATGCTGGTTGAGGAGGATTCATAATGCAGGTATCGATAAGAGTGTCGAACATCGTTAAATCGGCAATTGAATACAGCATGGAATTCGGATATGAATACATAACACCCGAAACCATCCTGCTGTTTATCAGCAAAGATGATCTTTTTTCGGATGCGTTTACGGATTGTGACGGTGATTCTGAAGCACTTGAAAAAGATCTGAAAGCATATCTTGAGAAAAATGTGTCAAAGGATAACAACAAGCCACCGGAATTATCGGTATCCGCTGCCAATATTTTAACACTGGCAGAAAGAAGCGTAACATCTTCGGGAGCCGATGAAATACGGATCAGCCACTTAATCCATGCCCTTTTCAAATTAGAGGAAAGCTATGCGGTTTACTATATTGAAAAGCAGGGGATAACGGAGCCGGATTTACTTCGGGCTTTGGCGGAATACGAAGAAGAGGAAAGCGAAGATTCGTCGGAAAGATCGGAAGGCGGAAAAATCGCGGCAGAGTGGGAAGATGCCTTAGAGGAAGATGAATCATTTGGACGGGAATATTCAGGTGACGAAGACGATTCGTATGATGAAAGAACTTCCGGGCAGAGGAGAAGCACGAAGAGAAAAACTCTTTCCGATTATGCACCATGTCTCAATGATACACTGACAAACGAAAATCCCTTAATCGGAAGGGAAGATGAGTTAAACCGGACGATTCAGATTCTTTGCCGGAAAGAGAAAAACAACCCTCTTCACATCGGAGAACCGGGAGTCGGAAAGACGGCAATTACATACGGTCTGGTTCGAAAAATAGTAGAAGGCGATGTGCCGGATCCGCTTAAAGGAAGCCGTGTATATGCACTTGATTTAGGCAGCATGCTGGCCGGAACTCAGTACCGCGGCGAATTCGAAAAGCGCTTTAAGAAAGTTCTTACAGAACTGGAGAAAGAAGAAAATCCGATTGTATTTTTAGATGAAATTCATAATCTTTCCGGTGCCGGTGCGGTAGAAGGCGGATCGCTGGATGCGGCAAACCTGATTAAGTCGCATCTGGCAGGCGGGCATATCCGATTTATCGGTGCTACGACATTCGAAGAGTATAAGAAGTATTTTGAGAAAGACAAAAGTCTGGTAAGACGTTTTCAGAATGTTGAAATCAAAGAACCGTCCGTAGAGGAAACGGTGGAGATTTTAAGGGGACTTCGGGAGAACTATGAGTCATTCCATGAAGTTTGCTACAGCGATGAGATTTTAAACTATATTGTTACAATGAGTGCAAAGCACATCAATGAGCGGTTTTTGCCGGATAAGGCGATAGACTTAATGGATGAAGCGGGTGCATACCGGAAACTTCATCCGACGAAGGACCGCATGGTGGATAAGGACGTCATAAATACCGTTCTTACAAGCATTTGCCGTGTTCCGGTAGAGCAGGTGGATGCGGATGATTTATCCGGTCTCGAAACACTTCAGGGGCGCCTCCTTGATATGATTTTTGGACAGGATGAAGCCGTCTCGCAGGTGGTAAATGCCATTAAGTTTTCCAAAGCGGGACTTTTGGAAGATGACAAGCCGCTTGCCAGTTTGCTGTTTGTCGGACCTACAGGTGTAGGTAAAACGGAAATTGCCAGATGTCTGGCAAAGGAACTGGGAATCAAACTGGTTCGTTTTGATATGAGTGAATACGGCGAGAAACATGCCGTGGCCAAATTAATCGGAGCGCCTGCGGGGTATGTCGGATACGAGGAAGGCGGGCTTTTGACGGAGGAGATTCGCAAAAATCCGTCTTGCGTGCTTTTGCTCGATGAGATTGAGAAAGCGCACGCCGATATCTACAGCGTCCTTTTGCAGGTGATGGATTATGCCACGCTTACGGATAATCAGGGACGGAAAGCGGATTTCCGGAATGTGATTCTGATCATGACATCCAATGCCGGTGCAAACCGTCTGGGAAAACCGGGCATCGGATTTTTCTCCGAGTCGGCGGATAAAAGTGTTTTAAAAGAAGAGGTGAAGCGGATTTTTCAGCCGGAGTTTCGCAACCGCTTAAACCGGATTGTCATGTTTAATGCGATGGACGAAGAGATGGGCAGGAAGGTTGTGGAGAAGAAACTTCGCGAACTTGCCGATATGTTAAGCCGTAAGGGAATTAAATTCACTGCGGATGAGGCGGCGAAGGAACTCCTTCGAAAGAAGGGCATCAGCACGGAATTCGGGGCAAGAGAAGTTGACCGTATTATCCGTAATGAAGTCAAGCCGCTTTTGGTGGATGATATTCTCTTCGGAGCACTTGCCGGCGGAGGAAGAGCAAAACTGTCGGTAAAGAAAGATCAGTTTGTGATTAAGAGAAGATAAGAGAATAGAAGAAATAAGAAAGTGATAAGAAGATATCCATAGTTGTAGTATGCCGGTTTATCGATTGCCCAAAAATCATATCATTTTTCCGGATCCGGCTGAAGCCGAGGAGGACGGACTGCTTGCCGTCGGCGGGGATTTGTCACCCGAACGGCTGCTGCTGGGGTACGCCAATGGGATTTTTCCATGGTTTAATGAGGGAGATCCGATTTGCTGGTGGGCGCCGAAACAGCGTTATATCTTAAAGCCATCCGAGGTTCATGTTTCCCATTCCATGAAGAAATTCATGAAAAAACATGAAACGCGAATCGAACTGAATAAGGATTTTGCGGATATTATGCATCGCTGCCGTTTAAAGAGGGAAGAGAAAGGGACCTGGATTACGGATGAAATGGAAGAGGCGTACTTCCGGCTTCATGAACTGGGATTTGCCGTCAGTGTGGAAGCATTCATTGACGGACAGAGTGCCGGCGGGCTGTACGGCGTTTCCGTAGGCAAAGTTTTCTGCGGAGAAAGCATGTTTACGGATATCGAAAACGGATCCAAGGTTGCGCTGATTTTATTTGCACGTTATCTGGATGAAATGGGATATACGACAATCGACTGTCAGTTCCATACCGACCATCTGGAGAGCATGGGAGGGCAGTTTGTTTCGGGAGAAGAATATCGTGCGCTGGTGCGGGAAGGAATATAGGGAAAAGTGACAGGCACCCAATGAAGAAAAGAAGATTTAAAAATAAATTAAACTGCGAAAGGCGGATAGAAATATGGAAAAGAAACATGTACGTATATCGTATCAGTCGGATAATCTGGCATATCCAGAGATTATCATTCATGATGAAACAGAGGAGGAAGTGCCGAAGAAAACCCTGATTGTGATTGATATGCAGAATGATTTTATCGACGGATCGCTTGGAAGCAAGGAAGCCGTTGCAATCGTTGAGAATGTAAAGAAAAAAATCAAGGAATATGCGGACAACGGGGATGAAATCATTTATACGCAGGATACACATCACGAAGGGTATCTATGGACAAACGAAGGAAAACACCTGCCCGTTGTACACTGCATCGAGGGAAGCGAAGGCTGGAAAATTAAAGAGGGACTCTACGTTGAAGGTTCGCCCATCGTCATGAAATTTTCTTTCGGTTATACGGGCTGGAAAGATTACAAGCTGGAAGATGTGGAATTAGTCGGACTTTGCACGGATATCTGTGTGGTTTCCAACGCGCTGATTATTAAGGCGTTATATCCGGAAATTCCGGTAAAAGTGGACAGTTCCTGTTGCGCCGGTGTGACGCCCGAGTCGCATGAGGCGGCACTGAATACCATGAGAATGTGTCAGATTGATGTGATATAATCAGGGGGAGACAAACGGCGACTTAAAACGGCTCATACAGGAAAAGCCGGATTCGCTCAGAGAGGAGAAATAATGAATATGCCTTTGTACGTTTATGTAATTATTGGTCTGGGTTTTGATCTTCTGTTATCAATCGGATATTGTTTCATTTTTAACAAATGCAATGTCGCGTGGTATCTGGCATTTATCCCGTTTGTAAGAGAGTATAATGCCAGTCTGTGTGCGGACCGCGAAAAAGACGGCAAGATGTATACCATCGTTGCAGGATTTTCGACGTTGATTGAATTAGCCCATATTTTTATTCCCGATAATCTTACTGTGGTAAAAACGATTATTACGATTATTTATGTCGGACTGATCATTACCAGAATGATTTATATGATTCGCGTTTATTTAGGACTCATCGAGGTATTTGAGCGTAAGAAAAGCTGGATCTGGATGTTTGTTTTTATGGAAGCGTTTACGGCTTTGATTTGGGGGCTTTCACCGAAATTCGTCCCCTCCAAAGTAGTCATCCGCGTGAAAAAATCCGTGCTTGCCAAAGACTTTGGACAGAATATTACCGCACCGGAAGAGGGGCTTTTAATCAATATTAAGAAACGTACGGTTGTGGATTTTTTCCGAAAGAAAACGCTGATCAAAGATATTCACATGTTTATTCCGAAAGGGCATATGGTTTTGCTGCTTGGAGGTTCTGGAGCCGGCAAGACGACTTTTGTAAACGCCGTAACCGGATATGAGAAAGCAAAAGCAAAGATTGAACTGGACGGCAGAGATATTTACCACGAGTATAAAAAAATCTTATATAAAATCGGTTTTGTTCCCCAGCAGGACTTAATCCGCGGAACGGATACCGTACAGCTGACACTTTCGGATTCTGCCGATTTGCGTATTCCGAAAGGAGTTTCTTCGGATATAAAAAAGGCACGCGTGAAGAAAGTGCTTGATGAGTTCGGTCTGACGGCCGTAAAGAACAGTCTTGTTGAGAAACTCTCCGGAGGACAGAGGAAGAGACTGTCGATTGCGATGGAGTATATTTCGGATCCGACGCTTTTTGTTTTGGATGAGCCGGATTCGGGTCTGGACGGAGTAGTGGCGAGAGGACTTTTTGAAAGACTTCGTAAAATCGCCGATGAGGGAAAAATCGTTATTGTCATTTCACACACACCCGACCGGGTAATCGAACTTTTTGATGATGTCATCGTTCTTGCAAAAGATGAAACCAAGACGGGCCGTCTGGCATGGTACGGACCGGTAAATGAGGCTTATGAATTCTTCGGAAAGAATTCGATGGAAGAAATTCTTCTTTCGGTAAACCAGAAGGATGAGGGCGGAGAAGGAAAGGCCGATGAATTCGTCGGAAAATACACCGATTTAATGAAGGAAAAGGTAGGGTGAGAAGATGAGCGAGAATAACAATACAGAGATGATTCCCGAGAATGATATGGAAGGTATTGCCAAAATGAATACCGATCCGAATAGTGCGGTGAATCCGGCGGAAACATTTGATTTAAACCCCGATAATCAGGGAATCGGCCGTATGGCGCAGATGCGCATTTATCTCGGAAAAATGTTTCGAATGTTTTTATTCCAGAAGGACTGGTTTGTGCTTCCCATGGCGGCGATTATCGCAGGCCTTGTGGCCTTTGCCGTCGGCGCGAATCTTTTTGAGACCATGGAAGGTACACTGATGGGAAGTTTTGCGCTGGCATGCGTATGCGTCTGGAATGGATTTTTCAATTCAATCCAGTCAATTTGTCGCGAACGTGCGATTGTAAAAAGAGAGCACCGCTCGGGAATGCATATCACATCCTATATTGCGGCTCATATGATTTATCAGGCGGTTTTGTGTATTCTGCAGGTGATTATTATCATGGTGGTATGTTACCTTTTAAAAGTGAGAATGCCGGCAAAAAGCCTCGTTACGCCGTTTCCGATGGCTGATTACGGCATTACGCTTTTCTTGATCACATACTGCGCGGATATGCTGGCGCTGTTTATTTCTTCGTTCTCCAAAACGACTACGGCGGCAATGACGATTATGCCGTTTCTGCTAATTATTGAGCTGCTTTTCTCCGGATCGTTTTTCACGCTTCCATCGGCGGCTGAACCGTTTACCAAGCTTACGGCGACAAAATGGGGACTGACCGCGCTCTGCGCCCAGGGCGATTATAATTCGCTTCCCATGGTAAGTATCTGGAACAGCTGCGTGCAGATGAAGGATATCGAAATCGAAGGAAAAAAACCGGTTTACGAGGTATTAAAATATATCGAGCAGAACGATATGAGGGATGAATTCTGCATGCTTACAGCTCAGTATAACCAGAAGCCCGAATTCGAATTCAGCCGGAAAAACATGCTGAAATGCTGGTTATGGCTGGTCGGATGGACGGCCGTTTATGTCCTGGCAGCGATTATTTTCCTGGAGTTTATCGATAAGGATAAGAGGTAGGAGGAAGTATGAGGTATACGATTGAAAATGTAAAAATACGGTGTGAAATTGACTCACACGGTGCGGAACTGAAAAGTTTCGTGCGTAAGGCGGATGGGAAAGAGATTATGTGGGATGCGAATCCGGCATACTGGAACCGGACATCGCCGGTGCTTTTTCCGTTTGTCGGAGGAGTGAAGGATAAAATTTACCGGTTTGAGGGAAAGGAATACTCCATCGGACAGCACGGATTTGCCAGGGATATGGAATTTACTCTGGAGTCGCAGACGGAAGATGAAATATGGTTTGCACTTACCGAAAACGAAGAGTCGCTTGGCAAATATCCGTTCCGGTTCCTTTTAAAAATCGGATACAGACTTGATGAGTCAAAAGTTCATGTAATGTGGAAGGTGCATAATACAAATGACTCGGAGATGTTTTTTGCCATCGGAGCACATCCGGCATTTGCAGTTCCTGTTTTGGAGGGACATTCGTTCCGGCTTTATGATACAAAGAATCAGCCGGTATCTTTCGTAAAGAACCGGATTTTCGGAACCGGAGGGTGCGTGACAGATGTGACCGAAGAAGTCAATATCGATGACGGGTGTCTTGCCATCACGGAAAATCTGTTTGATCATGATGCACTGGTAATCGAAAACGGACAGCTCGGCAGGGTGGATCTAGTGGACGATTTTGGAAAACTGCTGGTGAGTGTTTCGTTTGATGCGCCGCTTGTGGGTCTTTGGTCGCCTCCTCATAAGAATGCGCCTTTTGTATGCATCGAACCGTGGTACGGAAGATGTGACTCGGAATCTTTTAATGGGGAATTAAGCGAGAGAGAATTCGAACAGAGACTTGCTTCCGGGGAGATTTTTGAGGCGGAATACACGATGGAAGTTGCCGATATGTCAGAATGAGAGTGTGTACTGACAGGTCAGAATGAGAGCGAGTTCTGAAAGTCAGATGGGGAACGGAATGAAAAAAGTGTACAATTGAAGATGGAATCGAAAATCGCTTCTAAAAAGGATAATGAATGGTTCAGATTGTATCATGGATTTTAAATTTAATCATTGTAGTTGTTATGGCCGTTATGACGGTGCTGGCATTTTACCGGGAAGGAAAATGGACTTTTAAACACTTCTGGTACCGGATAAAGTATTTCACGTTTTTAAGTAATGAACTCTGTGCGGTTTCTGCGCTGCTTATGGTGATTTTTCCGAATACGTATGCGGTCTGGATTGTGAAATTTGTGGGAACCGCAGCGGTAACGCTGACTTTAGTGACGGTACTGTTTTTCTTAAGCCGGATTTACGGGTTTAAGAGGCTTTTGACCGGGCGGGATTTCTGGATGCATCTGGTGAATCCGGTGCTGGCACTTGTGTCGTTCTGCATATTCGAACGAAGGGAAATGCCGTTTGTTTACTGCCTGTTCGGGCTGATTCTGGTTGTGCTTTACGGAGCCGTGTATTGTTATAAAGTGATGTTTGCAAAGGAGAGCCGCCGCTGGGAGGATTTTTACGGATTCAATAAAAGCGGGAAATGGTATCTGGCGGTGTTTCTGATGCCGGTTGCGACTTTTGCAATCTGTGTGGCACTTTGGGCGGTGCAGAAAATTCCGGTATAGCGATGTCTGCCCTAGGTGCCTGTCACTTTTTGGTTAAAAGTGACAGGCACCTAAGGGGGAAAAGTGACAGGCACCCGGAGTAGAGGAGGGGGATATGTTTAATCATCATGATATCAGCAGAGATGCATTTATGCTGCACGGGCCGCTTGCGCATCACGGCTACGACTGGTGGTGGCATTCTTTTACGGCCTGGGATGAAATAACGGGGGAGGAGAAACCGTTTTTCATCGAATTTTTCGTATGCAATCCGGCGTTAGCGGAGAAAAAGCCGGTGTTCGGGCAGCTTCCGGCGAATAAGGAAGCGGGAAAAATGCCGTCATACCTGATGGTAAAGGCAGGCTGCTGGGGAGAAGATCATACCCAGCTGCATCGGTTTTTCTCTTTGAAGGAAGCGAAGGTATATGACGGTGTGCCTTACCGCGTGTCGGCAGGTGACTGTGTGGCGAGCGAAACGCTTCTGGCAGGCAGTATTTCCGTCAGCAAATCCGCAGCGGAAAAACATCCGGAATGGATGAGCGATGCGGGAGAAATAACGTGGAATTTAAAAGTTGACAAACAGATTGCGTTTAATGTCGGTTACGGTGCGAGCAAGGCGCTTCGCGAGGCGGAGGCTTTTGCAATGTACTGGCATGCGGAAGGAATGAAGAGTGCCTACAGCGGGGAGATTACGTTTAACGGCCGAAAATATATGGTAACGCCCGAGCAAAGCTACGGTTACGCAGACAAAAACTGGGGCAGGGATTTTACGAGTCCGTGGGTGTGGCTTTCTTCGAACTGTTTAAAGAGCAAAAAGACCGGAAAAATGCTGAAAAACAGCGTTTTCGATATCGGCGGCGGCAGACCGCAGGTTTATTTTGTTCCGCTTGACAGAAGGCTTCTCGGTGTATTTTACTATGAGGGGAAGGAATATGATTTCAATTTTTCCAAACTGCATCTGAAAGTGAAGACGGATTTTTCCTTTGAAGAAACGGATGAACTTGTTATCTGGCATGTCAGACAGGAAAATATCCATGCTGTGATGGAAACGGAGGTTACCTGCCGGAAGAAGGATATGCTTTTCGGAAACTAGGAAGCACCGGACGGAAGCAGGAAACACAACCGCTTATGGAACGGCGGAAACGGCGTCGGGACCGTTAAGATTTATGATAAAGCCGGCGACCGGCTTTTGCTGGTGGATGAAGTGGAAGCCACGCATATCGGCTGTGAGTACGGAGAGTATGATACGGAAGGATAGGAGGAGAAAAGATGTTTTTAGAAAAACTAAGTGAACGGGAAAAAGAGGTATTTTTAGATCTGGCGAGAGCCACCGCGAAGGCAAACGGCATGGTGGAAGATTCGGAAAAGGAAATGATTCGCAGATACTGTCGGGAAATGTCCATGGACGAGCACAAAATCTATGACGAGGTGACCGTGGATGAAGCGGCGGAATTTTTGAAGGAATCTTCAAGCAAGGTTCGTAATATCATCATTGTGGAACTGATGATTCTATGCAGTGCGGACGGAGAAAAAGACAAGGAAGAGAAGAAGTTTGTGAAAGATCTTGCTGAGAAAATCGGTATTTCACTTGAAACATACGACATTCTTAAAAAAGATGTGAAAGCATTTCAGGAGATGATTCATGATATGAAGAAGCATATTAAGGAAAAAGAGTAAAAAAATTTAATTTTTTCATTTTCCCCATAAAATAATTTTCGGATATACGTTTCTAAGATATCCGGAGAAAAAAACGGAAAGGAAATGTTAAAAATACAGGATTGAAATTCAAGAAATGAATTAAAAAAAGGGAATTCAGGAGGAAAAGGAAATGAAGAAAAAAGTTCTTAAAACAGTAGCAGTTATGAGTGCTGCAATGCTTGCCGCAACCGCGGCAGTGGGATGTACCAATACTTCCGTAATGACATCGGAGCCGGTTTCGGAAGTGGTTGTAACTCCGACGCCGGACGTGGACGTAACACCGGATACGGATTCGGCCGATGCGGTAACCGAAGACGATTATCTTGCTTTTATTAACGGAGAAGCTACCATCAAAGCCGTCAAAGACGGTATGACGGGCCTGACAAACGGCAGTGAATATACGCTGGATGATTTAAGAGACAGTGTCAATCAGGCTTATGATGAAGGATTTGAACCGGGTTACATGAGAGTTGTTGAAATCGATTATGCCTTTATCGACTGCGGAAACGACGGTATTCCCGAGATGGCACTTGACGTTAACGGTGACAATGATGAGAGAACCAACACGATGGATCTTTATTACATTGTCAAAAAAATCGACGGTGTTCTCTGTGTGGTTGATCAGTATGAATCGTTTTACCGCTCACAGGGCGAGTTAAACCGTTATGGTGTTTATAACTCATATGGAAGCGGCGGTGCATCTTTATATATGACCAGCTATTCCCGCGTAAATGCAGCCGGCGAACCGGAATTCATTTATTCGGTTGAGTTTGAAGCAGCCATGCCGGAAGCGATTATTTACGGATATGAACTTCCTTCCGATGCCAACCTGCCGGACGGTTATCCGTATGTCCAGGGGGGAGATCCCGGAAGTATCGACAGAGATACATACAGTTTTGCCCCATATGATTATATTATGGTCGACGGAAGTCCGGAATACGATGCTTATCTTAGACAGCAGGTTTATGTATTCCGTGATGTTGACGGAAATTCAATTTATCCGAGTGATGATTATATGAAGATTTATACCGATGCCGGCATCCTGGTTACAGACGATAACACAGCAAAACAGATGGTTGAAGCAAGACTTCAGGAACTCGGAATTCCCGAAGCGGAGCTTAAAATGCCGGCTGAAAATCCCGATGTGACACCGAGCTGGAATGTAGCATGGGACGGACTGGAGCCCCAGCCGACGGAGCCTTAATGAACGGAATTTTATATGCGGTCGGGGTCGGCCCCGGAGATCCGGAACTGCTGACCCTGAAGGCCGTAAAAACAATAAAAGAAGCGGACTGCATTGCCTGTGTTTCATCAGGCGGGGAACCCGGAATTGCATACAGAATCGCAATCGGAGCGGTTCCGGAAATGTCGGATAAAGAAATCTTACCGATGGATTTCCCAATGCAGGAAGGAGATTTAAGCAAAGCCCATGAAAAAGCGGCTTTGCTTCTTTCTATGAAACTGGAAAGCGGAAAAAATGTCGCATTTTTAACGTTGGGAGATCCGGGATTTTATTCCGGTGTTTCGTATATTCTGGATGCGGTTAAAGAAAAAGGTTTTGATGTGCGTATTGTCAGCGGAATTCCTTCTTTTAGTGCGGCATCCGCAAAACTGATGATTCCGTTGGCGACGGGAAGAGAGTCTGTAACAATCAGTGCGGGAGAGTACCGGAAGGTGGACGGCACACTCGTAATTTTGAAAGCCGGAAAGAATTTAAAGAGTATCAAACAAGCCGTATCGGCTGAAGGAAAGCATGCGTGGCTCGTGGAAAACTGCGGAATGGATAATGAAAGGGTTTACAAAGAAGTCGGGAGTATGCCGGATGAGGCCGGATATTTTTCGCTGATGATAGTAAAATAAAATCAGGGAAAAAAGCAGTAATCCGCTTCCTCCCTGGAACAATCGAAAAACAGAAATTTCATAGCGGTCTCGGAGTCAGAATAACCGCATGATTTGCCAAATATCTGCGCTGTGATTTTGAAAGCAGCGCAGTTTTTTTATTTCCGTGAATTTCGGAATGATAGATATTAGTGCGAGAGGGTGTATATATTACGACAGCGCCGGTGTCTGTACAGTTTTTGACATAAAGAGAAATAATATGACCGCTGAATTTCTTACGCATAGAACTTATTACATCGTTATCTTTGCGGTAGTCGCCTCGTTCTACCGATAATCCTTTTGGATCGGCAAAAGCGGCGGAAGAGATGCTTCCGTCCTTCTTCCAAAAAATGTCGGCAACTTCCGGCGGGTAAACGGCTCTGTATAATTTTTCCGTATTTTGAAATGTATTATCCATAAAAACCACCTGCTTTTGCGTTTATTGCGTCGGCATCCGCCGGGATGGTTTCGTATATTTCTTCCCCATTATATTTCACAATAAAAATCTCTGCCGTATCGGATAAGCCGATTTCGATTTCCATGTGATCCCTTCTGGCATTATCATATTCCAACTGAATTGTACATAGAGCAGTAGGAAAAATCTCCGGTTGGATGGTTAATCCGTTTATCAGATTTTCAGCTTTATCCATCAGTCTCTTCGGGAATGAAGGGGCGTTATTTCCGTTCCAGTTTTTCTTAAAAGAACGTATGGTTTTCAGTTTTTCCAAATTGTGGGTTTTATTGTTTTCTTCAGCATGGTGTTTTGATGATTCAGGTTTATGTTCCTTTGTTTCTGAAACGGCAGTAGCATATGCAGCAATTCGAACGGCCTGATTCAGCCGGTTATATTCGTTTTCGGAAATGATAACGACATTCTTTCCCTGCTTTCTCGGAACAATGACAGCTTCGCCTTCATAGGCCATATCAAAGTATTGCTTAATATTTGTACGGATTTGCGCCTGCTTTGCAATCGTCATAATTCAAAACACCTCCTGTTCAAAAAAGTATTATTTCAAAAACAGACTCAAAAGATAAAAATAACAAATAGTACTTTATTAAGTACTATTATACGTACTTATAGTCGGAAGTACAAGTGATTTTTTAAAATTCGAATATTTCAAAAAAAGAGAAAAATAATCAGACGGTAAATGCATAAAAAGAATGCAATATGAGGGGATTTTTGATATAATAACTTTGTATGCGCATAGCACATAATACGGCAGATTTGCAGGTATCGAAAAAGAAAAATCCATGGAAGAAAAACAAAAGACAAATATCATTTTAACCGGCATGCCGGCATCGGGAAAAAGTACGGTCGGAGTCATTCTCGCGAAAGTGCTCGGAATGGATTATATCGACACGGATTTAGTGATCCAGAAACGCGAGAAGGCACTTCTTTGCGACTTAATCCGGGACCGGGGTGTCGACGGATTTCTGCGTGCGGAAGAGGAAGCGGTTTTGTCGGTTCAGGAGAAAAATGCGGTCATCGCAACCGGCGGGAGCGTGGTGTACAGCGATGCGGGAATGCGGCATCTGAAAGAAGACGGAATTGTGATTTATCTGAAAGTCGGGAAAGAGGAACTCTTTAAGAGGCTTCACAACATCAAAGAACGAGGCGTTGTGCTGCGGCCGGACGAAACGGTTGAGGAGATGTTTGAAAGCCGGTTGGTTTTATACGCGAAATATGCAGATATTGTCGTTGAAGAGGGAGAGTCGTCGATTGAAGAAACCGTGATGATGATTGCGGATGAAGTTTCGGGTATTCGGAGACGATAATTTGCAGATTTTTGAAGAATCGAAAGAGCGAAAGAGCGTTTTAATCCGGATTACTAATCCCAGGAAAGAAATGACAGTTAAAAGGCAATAAGAAAAAGACAAAAAAGAAAAAGACAAAAAAGAAAAAGACAAAAAAGAAAAAGACAAAAAAGATAAAGAATAAAGGAAACCCATATGGACATAATAAAACAGATAGCTTCAGAGATAAACAAACCGGCAGAAGCGGTGAGAAATGTCATCACGCTGCTTGACGAGGGAAATACCATTCCGTTCATCGCAAGATACCGCAAAGAGGCACATGGCGCGATGGACGATACTTCATTGCGCGCACTGGAAGAGCGCCTGAAGTACTTAAGAAATCTCGAGGCACGTAAAGAGGAAATCATCAAAAGCATTGATGAACAGGGAAAACTGACGGAGGAATTAAAGGCCGAAATTCTCGCGGCGAAGACGTTATCCGAGGCGGAGGATTTATACCGTCCGTACAAGCAAAAACGCCGCACCAGGGCAACGATTGCAAAGGAAAAAGGACTTGAGCCGCTGGCGCTTCTTTTATTCCTTCAGGATAAATCCTGTCCGAAGCCGGAGAAGGAAGCGGAAAAATACATAGATCCCGACAAAGGCGTGGAAACCGTGGAAGATGCGCTTGCCGGGGCGAATGATATCGTGGCGGAGATTCTTTCCGACAATGCGGAAATCCGAAAAGATTTGCGCTCGCTTTATCAAAAAGAGGGCATCGTCCGTTCCAAAGCCGCAAAAGAAGAGGACAGCGTATACTCCGTGTATTATGATTTTTCACAGCCGGTCGGAAAAATGGCGGGCCATCAGGTACTTGCCGTAAACCGGGGTGAGAAGGAAGGATTTTTAAAAGTTAAGGTCGAAATCGACCACGACAAAGCACTTTCCGTCATTGAGAGAAGAGAATTAAGACCGGGCAGTGCGGCCGGGGATTTTATGAAAGCAGCCATCCTCGACAGTTTTGACCGCTTAATCGAGCCGTCCATGGAAAACGAAATGCGTTCCGCACTGACGGATATGGCGGATGAAGGTGCAATAAAAAGTTTTGCCCTGAACTTAAAGCCGCTTTTGATGCAGCCGCCGGTAAAAGGAAAAGTTACGATGGGCTTAGATCCCGGATATCGTATGGGCTGTAAAGTGGCGGTCGTGGACGCGACGGGAAAGGTTCTCGATACCGCCGTGGTTTATCCGACACACAGCGAAAAAATGAAAAAAGAAGCCATCGAAAAACTGACGGTTTTAATCAAAAAGCATCATGTGGAACACATTGCCATCGGCAACGGAACGGCTTCGAGAGAAACCGAAAACATGACGGCGGAAATGCTGAAGAACTGTCCCGGAGTCTCCTACATGGTGGTTTCCGAAGCCGGCGCATCGGTGTATTCCGCATCCAAACTTGCGGCGGAAGAATTTCCGCAATATGACGTCAATCTTCGTTCGGCGATTTCGATCGCCAGAAGACTCGAGGATCCGCTTGCGGAACTCGTAAAAATCGAACCGAAGGCAATCGGCGTCGGACAGTACCAGCACGACATGCCGCAAAAACGTCTGGAAGAAGCGCTGGACGGAGTTGTTGAGGACTGCGTAAATGCGGTCGGCGTGGATTTGAATACCGCGTCACCTTCACTTTTAAAACGTGTGTCCGGATTGAATGCGACGATTGCAAAGAATATTGTAACGTATCGCGAAGAAAACGGCGTTTACGATTCGAGGAAAAAACTTCTGAAAGTTCCGAAACTCGGACCGAAAGCATACGAGCAGTGCGCGGGATTTTTGCGTGTTCCGGAGAGCGGGAACGTTCTTGATAACACGGGTGTGCATCCGGAGAGTTATGAGGCGGCAGAGAAACTGCTGTCTTTATGCGGCTATTCCTTATCGGATGTTGCTTCCGGTGATATCGGGGAACTGACGGCGCGCGTGGATAAATACGGGGAAGCAAAACTTGCCACGGAATGCGGAATCGGTGTTCCGACATTAAAGGATATCGTAAAGGAACTTTTAAAACCCGGAAGAGATCCGAGAGAATCGCTTCCGCCTCCGATTTTTCGGACGGATTTGCTGGATATCAGCGATTTGAAACCCGGGATGAAATTAACGGGAACCGTCCGTAATGTTGTGGATTTCGGTGCTTTTGTGGATATCGGCGTGCATCAGGACGGACTGGTTCATATCTCCGAAATCGCAAACCGTTTCGTGAAGAATGCAAACGAAGTTTTGTCCGTCGGAGATACGGTGCAGGTTGTCGTACTTGAAGTAAACGAGGCGAAAAAGAGGATTGCGCTTTCGATTAAGCAGGCGTGAAAACCGGTGACAGGCACGTATTGTGAAGAGAAAAAAATGATATAAAACCCTTTCGGGGGTGAGTGAAAAAGGGGAGAAAAGATGAAGATTAAATGCGAGTATTGCGGGAATTTCTTCGATGATACTTTGGAAAAATGCCCAAACTGCGGGGCGCCGAACAACAGTATCCGTCGAAGCACGGAAGATCAGCCGACAACCATTGAGGGATTAAAAGAATGGTATGCCTCGAAAGGCCTTCCGCCTGCGGAAGTGACACGATTTTTCATCGGTGAGGATTACCGGGATCCGAAGGCTTTCGGTATTTACAAAGATGAAAAATCCGGGAATTTCGTTGTTTACAAGAACAAGGCGGACGGATCGCGTGCGGTTCGTTACGAGGGAACGGATGAGGCATATGCGGTTAACGAACTGTACATGCGCCTGAAGCAGGAAATTTTAGAGCAGAAAGCACATAATTTACAAAAAGCTTCCGGCTCGGATTCTTCCGGGACAGGTGCTTCCGGAACCGGTGCAAAGCGTCCAATGAGCAAGAAAACGCTTATTATAGCTCTGGTTGTCGCTTTTGTGGTGGTTGTTTGTCCCTGTTTATTCATTGTTTTCTCATTGATTTCGGGAATGGTGATTGGGGCAAATACGCCAAATGAGGGTTATTATCTAAAAGACGGAGTCACTTATTACCGTTATACGGAGTCGGACGGCGGATGGGCCGATTATGACTTCACGGACGGAGACTGGGTTGAGACAACGGTTTCCGGAGATTTGGTAAAATGGAAGAGCGCGAAACCGTACTATCTTGGACAAAATTACGAAGACGGATTAGGGGTTCCGGATTTTAAACAGAGTGTTCTTTACGATGATTTGTCCCACGAATATACGCAGGGGTATTACAAAGTCGAAGACACGGATTATTACTTCCTTCCGAGTGCTTACGGCGGATGGTATTACTTTGATAACAGCAGCGATGACTGGTCGCCGGTAGGCAAATCCGATCTTCCGGCCGATTTACAGCATTTTAATACTTCGCAGAACTTCTGGTATACGCCGACATGGGACAGCAGCACGCAGACGAAGGATTTTGAAAGCTCGTCTTATTATGCGGAGTATGAGGATAAAACCACATCTCACAGCAATGACAGCGACAGCAGCTGGGATTCCAACGATACGTGGGATTCCGGCGGAACCGACTGGGACAGCGACTGGTGATTGGGTGATCCGGCTTTTGTATGGTACCGGGAGGACTAAAATGAAAAAACCGAACAAAAAATATACTTCGATTTATGTGTTCATGGCCGTGATGCTTCTCATCATTCTCGGCTGTACGGGATACAATGATTCCACGTATAAAGACGTTGGAAATTATACACTGGTTGTATCAAAAAACGGAAAAAATTCATTTGTATTTAATTATAACTGGAGCGGGGATCCGGCCGATAATGTCATAGCATTTCCGGCTACCGACGGAGCAAAAGCAGAGGTTGAGAAAGTCGGCGGATTTATCGGAATCGGTGTGCCGTGTCCTTTTGATATCAAAGTTGAAAACGGCGTAAGATGCGAAAGCTTAAACCCTGATGACTACGAATTTCCGGTTTCGTTTGAAGACATGCTTTTCGAAATGAAAATCGGAAAGAATATTACGGATTTTTATTCCGCACTGCCTGTTTGTGCTTCATCCGAAGCATATGGATATACCGGGGTGGAACAGCCGGACGGAAGCATGATTTTTTACCGTTTTTTGGTGACGGTTGACTGTGATCCGGCAAATGAAACTTTTTATTCCAAGGACGGAATTCTTTATGTTACAAAGGACAATTCTAAAGTCGAATTACCGTATGAATCGACAATTGCCCAGTTAGACAGTGAAGCGTTAAACGGTTCGGAAACGGATAGCACGGAGGCGGAAAGCATGAGTGTGAGAGAAAATGAAAGTTATGATCCCATGGAACCGATGGCGGTGATGGTTCTTTCTTTGGATGAGAGGAGTTTCAGTGTGGATTTATCCGATAATCCGATCGCGGACGGTATTTGGGAAAAAGTAAAAACCGATGCCCCGGAGTTATCATTCACGGATGACGGAGACTCCGGCAAAGTTGCGGATCTTCCGTGGGAAATAGCTCCCGAGAATGATTTCGAGGAAATGACAGCCGAAGCGGGCGATGTGCTTTTCTTAAACGGAAACCGGATTTGTATCTGTTACGGTGAAAAAACCGGGAATTTCATCAAAATCGGTGAAATCTATTCAAGCGGAGAGGAAATGAAGGAATTTTTCGGCGGCGAGGACGACGTAAAAGGCCGGCTCTATCTGGAGTGGACGGAATAAGGTTGGGTGCCTGTCACTTTGGGGGCAAAAGTGACAGGCACTTTTAGGGCAAAAGTGACAGGCACCTTTGGAGTGAAAGTGACAGGCACCGGACAGCGGGGAACGAATGAAAAAAGGAATTATCATAGGAGCAGGTGCGGTTTGTATTGCAATGGCAGCCGCAGCAGTTGTTCTGATTGTAAATAATACGAATTCAAAAATGAATAATCCCAAGAGCAGCGATTCAGCCGTGGAAGAAGAGATATCGTCGGAGGTTGAATCGGCAATCTTACCGGAAGAGTCCGGTAAGACGGAAGATATCGTGGAAATGGCTGAAAATACGGATGAGAAGAAAGACGCGGACGGAAGTTCAAAGGATGAAACGGATGGCAGGGCCGGAAACGGAGACTCCGAAAAAGAAAATTCTGAAAATGGGAAGGATTCTGAGGTATCTTTGTCAGAGAATGAGGAACCAGCGGGAGATTCTGCTCAGGGAACGGACGCATATCCGTTAAATGCCAGCACCGCAGGCGAGAACGATACCGTTACTTACGGCATCGATGTATCCAAGTATCAGGGTGATATCGACTGGGCACAGGTTGCGGCTACGGGGATTGATTTTGCCATTATCCGTGCGGGCTACCGTGATCCCGGAAGTGCAAATCTCGGCGCGGACAGTTATGCATTAAAGAATATTCAAGAGGCCACCGAAAACGGGGTAAAAGTCGGGGTATATTTTTTCTCGACAGCCGTAAGCGTGGAAGAAGCGCAGGCGGAAGCAGACTGGCTTGCCGATTTGCTTGCGCCTTATTCCATCACCTATCCGGTTGCCTATGACTGCGAGGGATTTGAGCATAACCGTCAGGCCGGTTTGACTAAAGAGGAACGGACGAATGTTGCGATGGCATTCATGAACCGCATATATCAAAGAGGCTATACGCCGATGTTTTATTCGGCGGTGGAGAACATCGAAAACGATGCCAAATGGGACACGTCCCGCCTCGAGAAAAAGTATAAAATGTGGGTGGCAAGATATAACATGGAAACGTCGGATTATGCGCTTGGCCCCGATTATGCCGGACAGTGCGCGATGTGGCAGTATTCCTGCCACAGCAGAATTGCGGGAGTTTATAACGCAGAAGTGGACCTCGATGTTGCATTTTTTGGGTATGACGGCGTGGAACCGCCGAAAAATGCAGGTGAGGAAAGGGATTTTTGATAAATACGGAAAAGAGCATTAATGGGAACAAAGAAAAATTTCAACAGCAGAATATGGTTAGTTTTACTGGGAGGGATTGCGATGCTTCATCTTTTCGGATGCACGTCAAACAATAAGGCAGCGGATAATGACCGCATTACGAGTGTTCATTTAACTTACGACAAGTATTCCGGGGACCAGTTTTTCTTAGAGGCGGTTGTGGATATTAACAAAGATAATACCGCAAAGGCAACCATCACCAAACGCATCGGACCGATGAATTATACCGGCACGAAAAAAGAAGGAAAAATCTCCATGAATGAAGGTCAGGTTGAGGAACTTTTGAATATTCTCGCCCGATACGATCTGGAAGCGTGGAATAATCTTCCGAGTTACGGCAGTACCACGTCTCCGACGCGAAGTCTTTATGTATCAAAGGGTAAGGACGTTTCTTATTATGTTGCATGGAATGCCAAATTTCCGAAAACCCTTCCGCCGGAAGAGGATATCATGTATATGGAACTTTTCAATTATTTTAACGACATGATAGCCAACGAGCCGGGCTGGGAAGAGGTTGTCGGCGAAAATCTGGAAGATCCGAGAGACAATCCGGCCTATGGTGAGAGGACGGTTACCTGGTTTGGAAACGAAGTCCGTCTTGTTCCGGGAACGGGAACGTGGTATGAAGACGGGCGGTATTCGGATATCGATTACGGTGATAAAAAATGGTGGATTGAAGAAGGATTTACCGGAGAATGGACGTTAAATAAAGATCATCCGACCGATGATTTAAACCCGGTCGATGATGCGTCGCTTAAAGTGGAAGAGGACGGATCTTTGATTTTTGAATTCAAGGGCGAGACCTATAAAGGGGCCTTAAGCGAAGGCAGAAGATACATGGACGATGCGGGGTTGTGGTTTGATGCGGACGAGTGGACGAAACGATACTGTGAGGTTCATTTGGTGAAGCCGGAGTCCTATAAGGAAATTCATATTACCTGTTATCCTAATCCGGTCCCTTCGGAGCAGTTTGCACCGATTGATGTGTATTTGGTAAGAAAATAATCCAGGGTGCCTGTCACTTTTTAGGAAAAAGTGACAGGCACCCAAAGGGAAAAAGTGACAGGCACCCAACTGGAGAGAAAAATGCGAACAAAATCTGCGGAATATAAATTACTGACAGGACTGTTTTTTAAACTGCTTCCGTTTCAGGTTTTACTGGTTTTGGTATGTGCGGTAAACGGAATTATAGACAGTCTTTTCGGCAGCAATTTTATCGGCGTGACTGCAATGAGTGCGGTTGGCTTGTTCGGACCCTTTACTCATTTGCTGTATGCACTTTTTATGATTTTTGTAAGCGGGTCGCAAATCCTGTATGGAAGATATCTGGTCCGTGAAAGGGAAAGAATTAACGGTCTTTTTACCGTAGATATTTTAGTTTCCCTTGCGGTGGCCGTGCTTATTTCTCTGGCAATGGTCATAGCCGGATTTACGGGATTAACGAAATTTGTCATTTCGGAAGAACCGAATCTTACGATGTTTAATCATTACATTTACGGACAGGCATTCGGGATTCCCGCCTTTATCGTCGGACAGCAGCTTTTTTCATTTTTATCTTTGGAAAATAAGACAAAATGGACAATGGCAGCCAGTATTATCAACCTGATAGCCAAGATTGTTTTTGATTGTCTGTTTATTGTTATTTTTCCTCTCGGAACATTCGGACTGGGGCTTTCCACATCGGCTGCCAATTTCGTTTTTCTTTTCTTTCTTGCTTTATATTACATTATGGGGAAAAGTGAATGGCATTTTTCTTTAAAAGCAGTTAAGTGGAAGGATGCTTTGACAATCGTGAAATTAGGGCATGCCGGAGCAACATCCCGAGTTGCCGAAATGATTCGGTGCTTTATCATCAATTACCTGATTCTTAAGTATGTCAATGCGGACGGACTTTCTTCTTTTGCGGCCTCCAACTCGCTTCTTGCGCTGGTATGGGCGGTTCCTTTCGGCATGGTTGCGGTAGGAAGGATGCTTTTCAGCGTCAGTGTGGGAGAGCAGGACCGGAAATCTTTAGTAGACAGTCTGCATATCATTTATACAAAGGGAATCCTTTTAATGCTGGGGCTTGTGGCGCTTATCATCATTTTTGCAAAACCGCTTACGATGTTATTTTATCGGGACCCCTCGCAGGTTGTATTCTCAATGTCGGTGATGGGATTCCGCCTGCTGCCTCTTTGCATTCCGCAGGCGGTCGTCAGCCGGACTGTTGCGG
>JAEEGL013543937.1_pt1 | contig 21387 bp, 14 predicted proteins | sample 9134231 | NCBI WGS metagenome assembly JAEEGL01 (sample SAMN16246548, study PRJNA631951) | gut metagenome | biome: gut microbiome; feature: rumen; material: fiber-attached | host: Bos | place: Iran: Karaj | collected 2018-10
CCTGGAGCACGCCCTGCAGCACGTCAGCACCAACACGGGACTCATGGGACGCTGGCAGACCCTGCAGACCGCCCCACTCGTCGTCTGCGACACCGGCCACAACCCAGCCGCATGGGTGTACCTCGCCCCGCAGATCAAGGCTCAGCCCTGCCACACGCTGCGCATCGTCTTCGGCATGGTCGACGACAAGGACATCGGCCAGGTGCTCACGATGTTGCCCGCCACGGCCACCTACTACTTCACGCAGGCCAGCACCCACCGAGCCATCCCTGCCGCACAGGTAGCCCTTCTGGCCGCCGACCATGGCTTGCACGGCCAAGCCTTCGACGACGTCGCCACGGCCTACCATGCCGCCCTTGCCGATGCCTCGCCCTCCGACTTCATCTTCGTCGGTGGCAGCAGCTACGTCGTTGCCGACCTCCTCACGGCCCTCACCCACTCCTGAGGAGACAGCCCTCACCCACTCTGTAGGGGCAGACTCCCGTGTCTGTCCGAAGAAAAAGGGAACAGGCCTGCCCGAAGAATCCAGAGAGCGGTGGCACAGAAAATGTGTCGCTGCTCTTTTTTCGTTGTTGAGCCATTGTGACCACTTCGAGGTCTGTGGGTAAACTGATATATCATTACCAATATTTTTGGCAATTATACAGCAGATGGCACAGAATCGGCCTGCAAGGCCAGCACCACATAGCCCAGGGCTTAGCCCTGGGAGATGGGGTGACATAAAAGGAAACTGCGCCCTACAGGGGCAGAATCATCAAATATGGCCTAAAGGTGCTGCCCTTACAGGGCGACGATGGGTTCTTGTCCTCACCTTACCCAGGGCGGTGCCCTGGGCTGTGTGGTCTTGCCCCTGCGGGGCGTCTTTGCGCCCGCTCGGCCCGTAGGGACGCTTGCGTAGAGTTATGGAGCAAGAACGACTATATCGTTACCATATTTTCGTGCTTTTCGGTGTTAAGAAGAAAAGGTCGCTACGCTCAAAATCATTCAAAAATTGATTCAAAATCATTCAAACAGACGGTGGTGGATTTTCGAAATGATTTTCTATTGATTTTGAGGCCGCAGGCCGACCAAGGAAGATTTTCGTGCATTTTGGCGTTTCGGGTGTTTTCGGAACATAAAATCAAGGTGCCGCTGCTCTTTCTTGATGGGCCGTTGCGACATCTCCGAAGTCGCAAAACACCATATTCTTGGAAAAAATTATTCTAATTATTTTAATTTCTTTCCGATAAAAGCCCACAGATGTTCGGGCAGACACGGGGGCTATTTTTTTTCGGGCAGACACGGGAGTCTGCCCCTACACGCGGGTGGTATTATACCCAAAAAGGGATGGTTTTATGGTGGTGGAGTGGTGTTTTTATGGCTGTGGAGGGGTGCTTTTATGCTCTCATGGCATTGCTCCGCAGGTGCTATGGCAGTGCTTCGTGGGGGATAAAAGCAGTGCTTCGTGGGGGATAATGGCACTGCTCTATGGAGTGCAGGGGTGCTCTGCTACCGCACTTCCTCGAAGATGGTTTTGACACCCTTGATCTTCTCGCCCTGGATTTGGCGGAGAAGCTGGCGGAAGCGGTCGCGGGCAACGGCCACGTAGGTGAAGCGTTCCTCGACACTGATCTTGCCGATGTCGGAACCTTGCAGGCCTCCCTTCTTGCAGAGGAAGCCGACGATGTCGCCACGCGAGAGCTTGTCGCGCTTGCCCTTGCCGATGTAGAGCGTCACCATGCGCGGCTGGGCAGGCTTCAACTGGGCCACTTCCGACTCCGCAGGCAGCGCGTAGTCAATCAAATCGACGCCCTCGGGCTGGCCTGCGGTGACGTAGTCGGGGACTCGTTCCTCGGCATTGAGCAGGAAGAAGGCGCGCCCCTGCTTGTCCCAGCGAGCCGTGCGCCCTACCCTATGCACGTAGTTCTGCTCGGTCTCGGGCAGGTGGTAGTGGACGATGTTGGCCACATCGGGTATGTCGAGTCCACGGCTGGCGAGGTCGGTGCACACCAAGACGTTGACGGAGCCATTGACGAAACGATAGAGGGCATCCTCGCGTTGGCGCTGTTCGAGTCCTCCGTGGAAGATGCTCACGGCAAAGCCCTGCTGGCGAAGGAAGTTGCCGACGCGCTCGACGCTGTCGCGATAGTTCAGGAAGACGATGCTGCTCTGCTCGCCAAACGACAGGAGCAGACGGCAGAGGGGCTGCAGCTTGTCCTTCTGGGGGCTGCGCACCTGATAGATCTGCACGCGTTCGGACACCTGCTCGTCGTCGATGCGATAGTCCACGCGCTCGGTACGCCCCATCCTGACGAACTGTGGAATCTGCTCGGCTTCGGTGGCCGAGAGCAGCAGGTTGCGACGTCCGGCAGCGGGGAAGGTCTTCATGAGCTGCGCCATCTCCTTGAGAAATCCCATTTCGAGGCACTTGTCGAACTCGTCGATGACGACAAACCGCACGTGGGCAGCCGAGATGTTGCCTTTGTCAAGATGGTCGTTGAGGCGGCCTGGGGTGCCGAAGACGATGTGGGGGCGCACCTGCCGGAGTGTGCGGTGCTCGTCCATGGCCATACGTCCGCCATAGCAGGCACAGGCACGCAGGCCGGCACCCATGCTCTTCAGCACTTCGGCCGACTGCATGGCCAGTTCGCGACCAGGCACGACGACGATGGCCTGCACCTCGTCGAGTGAGGCATCGAGCCGCTCGGCCAATGGCAACAGGTAGGCAAGCGTCTTGCCGGTACCAGTGGGCGAAAGGATGACGACGTCGCGGTCGGAGTGTGCGATGGCCTCGTAGGCCTCTTGCTGCATCGCGTTGAGCTGGCCGATGCCGAGCTTGGTGAGGATTTCTTCCAGATGGTTCATGGTGGGATGTGTTTGGGGGTGGGATTTTTCGGTGGTACGGGGGTACGGGGGTACGATGGTACGAGAATAGCCTCGTTAATCGTTATTTAGAGGGTGGGATTCTTCAGTGGTACGGGAGTACGATGGTACGAGAATTGCTTCGTTAATCGTTATTTCGAGGGTGGGATTTATTCGGTGGTACGGGAGTACGGGAGTACGATGGTACGAGAATTGCCCCGTTAATCGTTATTTCGAGGGTGAGATTTATTCGGTGGTTCGGGAGTACGGGAGTACGATGGTACGAGAATTGCCTCGTTAATCGTATTTCGGGAAGTAGAGGTATTCAGAGGAGAAGGGTATTCTCGCACCTCCGCACCTCCGCACCACCGTACCCCCGAAAATCACTCCGCACCCCCGAAAATCACTCCGCACCCCCGAACCCTACAGCCTGTTCTTCCTGATGATCTCGTTGATTTCGTCGAACTCCTTGCCCATGTTCAGGTTCAGGTAGATCGTGTAGAGGGGCATGGCCCAGCGGCGCTGCTCGTCGGGAGCCAGCTCGCGGTAGCGCTCCAGGTACTTCAGTGAACGCTTGTAGAGTCCCAGCATCTGCTGGCGTTGCTTGGCGTTCAGGCGGCCCTTCTTGTCGAACGACACGGCGGTGTAGAAGCACGCCATGCCCGCGTTGTAGTAGGGTTCGGGCAGACTGTCGCACACGGCCAGCAGCGAGTCGGTGAAGGTGACACACTGCTGATACTTCAGCGTGTTGAGCAAAGCCGAACTCTTGACGACCTTTGCCGCCAGGTGGTCGGAGTCGTTGGCCAACTGGAGGTTTGCCGTCTCCAGCAACTTCTTCCAGTTGGATTGTGCGCCATAGTAGTCGACGAGGCGCGAGAAGAAGAACGGCTCGGCAGGATACTTCGTGAATCCTTCCTGCAGGGCCTTCTCGTAGCGTGCCGAGTCGTTGTCGAGCAGATAGGTGTCGGCCAGATATTGCAGCATGGCCGAGTAGTGCGCCGTGTCCTTCAGCGCGTAGTAGGTGTGGTGGAGCGTCGCCTTTGAGTCCTGGTTCTTGTAGCCGCAATAGACGGCCCAGTAGGCTGCCTCGGGCAGTTGCTTGTCGTTCTTGCCGTAGTCGAAAGCGGCGAACATGGGATGATGGGCGCAGTCGATGTAGCGGTCGAGGAATGAGTAGGCGCGCGTGAACTGCTGCTTCTTGATGAAGTAGAGTCCTCCGTTGAAGAGGTTGCGGCGATGGGCGTCCAGGAAGTCGGCATGGCGCTTGCGGTACTGCAGCCGGGGCTTGCCGCCCTCAACGGGTTGAGCATCGATGGTGTCGAGACCCTGCAACACGGTGAACATCTTGTAGGTGAGGTTGAAGAGCGATGCCGTGTCGTATTTTTGCTTGAGGTATAGTTTTTCGTTGCCTTGGTCGTACTGCTTCTTCACAGCGTCGAAGAGCAACAGCCAGATGCGCTCGTTCTGCCTGTTGGCAGAGTCGCGGAGCAGGTTGCCCATGAGCTGCTCGGCCTTGTCGAGGTTGTTGCCTGCCTTCAGATAGGTGCGCGCCTGTGCCATGTCCTTCTTCACATTGGGCGCGACGCCCTTCTTCTGGCCCATCGCGCAGATGGCAGAAAGGGTGAGGAGCAGTACGACAATCAGTCTTTGTGTCATGTAGTTGATTTTATAACAAAAAGCGGGGGCGGGGTGTTACCCCCGTCCCTACTTGTTCGAGTTGTTTTTAGGCATCATTGCCTGATGGGGTGTCAGCGATGCGGCTTACTGCTTCAGCATGTCCTCCATCTCCTTGGTACGGGGATCGCTGGCGCTATAGTTGATGTAGTAGCACTGGTAGAGAGGATATGCCCAGTTGGCCTTCATACGGTCGGGATCGATGTCGCGGGCACGCTCCAGATAGCGCATGGACTCCTTGTAGAGAGCCTTCTGTGCGGGGATGTCGCCCTCGATGGTAGCGGCCTTGTTGTTCATGCAGAAGCCCAGGTAGGTGAGCACGACGGGGTTGGTGTCGTCGATCTCGCAAGCCTTCTTGAACGACTCGATGGCGTTGTCGTAGTCCATGGCGTTCATCTCGTTCTGTCCCTTCAGGGCCCAAGCGGTGTGGTTGTTCGGGTCGCGTGCAATCTTGTCGGCAACCAGCTTGTTCACGGCATCCTTGTCGCCCTGTGAGGCATAGAGGTTGCAGAGTGTACCGAAGGCAGCCTCGTTGTCGGGATTGGCAGCATAGAAGTCCTTCAGCTCGCTGATGAACTTCACGGTGTCGGCCTTCGTCTTCAGGTTAGCCTGTCCGATGGCAAACTTCTGAGCCTGAGCTTCCTTGGCCTGCTCGGGATCCTGCATGGCGATGTCGAGATATCTCAGGGCGCGATCCACCTGACCGTTCTGGTTGGCATAGAGAGCCGTGAAGTAAGCCACCTGGCCGAGGAAGCCAGCCTCGCCCGACTTGTCGAAGTCTTTCAGGAACTCGCAGTTCTCGGTGTCGAGGAATGTGCCCCAGTACTTCAGCAGGCCTTCGTCGTTGGAGAGCGTAGCCTCGCGCTGACCAGCATTCACGAGCTGAATACGGGCGTTGCCGACACGTGTGAGGTTGGCGTCATGGAACTTGGGCTTCACCTTTCCCTTGGCGTCGGGCATGTTGTCGTACTTATCGCACTCGATGGCGTTCAGAAGAGCGTTGTAAGCAGCCTCGTAGTAGCCTACGGTGTCGTAGGGCTCGGCCTCTTTACCGGTCTGCGATGCAGCCTGTCCGGCAAGCTGAGCAACACTTTCTTTGTCGAACTTCTCCATGGCAAGGTTCACCAGGTGGTTGTAGGCCTTTGCCTTTTCGGCATCGCTCACCAGCTGGCCAAGCGAAGACTTCAGCAGTGCTGCAGCCTCAGCGTAGTTCTTGGACTTCAGGATGCCTTTGAGGGCTTCGCTGTCGCCTGCAAATGCGGTCGATGTGGCAAACATCATCAGCGCCGCAAACATGATTTTCTTCATAAGCGTTTTCTAAAAGTTTTAAAGGTTGTTGTTAGTTAGATTCTATTCTATGATCTCGATAGCCTCATCGTCGTCGATGTCGATGAGCGGGGCATCCGCGTTCTCTGACGGGGTATTGCCTTCTGCATCATTTGACGAATCGGCTGCGTTTTCGTTTATTCCGGTCGTTTCTTTTTGGAACTGCTCGTTGGTCTTCAGCCATTGTGCACGGCTTTCCTCGGTGACGTAGGCTTCGAGTTCGGAACTCATGACCTTGCAGACGCTGGCGATGACATCGTTCTTCTTGGCCAGGTTGATGAGGCGGACGCCCTGCGTGGCACGTCCCATGACACGGCACTCGGCAACGGCCAGGCGGATGACGATGCCGCTCTTGTTGATGATCATCAGGTCGTTCTGGTCGGTCACGTTCTTGATGGCCACCAGGCGGCCGGTCTTGTCCGTGATGTTCAAGGTCTTCACGCCCTTCACGCCGCGGTTGGTCATGCGGTAGTCTTCGACCTGCGAGCGCTTTCCATAGCCATTCTCGCTGACCACCATGACGGTTTCGTTCTCGGCATCGTTGACCACGATCATGCCTACGACGGCATCGTCGCCCTCGTCAAGGCGCATGCCAATGACACCCGTAGCCACGCGGCCCATGGTGCGGACTGCATTCTCGTGGAAGCGTACGGCACGTCCGTTGCGGTTGGCGATGATGAGCTCGTTCTTGCCGTTGGTCAGGCGTACGTCGACCACTTCGTCGCCCTCGACGATATTGATGGCGTTCACACCATTGGTGCGCGGACGCGAGTAAGCCTCGAGCGAGGTCTTCTTGACGATACCGTTCTTGGTGCAGAACACCACGTAGTGGGAGTTGATGAACTCCTCGTTCTCCAGTCCACGGCCACGCAGACGCAGGATGTTGTTGACGGAGTCGTCGGGCTCGATGTTGAGCATGTTCTGGATGGCGCGTCCCTTCGAGGTGCGGTCGCCCTCGGGAATCTCGTAGCACTTCAGCCAGTAGCAGCGTCCCTTCTTGGTGAAGAAGAGCAGCGTCTGGTGCATGGTGGCGGGATAGATGTACTCGGTGAAGTCCTTGTCGCGCGAGGTGGCACCCTTGGCCCCTACTCCACCACGAGCCTGCTCGCGGAAGTCGGACAGCGGCGTGCGCTTGATGTAGCCAAGATGGCTGACGGTGATGACGACAGGATCGTTGGGATAGAAGTCCTCGGCATTGAACTCGTGCTCGTCGGGGATGATCTCGGTGCGGCGGGCATCGCCATACTTCTCCTTCACCTCCAGCAATTCCTGCTTCATGACCTCCTTGCAGCGCTCGGGATTGTCGAGGATTTCCTGCAGTTCGCCAATGAGCTTCATCAGATCATCGAACTCCTGGTGGAGCTGGTCCACGCGCAGGCCGGTGAGCTGCGAGAGACGCATATCGACAATGGCCTTCGACTGCAGTTCGTCGAGTTCGAAGCGCGTCTCAAGGTTGCGCTGTGCATCGGTAGGCGTCTTCGAGTTGCGGATGATGTGCACCACCTCATCAATATTGTTCACGGCTATGATGAGTCCCTCGAGAATGTGGGCACGTTCCTTGGCCTTCTTCAGGTCGTAGCGCGTACGACGGATGGTGACATCGTGGCGGTGCTCAACGAAATAGTGCACGCACTCCTTGAGCGAGAGCAGACGGGGACGGCCTTTTACAAGGGCGATGTTATTGACTGAGAATGAGCTCTGTAGGGCTGTCATCTTGAAGAGTTTGTTCAGGATGACATTGGCGTTGGCATCCTTCTTCACGTCGATGACGATACGCATGCCCTGACGGCCAGACTCGTCGTTGGCGTTGGAGATGCCTTCGAGCTTGCCATCCTTCACGAGCTCGGCAATATACTCGATGAGCTGTGCCTTGTTGACGCCATAGGGAATCTCGGTGATGACGATCTTGTCGTGCGTGTCGTGGCTCTCAATCTCGGCCTTGGCCCTCATGATGATGCGGCCGCGACCTGTCTCGTAGGCATCCTTCACGCCCTGGAGTCCATAGATGTAGGCACCTGTGGGGAAGTCGGGAGCGGGAATGTACTGCATCAGGCCCTCGGTGTCGATGTCGGGATTGTCGATGTAGGCGCAGCAGCCGTCGATGACCTCGCCCAGATTGTGGGTAGGCATGTTGGTGGCCATACCCACGGCAATACCATTGCCACCGTTGACGAGCAGGTTAGGAATCTTCGTGGGCATCACGGAAGGCTCCTGAAGCGAGTCGTCGAAGTTGTTGACCATGTCGACCGTATCCTTTTCAAGGTCGTCCATGATGTGTTCACCCATCTTCGAGAGTCGGCACTCCGTGTAACGCATGGCAGCTGCCGAGTCGCCGTCGACCGAGCCAAAGTTACCCTGTCCGTCGACGAGTGCATAGCGCATGTTCCAGTCCTGTGCCATACGCACGAGGGCTCCATAGACCGACGAGTCGCCATGGGGGTGGTACTTACCGAGCACCTCACCAACAACACGCGCACATTTCTTATAAGGTTTGTCACTGGTGTTGCCAATACCGGCCATGCCATAAAGGATGCGACGATGAACGGGCTTGAATCCGTCGCGCACATCGGGCAGGGCTCGGGCAACAATCACCGACATGGAGTAGTCGATGTAGGAGGATTTCATCTCCTCCTCGATGTTGATTCTAATGATTCTGTCATTGTCAACGGTCTGAAGGCCGTCGAATGTCTGATTGTCGTCCATTGATTGTTATTGTTGTAAATACTTAATTTCGAATGACAAAATTACTCATTTTTTCTGACTTACGAAAACTTTTCAACCCTTAAATTCAAGGAATTTAACGCCAAGGGGCGTTTTTATTGTTTTTTAAGGGAATAGCACCACCCATAAGGGCGAAACCACGGGCCGACAGCAGCGATGGAGGGTGCTGAAAAGGCCCATCACTACACAGCCCGGGGCCATGCCACAGACAGCCTGACACAAGCCTTGCATCAGCCGTGACATCACGCCTAAAAAGAAAAATCCCCAGGTCAGCTGACCTGAGGATCCTTAATATTGCAATTTCAACGAAGTCTGTCTAAAGGCTACAGCGACTGCTCCATGAGGTAGCGCTCGGCGCGTGCGAGATCTTCGGGCGTGTCGATGCCGACTGTCTCTATGTCGGTTTCAGCCACTCGGATGCGATAGCCATTCTGCAGCCAGCGAAGCTGCTCAAGACTCTCGGCCACCTCAAGGGATGAGGGCGGCAGAAGCGTGACCTCACAAAGGACTTCACGACGGTAGGCATAGAGCCCAATGTGCTTCAGGAAAGGATAATGGCCAAGCCACTCGCCGTGGTCAACACCGCGGACAAAGGGGATGACGCTACGCGAGAAATAGAGGGCAAAGCCCTGATTGTCGACAACGATCTTAGGAGAATTGGGGCTATCGACGGCTTCCATGTCGCCGAAACGCTTGCCAAGGGTGGCAATCTGCGTCGCAGGATTGTCGAAACATTGGCACAGCGAACGAAGCTGCGAAGGATGAATGAAGGGTTCGTCGCCCTGCACGTTGACCACGACATTGGCCGTAGTCCCCGTCTTCTCGACAGCCTCCTGCAGACGGTCGGTACCACTGCGATGGTTGGGCGAAGTCATGACGGCCTTGCCCCCGAAAGCCTCAACGGCCTGAAGGATGCGGTCGTCGTCGGTAGCCACGCAGACCTCGTCGAAGACCGACGACACTTGCTGGTAGACTCTCTCAATGACGGTCTTACCGCCAAGCATGGCAAGGGGCTTGCCCGGGAAACGCGTCGACGCATAGCGCGCCGGAATGATAGCTGTGAATTTCATAAGGTTCTATTTCGCTTTAATGTTTCTCATCGTGAACTCCGGAAGCCCTCCAGAAGCACATACTTGCGACGCATCATGCGCTGGTAGATGTTGCGAAGCCAGAACTCATGGGTGGCGATGAAGAATATGCCTATAGACATCATGATGATGTAAGCCACGGTATCGCTCAACAACACCTGCAAGATGCTGATGAAGACCAGCGGAAGGAAGAACGCCACGAGTTGTACAACCACCTGATAGTAGTTGTTCTCCATTCCGTTCTTCGTGATCAACTTGGTGTTCAGGGGGATGGTCTGCTTGTTATAGACGGCCATCTGGAAGAGGATGAAGTATTGGAATCCAGCCGTGAAGAGGCAGTAGGCAGCCAGCATGAGCAGCGACCACTTGCCAGAGATCACGGTAGGCAGCATGAGAACGAATGGCAAAACGAGCAATGCGATGTAGAAGAAGTACTTCGCACGCAGCAGTTTCAGAATGTTCTCGCGACGCACGAACAGGCAGTCGATGTAGTTGCCCTCGTTGCACATCACGCGGATGAGCATCATGGCACCATAGACGACAAAGTTGTAGATGCACCAGAAGTTGGTCATGAACTGTCCGTCGTAGACGTCGGTCAGGGCGATGGCAAGGCTGATGAGGAACACAAAGACCGTGGCAAAGATGAAACTCTTGCGGGGGTTCTTGTTGCGAAGGATGGTCTTGATCTCAAACTTCAGGTACTGGCCTGTCTCGCCATAGCGGTCGAGGAATGCGAAACGGCTCACAGAACGAAGTGTCGTCTTCTCGGAACGCGTGGCCTCGGCCATGACGCTGCGCAACTGCACCACCCTGTTGATGGCGACAACCAGTGCCAGCAAGGCAAATGCAAGCAGATAGGGCCACAGACGGCCATCGCCAATAGCCGTACCCATGCCGGCAAAGAAGTCGAAGAACTGCTCGAATCCCTTCTCGCTGAAGCCTTTCAAAATGATGGGAAGCGCTATGAGGGCATAGACAGCAAGTGGCAATGCCCACCAGAAAAAACTCCGGTTGATGAGCGTTCGTACGATGGCATACCATTGGCTGTTGGCCAGGATGAACAGATAGCAGCAGAAGAGGAAGCCTATCGACACCCAGATGCCTTCGCTGAACACCACCGACATGAGGGCAAAGGGCAGCAGCATGGCAAACCAGGTGAGGTTTCCACTATTGAAGAGTGAGGTGGAGATGAATGTGTCGATGCATAGCTTGCGGGGAACAGGCAGCAACAGATAGGGCTTGATGATCTGCGAGGGCGTCTGCTGCATCAGGAAGCGGAACAGGAAGTCGATGAGAAGGATGAAGGGCAAGGCCGCCATGATCATCTCGACGGAAGTCATCGAATCCAAACTGTTGGCTATCAGGGCCAGCATGACGGCAAAAAACATCAGATAGGCAATCATGAAGCCGCTCAGTACGTAGACCAGCACCTTGGCAGTCTTGTTCTGCTCGTAGTTGACGGCTCGTTTCTCTGCGAGTTTACGATGCTTGCGCAGTTCCTTGAAAAGTAAGAATTTATCCACTTCGTCTTATCCCTTTTTATTATATAAAACTAAACCTAACGCAAATCGACCACTTCGGCTGAGGGGAAGTCCTTCTGATTGAACACAAAGATGGCATCGCTCTGGTCCTTGGCCTGGAAGCCAGTGATGGAAATGGTCGTCCACGTCTGCCCCTCGCGCATCTTCACCTGCGTAGGAGCATAGGTCTTCTTGTTGATCGTGATGTACATCTCCTGCACGCTGCGATTTTTGTTCTGAGCCACCATACGAACATTATAGTTGGTGGCATCAGCCTTCATCGAGAGCGTATAGCCCTGCTTGTAGATATTGATGAAGTTGTAGGGGTTCATGGCCATCTGCTGAGCCTCGTTGGGGTTGGACACGTTCACTTCGTCGGTCGACTTCATGTAGGTCCATTGCGTCTTGCCGTTGAACCACACAATGGCTTGAGGCGTACGGGCGTGGAACTTGTTGCCCTTCACGTAGATGGTGCCTTGTGTGGAGCCAATCTTGGCACTCGAAATCTTGAACGAGGCGCTTGCCCCACCCTTTCTTCCGACGATGGATGCCGTCTTGTCGAGCACCTTGCGTGCCTGAGAGGCTTTGGCCTGGGCCGACTTTGTTGTCGTAGTCGTCTGCTTCTTCGTTGCCACACGTGCTGAAGACTGTGCCGAAGCGCAAACTGCGACAAGCATCATGATGATGGTGAATATTGTTTTCTTCATTGTTCTGTTCGTTTTATTGATTTGTCCTATGAGTAGGACGAAAGAAACGGCAAAAAGTTATCTGCCGTTTCAATTCTTTAACTAATGGGCATGCAGACAGGACATCATCCACGCAGGCGAGCCAAGAGGTCGTTGAGCGAATTCTCGTCGGCGATGAGCACGTCGCGAGGCTTACTGCCAAAGGCTTCGCCGACGACACCTGCCTCGTGGAGCTGGTCCATCAGACGGCCGGCACGATTGTAGCCGATGGAGAAACGTCGCTGGATCATGCTCGTGGAACCTTGCTGAGTCATCACGATGGCTCGTGCAGCCTCCTCGAAAAGCGGGTCGAGCGGACCGCTGGCACCACCGCCTCCACCAGCTGTGGCACCGGTATCGGCTGTCTCCGTGGCAGGCTCGGGCAGTTCAAGGGGTTCGACGGGACCTGGCTGGGCTTCCACGTACTTGTTGATTCGCTCCACCTCGGGTGTGTCGACAAAGGCACATTGCACACGAACCGGCTCGCTGCCTATCAGGATGAGCATGTCGCCACGTCCCACAAGCTGATCGGCACCCTTCTGGTCAAGGATGGTACGGGAGTCGATCTGCGACATGACGCGGAATGCCATTCGACCTGGGAAATTGGCCTTGATGGTACCAGTGATAATATTTGTCGTAGGACGCTGTGTGGCGATGATCATGTGAATACCCACGGCACGGGCAAGCTGGGCGATTCGGGCGATGGGGAGCTCTATCTCCTTGCCGGCCGTCATGATGAGGTCGCCAAACTCATCGATGATCACCACGATATAGGGCATGTACTCATGTCCCTTCGTGAGGTCAAGCTGGTGGTTGACAAACTTCTCGTTGTACTCCTTCACATTACGGGCACGAGCCATCTTCAGCAGATCGTAGCGGGTGTCCATGAGGCGGCAAAGCGAATTCAACGTGCGCACCACCTTAGTGACATCGGTAATGATGGGCTCCTCCTCGTTCTCGGGGAGCGTTGCCATGAAGTGGCTGGCCAATGGAGCATATACGCTGAACTCAACCTTCTTGGGGTCGACAAGCACAAACTTCAGTTCGTTGGGGTGCTTCTTATATAATAAGGAGGTGATAATGGCATTCAGACCTACCGACTTACCTTGGCCAGTGGCACCCGCCACAAGCAGGTGAGGAATCTTGGCGAGGTCGGCCATATAGACTTCGTTGGTGATGGTCTTGCCGAGTGCAATAGGCAACTCCATCTTTGCCTCCTGGAACTTCTTGGAATTGAGGATGCTCTCCATCGACACGATGTTGGCCTTCTTGTTAGGCACCTCAATACCAATCGTTCCCTTACCTGGCATCGGGGCTATGATACGAATGCCCAATGCGGCAAGGTTCAGCGCGATGTCCTTCTCCAGATTCTGGATCTTCGAGATGCGCACACCTTCGGCAGGAGTAATCTCGTAGAGCGTAATCGTCGGACCGACGGTGGCCTTGATTTCCTTGATGGCAACACCAAACGAATTGAGCACCTCAACGATGCGCTGGTTGTTGGCACGAATCTCCTCCATATCAACCTCAGGACGACCAGCATTGTCGTACTTCTTCAGCAGGTCGAGTGTCGGGAACTGGTAGTTGAGGAATGGTTCGCGTGGGTTGATAGGCGTCTTCAGCAACTCCTCGGCAGAGAGCGTCTTGCCTTTTGCCTTGCCTTCTTCCTTGCCCACCTCTACGGTCAGCACTTCATCGGCCTCGTCGGCAGGATTGGAGGTGCCTGTCTTTGCAGCCCTCTTCTCAACCTTGCCGCCATTAGCGGGCAGGTCCACGACAACTGATTGCTCATCGACGGGTGGTTCCGTCGTGTCCAAGACTCCGTTGGCTGTTTCAGCCGGATACTGGATAGGCGTATCGTCGACCGCATCATCGGACTTAGGCTGGTTGTTCGTCACCGTGAACTTCACTTTCGACGTCAGGTACTTCACGGGATTGAGTGCCTTGCGGATGACCTCTATCGTCTCAGCGCTAAGATAGGTCAGGAAGATGAGCGCAACCAAGAGCAGGACTGCCGTCAGTCCCGGAGGGCCAACGATATTCTCCATCTGCTGAACGCAGAACAGACCATGATTACCACCAGGATTGAACACCTGGTCGCCCATCATGGGTGTGAGGAACTTCGCAAAGGTCACACTACTCCACACCATTACCAAGGCAAGGCCGAAGAACCACTTCCAAAGATTCACTTTGTAGACGCGCATCAGCCATAAACCCACCAAGATGATGAAGACCGGAATGAGGAATGCCGGCAGGCCAAAGTTAACGGTAATGAGCCAATAGGCGATAATAGCACCGATGGAACCGCAATAATTGGAGAATTGCCGGTCGGAGTTCATCCATTCGCCAGGCCGCAAATCTTCAAGAATGCTCTGGTCTGCTTGACCTGTCTTGAAATAGGAAACCATGGCGATGACCATAAAGATGGCCAACGCTATCAAAAGAAGTCCAAGCACGAAGTCTGTCTTTTCGTTGCTCAGGATATTTTGGAATCCGACCGCCTGACCTACGTTTTTGGGTCTACGCTCAGCTTTTTTCTTTGCCATAACAATGTTTTTTACAAATTTAAGTGCAAAATTAGCGGAAAAAACTCACATTCGGTCATATTTTCGCACTTTTTTTCTAATTTTGCACATCGATAGAGATAAAAATAATGAAAAAAGTCATTTACAATAAGTTCGACAAGCACGAAATAACCAATTTACCCGTTGTCACCTTTCCTGGGCGCATCGTCGTCATCATGTCGGCTGGCGAAACTGAGAAAGCCGTGAACTTCCTGTTGTCGCAGCCCATTCTTGGCGTCGACACAGAGACGAGACCTTCATTCCGCCGAGGCGATAACCACAAAGTATCGCTGCTACAGGTGGCCACTGAGCACGTTTGTTTCCTTTTCAGGCTGAACATGACTGGTATGACGCCTGCCATTATCCGACTACTGGAGAACACTGCGACACCGATGATTGGTCTTTCGTGGCACGACGACATACTATCCCTGAAACGGCGAAAGGAGTTCACGCCAGGCAACTTCATCGACCTGCAGAACTTGGTGGGTGACTTGGGCATCGAAGACCTTGGCCTGCAAAAGATCTACGCGAACATTTTCCATCAGAAAATCAGTAAACGCCAACAACTGACCAACTGGGATAGAGACGTACTCGACGACAGGCAAAAGGCTTATGCTGCGACCGACGCCTGGGCATGCATCATGCTTTACAAGGAAATGATGCGGCTCAAACAAAGTGGTGACTACGAGCTGAAAGTCGTCGAAGAACCTGAACAAAAACAACAAAAAGCATAGAGATCATCATGGCAAACTATAAGAAAGTCATTCTGAAACGAGGCAAAGACAGTTCGCTGAGACGCTTCCATCCATGGGTATTCTCGGGTGCCATCATGCGTGCCGACGACGGAATTGAAGAAGGTGAAATTGTACGCGTTTTGACCGAAAACGGCGATTTCATCGCTGTCGGGCAGGCACAGGTGGGATCCATCTCAGTAAGAGTGTTGTCGTTCGACGACATAGAAATCAATCAGGAGTTTTGGCGAGAGCGTCTTCGTTCAGCCTTGCAGATGCGGCAGGCCATAGGATTGGCTGGTCATGACGGCAACAACACCTACCGGCTCGTTCATGGTGAAGGCGACAATCTCCCAGGCTTGATCATCGATTGCTACGGAGAAACGGCTGTGATGCAGGCTCATAGCGTGGGCATCCACGTCAGCCGATACGACATCTGCAAGGCACTCATCGATGTGGCTGGCGATTTCATCAAGAATGTTTACTACAAAAGTGAAACGACACTACCCTACAAAGCGTCGCTTGGACAAGAGAATGGATTCATCTATGGCGGAAGTGACGAAAACGTAGCCATTGAGAACGGACTTAAGTTCAGGGTTGACTGGCTTCGGGGCCAAAAGACTGGCTTTTTCGTCGATCAGCGTGAAAACCGCCGATTGCTGGAACAATATGCGAAGGGGCGAAGCGTCCTCAACATGTTCTGCTACACGGGTGGATTCTCTGTCTATGCCATGCGTGGAGGCGCACAGCTTGTACACTCCGTCGACAGCAGCGCCAAAGCCATTGAGCTGACCAATCAGAATGTCGCTCTCAACTTCCCCGAAGATGCACGCCATGAAGCTTTCTGCGAGGATGCTTTCAAGTTTCTTGATGCCAACGAAAACAAGTACGACCTCATCATCCTCGATCCTCCAGCCTTTGCCAAGCACCGAGGAGCACTTCATAATGCGCTGAAAGGCTATACACGCCTCAACATGAAAGGCTTTGAAAGTATCAAGAATGGAGGAATCCTGTTTACGTTCAGCTGCAGTCAGGTGGTCACAAAAGACCAGTTCCGCAACGCCGTGTTCACAGCGGCAGCACAAGCTGGCAGACGTGTGCGAATTCTCCATCAGCTGCATCAGCCTGCCGATCATCCTATCAACATCTATCACCCAGAAGGTGAATATCTCAAAGGATTGGTCCTCTACGTAGAGGACATGTGATGGTACAAGCCACCAATATGAAGTCATTTTAGTCGAGCATGAAGGGATTTGTTGACAAAATAGGCGATTTCATCGAGCGAAACGGACTGATGGACCATCAGGGCGTCTACCTCGTAGCATTATCAGGCGGCCCTGATAGTGTGTGCATGTTGCTTGTTTTGCAACGTCTTGGCTATCGGCTTGAAGCCATCCATTGTAATTTTCATTTGCGGGGTGAAGAGTCCGATCGTGATGAGCTGTTCTGCGAAACGCTCTGCAAGCAGTTGGACATTCCCTTCCACCGCGTCCATTTCGACACGCGTTCCTTTGCCGAGCTACACCACATAAGCATTGAAATGGCCGCACGTGAATTGCGCTACAATTACTTTCACCAACTTCTTCAAACCATTGGTGCTGAGGGTGTTTGCGTTGCGCATCACAAAGACGACATTGTAGAAACAATGCTTATCAACCTGATTCGCGGCACCGGCCTGCGTGGACTCACAGGAATCCCTCCACGTTCGCGCAAGAATCCAGAAGTGCTCAGGCCAATGCTATGCGTGAGTCGCGATGAAATCATGAGTTTTCTTCATGACCTTGGGCAAGACTTCATCATTGACAGCAGCAATCTGAAAGACGACGTGCTCAGAAACAAACTGAGACTGAACGTCATCCCTCTTTTGGAAGCCATCTCGCCTGCAGCCACAACAAATATGGCGCTGACAGCAGAAAGGCTCATGAGTGCCGAAAAACTCTTCAGCGAGGCACTCGACAAACATTGTGAAACAGCTATTGCTGTAAAAAACGACCATTTCATCGCTTTCCACACCAAAGAACTCACGAGCAACGAGTACGTCTTGTTTGAATCGTTGCACCCCTATCACTTCACGTCAGCACAATGCGAATGCCTCTTTCGACAGCTTTCAAATCACAATATCGACGATGGAAGCCAGACTTACACCAGTTCGACACACACGGCAGCCACACATGGCGACCTGCTCATCGTGTTTGCCAACGATGATCCAAGACTGGCAGAACACTTGACTCCACGACAAATCCCCACCGAAGGGCGCTACGACCTTGGGGCTATGGGGCGCTATGAGATACGTATTGTTCAAAAAACAGCCGATTTCATCGTTGACAAGTCGCAGGACATAGCGTGCCTCGATGCCGACAAGGTAGCTTTCCCTCTGACACTACGTCCCATAGCTACTGGCGACCGATTTCATCCCTATGGCATGAAGGGCAGCAAGCTCGTCAGCGACTTCCTGACCGACAAGAAACGATCACCCTACGAAAAACGTTGCCAGTTGGTTCTGGCATGTACACAAGGCGAAGAGTCATCTGTCATTTGGCTGGTGAATGAGCGTACCGATGGACGCTTTGCGGTGACAGACCGTACGAAGCACGTACTTGTCATTAAGAAACTGGAGCAAAAACCAAATTGAATAAATACAACTATAATTATGGCAAATATCAAGATTCAAAACCTCAAGAAATCATTTGGAGAGACTATCGCCGTTGACATTCCGTCGTTCGAGATCAATGCCGGCGACATGTTAGGTTTAGTAGGTAATAATGGAGCCGGCAAGACTACCCTATTCCGCCTGATGCTTGACCTGTTGCAAGCCGACGACGGGCAAATCAGCATGGAATTTGCAAATGGAGTAAGCATCGATCCGTCTAAGAGTGAAGAATGGAAACACTACACTGGGGCTTACATCGACGATGCATTTCTGATTGACTTCCTAACGCCTGAAGAATATTTCCAGTTTGTTGCCCAAGCCAGCGACATACCTGCTGCTGACGCCGAAGAACGCATCAAGCGCTATGAACACTTCATGCAAGGCGAAGTGCTGGGGCAAAAGAAACTGATTCGCGACCTGAGCGCTGGTAACAAGCAGAAGGTCGGTATCGTCGGAGCCATGCTGTCACAGCCTGACTTGCTGATTCTCGACGAGCCGTTCAACTTCCTTGACCCTTCGGCACAGATCATCTTGAAACGACTGCTTACCGAATATCATCAACAGACAGGAGCAACCATTGTCATCTCAAGCCACAATCTGCAGCATACCATCGACATATCAACGCGAATAGCATTGCTCGAACAGGGAAATATCGTGAAGGATCTGCCAAACGAACAGGGAAGCGCAGAGCAGGAACTCGAGGACTATTTCTCCGGACAAACGATGGAGATGCCTGAAGAATAAGCGAGCCAGTGGGCAAAAGGATACGGAAATCAAGTGGAAAAGGCTGCTTTCACAAGGAAAAAGCATTGGATTATGCCTTGCATTTCACACGTTTTTTCGTAACTCTGGTTTCGCCAAACTTCTTGCTAAAGCGCAAGAGAAACGATTTTCGAGTCCTTTCGTTCGGAAATGAAAAAGAAAATCGAATTTTCTTTTTGCATTTTGCTCACTTATTCGTAACTTTGCACCCAGATAAGAGAACTGACGTTTTTCAAAACATTCAAATAAACTGGAGAGTGTGCTGGTTTGATCGGGATACTCATCAAATAATTCAGAAAACCGAGTCAGCTACTTTTGCTAATGGCGGGCCACATAAATCTGCATTCTGCGGACTAAGCTGCAAAGCCGGTGGATTACAAAGGCGAAGAGCCCTCAAAACCTTTCAACTCGGAGTTTCATCACATCACTGGGCACTCTCCTCTTTTTTCTTATCATTGAATAATAACATTTGATAATCATCCCCCAAAACATGTTTAGCGGTATCGTAGAAGAGATGGCCACCGTTGTCGCCATCGTGAAAGAACAAGAAAACATGCACTTCACGCTGACTTGCTCGTTCGTAAGTCAGTTGAAAATAGATCAAAGCATCGCCCACAATGGAGTCTGCCTGACCGTCGTAGCTATCACTCCCCCATCAGAAGCTTATCCCCAGGGTACTTATACAGTGACGGCTATGCAGGAGACACTCATACGATCGAACCTTGGCAAGCTAAGTGTTGGCGATCATGTGAACGTTGAACGCTCCATGCTGATGAACGGGCGACTTGACGGACATATCGTTCAGGGACATGTCGACCAAACGGCCCAATGCGTTGCAATGGAAGATGCCGAAGGCTCTACCTATTTCACTTTCAGCTATGAAGCTTCAGCGGAAATGGCACGAAGAGGATACTTCACCGTTGACAAGGGATCTGTGACAGTCAATGGAGTGTCGCTTACGGTTTGCGACCCGACTTCGAACACATTCCGCGTGGCCATCATTCCCTACACGCTCGAACACACAAATTTCTGCGACATTCGTGTAGGAACAATCGTCAACATCGAGTTTGACATTCTCGGTAAATACATTGCCCGACTTCAAGAACTGTCATAAGCAACCATAGAACACAAAAAAAGAAGACATTTGTCCAAAGGGAAAGTTCCACGGACAAATGTCTTCTTTGTTATTTATCACCTTGGCCGAAACCGAGGATCAATTGTTGACGGTACCACCGACGATGTCAAGCAATTCACTGGTGATTGCCTGCTGACGACTCTTATTGTACTGCAGATTGAGTTCACGCAGTAGTTCGTCTGCATTGTCGGTAGCAGTCTGCATTGCTACCATTCGTGCCGCATGCTCTGAGGCGACGCTATCAAGTAAGGCCGTGTACAACATGAGGTGAGCCAATTTCGGGATGAGTTGCGAAAGCACGGTGGTCATGTCGGGTTCAACGATGAAATTGTCGTTGAGTGGTGCAACCTCGCCCTCCTTAACCACGCGTTTGCGACGATTCTTGCGCAGGTAGTCCTGAGCCTTCTTCGTGACAATATTCGTGGTAAGGTCGCGTTCGTGGTCGCGCTCCAACTCGCCTTCAACATCAATCGGCAAGAACACCTTATTGGTAAGGATCTGCGAACCAGCACTCTTGAAATGGTGGTAGACCAACTCTACGCGGTCGAGGCTTCCCTCCGCAAACTTCTTGCCAAGTTCCATCGCAATCTCTATGCACTTCTGTACATTGGGATGATCGATGAGATCGGCATAATCTCCCTGAATGTTGTAGCCTAACTTTCGAGCTTTCTCGGCAACTTTCCTTCCAACAGGATATATCTCGACAGCATCTTTGCCCAACTCCTGTTGATAGTGCTCAACAGTACGTTGCATCAACTTGATGACATTGGCATTGAAACCACCGCAAAGCGAAGAATTGGAGGAGAAAACCACCAAAGCCACTCGTTTCACCGGGCGCTCCTGATCGTAGATAGTCTGTGCCTCGGCCTCAGCAGCAAGAAACGACTTGAGGATATGTTCCAACATCGTCTCGTAAGGCAGCATGTTCTGAATAGCCACCTGCGCATGATGAAGTTTTGATGAAGCCACCATCTTCATGGCAGAGGTTATCTTGCGCGTGCTGTTTACTGAAGCTATGCGGCCTTTAATCTCTTTCAAGCTCGGCATAATGTTACTTACGATTTACGGATTAACGACTTACTTTTTATACGTTCCTGCAATATCGCCCATCATGGCTTCAATCTTCTTCGTGGTGTCGTCGTCGATCTTGCCTGCAGCAAGTGTTTCGATGACTTCGGGAGCAGAAGAGCGAAGCTTGTCGAGGAACTGAGCCTGACATTCGCGAACTTTCTCGATGGGAACATCACGCATAAGACCATGCACGCCACAATAGAGGATGGCCACCTGCTCGCCAACAGGCATAGGCGAATACTGCGGCTGAATGAGCAACTGATTGTTCTTACGACCACGGTCGAGCGTCATTGCCGTCACGGCATCCATGTCACTGGAGAACTTCGAGAATGCCTCCAACTCACGATACTGTGCCTGGTCGATCTTCAGCGTTCCGGCCACCTTCTTCATGGACTTAATCTGAGCCGAACCACCCACACGAGATACGGAAATACCTACGTTGATGGCAGGACGGAAGCCTTGGTTGAAGAGGTCGCTCTCGAGGAAGATCTGACCATCGGTAATGGAGATAACGTTGGTCGGGATGTAAGCCGACACGTCACCAGCCTGTGTCTCGATGATAGGCAGAGCGGTCAAAGA
>JAEEGL014107750.1_pt1 | contig 21387 bp, 16 predicted proteins | sample 9134231 | NCBI WGS metagenome assembly JAEEGL01 (sample SAMN16246548, study PRJNA631951) | gut metagenome | biome: gut microbiome; feature: rumen; material: fiber-attached | host: Bos | place: Iran: Karaj | collected 2018-10
CATGTAGAATACCAAAGGTCAGTGGAGAGATGGCTGAGCTGGTCTAAGGCGCACGACTGGAAATCGTGTATACGGGGAACCGTATCAAGGGTTCGAATCCCTTTCTCTCCGCCAAAGAATGGAAGCGTATGTTTCCATTCTTTTTTCTAATCTTTTTTTAATGTATTCCTATCGGAACTTCTCATCTTTTCTTTTTATAATATATGCATTCAAGTTACAGGAATCTATTCTATTCTGGTTCAACAAAATGACGGCAAAAAGGAGATTACGAAAATGAAGAAGCTATATAGGAGCAGCAACCAAAGAATCATCGCAGGCGTCTGCGGAGGAATTGCAGAATATTTTAATATTGATCCCACTCTTGTACGTTTGATATTTGTTATAGTTTCATTGCTTGGGGGGAGCGGCATTCTTGCTTATCTGATAGCTGCTTTGATTATTCCAGAGCAAAAAGCGTGAGTGTTCTAGCCTCTTATATTCACTATTCTGTAAGGAATTCAAAAAGGTGCCGTTTTCAGGCACCTTTTAAATTCTACTCTTTGCTATTTGGAATCATTGCCAGATCGTAGGGGGTAGTCTGGTACACAAAATAGTTCAGCCAATTACAGAATAAAAGATTAGCATGCGCTCTCCATCGAACTACAGGAGATTGGGATGGATCATCATTCGGATAATAGTTTTTGGGGATTGTAATCGGCTTCCCTGCATTTAAATCCCGAAGATATTCTTGTTCCAATGTGTCCGCATCATATTCTGAATGCCCAGTTACAAAGAAGTGTTTATGTTTTTTTGCATAAATACAGTACACACCTGCTTCTTTTGAAGATGAAAGGATTTGAAGCCCGGGAACTGCTTCCACATCTTCTCGCCTCACTGTAGTGTGCCTGGAATGGGGAACCCAGAAGCGGTCATCAAACCCACGAAACAATATACTTTGCTTATATTCCGCTTCATGTTCGTAAACTCCGAACAGTTTTTCCGGCAAATCTGCCTTTGGAATCCCATAATGATGATAAAGACCTGCTTGAGCTCCCCAGCAGATATGAAACGTAGAATGAACATGCGTGATCGTCCAGTCCATGATTTCGCATAATTCTTTCCAGTAATCAACATCTTCAAACGCCATCTGCTCAACAGGTGCACCAGTTATTATGCAACCGTCAAAATTCCGTTCCCTGACATCATTGAATGTTTTATAGAACGCCTGCAAATGCTCTATCGGCGTATTGATGGATGTATGCGTTTGTGGAGCAATAAGCTCCAGCTCAATCTGCAGAGCAGTATTGCCGAGAATGCGTGAAAACTGTACTTCGGTCTGTATCTTCTTCGGCATCAGATTGACAAGCAATATCTGCAGAGGACGAATGTCCTGAGTTGTTGCCCGGTTCTGCGGCATCACAAAAATATTTTCTCGGTGCAAGATATCAACAGCAGGCAGATTGTCCGGGATTTTTATTGGCATTTATTCTCTCCTTTAAGTGTATATAAGTCTTCTGCCCACATCTTACAGCTGTTCTAATGCCTGTGCTATATCAGCAATAAGATCTTCGGAGCTCTCCAGACCACAGCTCATTCTTACCATTCCTGCCGGGACACCAGCTTGTTTCAACTGTTCATCATTCATTTGCCGGTGGGTAGTTGTTGCAGGATTCAAACAACAGGTTCTAGCGTCTGCGACATGCGTCTCAATTGCTGCAAGGCGAAGGCTGTTCATAAATCGAGAAGCAGCTTCACGTCCACCTTTTAATTCAAAACTGACAACTCCGCATGAGCCATTAGGTAGATATTTTTGTGCACGTTTGTAATATGGATCATTGGGAAGTCCGCAGAAACTAACGTGACTGACTTTGGGATGCCCTTGCAGGTATTCTGCGACAGCCTGGGCATTTTCACAATGCCTTGGCATTCGAACATGAAGGCTTTCGATTCCGAGGTTTAAATAAAAAGCATTCTGGGGAGACTGAATTGAACCGAAATCTCGCATTAACTGTGCAGTGCATTTCGTAATAAATGCGCCTTCCTTTCCGAACTTTTCAGCATAGGTAATTCCATGATAGCTTTTATCTGGCTGACAAAGGCCCGGATATTTTTCTGCGTGCTCCATCCAATCAAACTTTCCTGAGTCGATGATTGCTCCTCCTACAGCACAGCCGTGTCCATCAAGGTATTTCGTTGTTGAATGAGTAACAATATCAGCTCCCCATTCAAATGGTCTGCAATTAATTGGAGTGGCAAAAGTATTATCAATTATGAGAGGCACACCGTGTCTATGTGCTGCAGCAGCAAACTGTTCGATATCCAAAACGGTTAAGGCAGGGTTGGCAATTGTTTCTCCGAAGACAAGTTTGGTATTATCCTGAAAGGCAGCTTCCAATTCTTCGTTTGTGCAATCGGGAGAAACAAATGTTACAGAAATGCCCATTTTTGCCATCGTAACGCTAATCAAATTATAGGTTCCACCATAAATACTTGATGAAGAAACGATATGATCCCCACATTGTGCGATATTAAACATGGCGAAAAAATTGGCAGCTTGACCGGAAGAGGTGAGGATTGCGGCTGTACCGCCTTCAAGTGCAGCAAGCTTTGCTGCTACAAAATCATTCGTAGGATTCTGAAGACGAGTATAGAAATAACCGCTTGCTTCCAAATCAAACAGTTTTCCCATCTCTTCACCAGTATCATATTTAAATGTTGTAGATTGAATGATTGGGATTTGCCTTGGTTCACCGTTGCCTGGAGTATATCCGCTCTGAACACATTTCGTTTCAATACGACAGTTATCCATAAATTCACCTCTAAGCACAATCAATTTTTGAATATTGTTATTATATCGATATCATTCTGTTCCGTCCATAATATGAAAATCTCAAAAAACTATTCAGTATCCGATAAAAGCGAGTCAACAATATTACAATTAATCGCCATATGACGGGAAATACCGTTTTCAATCGCTTTCAATTTCCGCATAAATCATGGTTCTTCAATGATTCTGCCAGCATGAATGTGTTATACTTCTTAGATTAGAAAACTATATCGAGGGTTTATGACAAAAAGCTATTATATTGAAACTTATGGCTGTCAGATGAATGTAAGAGACAGTGAAATAATCGCTGGCATACTTGAAGAATGTGGATATGTATCTTCTTCTTGCAAAGAGGATTCTTCCTTGATTCTGTTTAATACTTGCTGTGTCAGGGAGCATGCGGAAAAAAAAGTCTATGGGAACGTCGGTGCACTTTGCGAATACAAGTCTACACATCCTGATGCAATAATCGGAATATGTGGATGCATGATGCAACAAAAGAGAATTGCGGAGCGTACTTTCCGTAGATTTCCGTTTGTAGACTTAATCATAGGAACCAATCAGCTTCATAGAATACCAGAATTCTTGGATGCTATTCGTAAAGGCAATCGTGTTTTATCCATTTCTGATGATCTTACAGAAATTGAAGAACGATTGCCATCTAAACGTTCTGTCAGCATTAATCCTTTTGTGAATATTGCATATGGATGCAATAACTATTGTACCTATTGTATTGTTCCTTATGTTCGCGGTCCTGAACGCTCCAGACAGCCTGAAGCAATTCTGGAAGAAGTTCAGAATCTGGTTCAGAGCGGGGCAAGCGAAATAACTCTACTGGGACAGAATGTAAATTCTTATGGTTCCGACTTGGGAAATATTAGCTTTTCAGACCTCCTGTATAGAGTTTCTGCTATTAATGGACTGAAGAGAATCCGGTTTATGACATCACACCCAAAGGACCTTTCTGATCAATTAATTAAAACGGTTTCAGAACTTCCAAATGTCTGCCACCATGTGCATTTACCGCTTCAATCAGGATCCGACCGCATTTTGAAACTGATGAACCGTCACTATGATATGAACCGTTATTATTCTATTGTCGATAAACTTCGTTCTTCCATCAACGATATAGAAATAACTACGGATTTGATCGTGGGGTTCCCGGGAGAAACAGATATGGACTTTGCGAAAACCATCGAAGCTGTCAATTCCATTGCTTTTTCTTCTGCATATACATTTAAGTTTTCTCCAAGACAAGGAACTGCAGCGGCAAAGATGCCTGATCAGATTCCGGAAAACATTAAAAAGGAACGACTTTCTGAATTAAATGCAATTCAACAGGCTGTTTCGGAAAAGAATAATCAGAAATATATCGGTACATACGGTATCGTCCATGTTGAAGGATGCGATATGCGAAGAAAGCCTTTATACTATGGAAAGCTCTCAAATTTTAAAATGATCTATTTTGAAGCTGAGCATGCTGAGGTGGGGGACTATCTCCCTGTGGAAGTAACAGGAGTACGCAGAAATGCATTATCTGGGAGGCTGCTAAAAGATGAGTGTAATTGACCAAGCCCGAGAACTGGGTATCTCTCTGGCAAATTCTCCAGAATTTATGAGAATGAAACAGGCGCAGGCAGCTCTTTCACAAGATGAGGCTGTATCAGGACTTCTTTTAGAGCTTAATCAGAAAAAGCAGGAGCTGCTTTCTTCACTTGCCGAAGATTCTCCTAACACGTTTGCAGCCGCTTCATTATCTAATGATATTGACCGTCTGTCGGATCAACTGAAGGAGAATCCTATTTTTGCTGAGTTGGTTGAATCAGAAGGTGCTTTTACGTCTCTGATTATGGCGGTCGATGAGGAAATCAATGCATGCATTGGAAGTGACAACAGACCTTCTATGGACGGTATCAACTACAACAGCTATATCAACTGAAAAAATGGGGGAGAAATGGCTAACTCAATGACACCAATGATGCGGCAATATCTGGAGATGAAAGAAAAGTATTCCGACTGTCTCCTGTTTTTCCGGCTTGGTGATTTTTATGAGATGTTTTTTGACGATGCTAAAACAGCCAGCAAAGAATTGGATCTGTTTTTGACAGGACGAGATTGCGGGCTGTCAGAACGCGCCCCCATGTGCGGAATTCCATATCATGCAGTAGATACTTACGTCCAGAAACTGATCGACAAAGGGTATAAAGTTGCAATCTGCGAACAGCTGGAAGATCCTGCTCTTGCGAAGGGCTTGGTTACAAGAGATGTCATTCGGATCATTACTCCCGGAACAGTAATTGAAGAAAAGCTTCTGGATGAAGGGCAGAATAGTTATATTGCTTCTATTTTTTATGATGAGAAAGCAATTGGTCTTTCATATGCGGATGTATCAACGGGAGCATTTTTCTGCATGCAGATCAGCGGCAGCAACCTTCAGGATCAGCTAAATGATGAACTATCCAGAATCCAGCCGCGTGAAATCATCGCAAATCCATCCTTGTTTTCTGATCCCGCATTAAAAGCCAGAATTGGATCGGTTTATTATCTTGAGCCTTTCCACGCGTCTGCCTTTTTGCTTGGAACAGCTAAGCAATGCCTGTTGTCTCATTTCTCTATTGCATCTCTGGCAGGTTTTGGTTGTGAACACCTGCCATATGCAATATCTGCGGCAGGGGCATTGATGTCATATTTAAATGAAACACAAAAAAATGCACTATCGCATATTCGATCTCTAAAACCAGTAAACAGAAGCATTTATCTGGTGCTTGATGCAAATACCAGAAGAAATCTTGAACTAACTCAGCCACTCCGTTTTGATGGATCAAAAAAGAGTACGCTCTTAAATTTAATTGACCAGACAAATACTGCAATGGGGAGCAGAATGATCCGAGAATGGCTTAGTTGCCCATTACGTTCTATAGATCAAATCAACGTCCGCCTTGATGCTACAGCCTGTTTGAAGGAGCATTTTTCGGAGCGAAAGGAATTAATTGAAGAGCTGCATGGTATTTATGATATAGAACGCCTGAGCAGCAGGATTGTATATGGAACAATTACCCCGCGTGATTGTGTTGCATTATCGCAGACACTAAAAAAAATCAATCCGATACAAAGCCTGCTGTCTGTTTTTTCAGATCCATATTTAGTCAATATCTGCAAGAAACTGGATCCTATGGGAGACATTTGTTCCCTTTTAGAATCCGCAATATGTGAAAATCCACCATCCGCAACAAAAGATGGGGGATTTATCCGTGAAGGGTTTAATGCAGAGGTTGATGAGCTGCGGGCTATTTCTAAGAATTCAAAAGAATGGGTGGAACGTCTGGAAGCAGAAGAAAAAGACAGAACTAAAATCAAGAATTTAAGAATCGGGTACAACCATGTATTCGGTTACTATATTGAAGTTACGAAGTCTAACCTTGAATCGGTTCCCGAGCACTATATTCGCAAGCAAACTCTCGCCAATGCTGAACGATTTATTACTCCTGAATTAAAAGAAGTGGAAAAAACTATTCTTACAGCAGGAGAAAAACTGGTAGCACTTGAGCTCCAATTGTTCTCTGATATCCGAGAACGCCTTTTATCCGTTACTGGAAGGTTGCAGGAAAACGCTTCTTGTCTAGCCGCTTTGGACTGCCTGATCAGTTATGCTGAAGCTGCTGAAAAGTTTCATTACAACAGGCCACAGATGAATAACTCCGGTCTGATCCGGATAGAAGAGGGCCGTCATCCAGTTATCGAACAAACCAGTCAGGAATCCTTTGTTCCTAACGATACGCTTCTGGACAATCACGATAACCGTATGCTGATTGTTACAGGCCCGAACATGGCCGGCAAGAGCACCTATATGAGACAAACAGCATTGATCACTATTATGGCGCATTGTGGAATGTTTGTTCCTGCATCAAAAGCAGAAATCTCTATTTGCGATCGTATCTTTACCAGGATAGGAGCAAGCGATGACCTTTCTTCCGGACAAAGCACATTTATGGTAGAGATGAATGAAGTTGCAAATATCCTTCATAATGCTACAAGGGACAGCCTTCTGATTTTGGATGAAATCGGGAGGGGAACGAGCACGTTTGACGGGCTTTCCATTGCCTGGGCTGTACTGGAAGCGTTAGCTGACGAATCATCCTGCGGAGCAAAATCCTTATTCGCAACACATTACCATGAATTAACCGAATTGGAAGGGAAGATCCCCGGGGTTAAAAACTATCATGTTACGGTAAAGGAAATAGGAGAAGATATTGTTTTTCTTCGTCGAATTGTTCGCGGAAGCGGAGACCGAAGCTTCGGGATTCAGGTTGCAAAGCTTGCGGGCATTCCTGATTCCGTACTTTCCCGTGCAAAAGTGATACTAAAAGATCTGGAAGAATCCGATATTGCACATCCGGCTGCTTCTCCGAAGGAGCGCAGTGGAGGCAGTCAGGTTCCAAAGCAAATCAATTTATTTGAAATCAACCAAGAAGCCAGAGCCATTAAGATTCTAAAAGAAATGGATGTTGACAACCTAACTCCAAAGGAAGCAATCAGTGAGCTCTATTCGCTTCATCATATGGTTGCAGACCAGGAGAATTAGTTATGCCGCATATTCACGTATTATCACCTCATGTTGCAAATCAGATCGCAGCAGGCGAAGTAATTGAAAGACCCAGCTCCATTGTAAAAGAGTTGGTAGAAAACTCAATCGATGCCGGGGCAGATTCTATTACAATTGAAATCGAGAATGGCGGAATTGATCTGATCAGAATCATAGACAATGGCTGCGGGATTTCTGATGAAGATGTTGAAATTGCATTTCTGCGCCATGCAACAAGTAAAATAGGCGGGATTGATGATATTTCAGGCATTGAAACGCTTGGATTTCGAGGCGAAGCATTAGCATCGATTGCTGCAGTATCAAGCGTTCGTCTTCTTACAAGAACCCAAGAAGAAGATGTTGGTACTTGCATCGAAATTGAAGGTGGAGAGATTCGTGCCCATTCCAGGATTGGATGTACATTTGGGACAACGATAGAGGTTCGAAATCTATTTTTTAATGTACCAGCACGCTTGAAGTTTTTAAAAAGCCCACGTGCTGAAACTGGAAATATTGGAGATTATGTAACAAGGCTTATTCTCTCCAAGCCACAGATTTCTTTTCATTTTATTTCTAATGGGAAAACAGTTTACCGGACAAACGGGGATGGCAATCTGAAAAACTCTTTGATTTCAGTTTATGGCATCACGATCGCACATCAGGTTTTTCCTGTGGAATACGATGATGGCTATATAAAAATTAGTGGATACGTTGGGATTCCTGAGCTGTCACGTTCTAATCGTACAGGCCAGTATTTGTTTTTGAATGGAAGGATTATCCAATCGCCTCAGATTTCATCTGCACTTTCGCGTTCCATGGAGTCCAGAGTTATGATTGGTCGATATCCTTTTGCAGTTCTTTCTATATATCTGTCTCCCTTTGAAGTGGACGTAAATATTCATCCCACAAAGCTGCAAGTCCATTTTGCGGATGAAGAGCGCGTAACTCGCACGGTGTATATAGCTTGCAAAGATGCTATTGCAAAAAGCTATATTCCAAGCGTTTCCCTAGCTGCTGATTCAACCGCTCCGTCTCCTGTAGCAGAGAAATCTACCCTCTATAGCAGTACACATTCTCCTTTAGCCGGTCAGACGATATCTTCAAGTTATAAAAATAACAGGAGCGATGTTGCTCTAGAGCAATCTGTGCCTTATTCTGGTCATTTTTCCGATTCTTCCTCTGGTTCAGTAAAAGATGATCGAGAACCTATAACAATTCCGGTATTTAAAATATCGAAGAATGAAAGAATCGACTTGTTCTCGAATCATTCTGATGAACTTATCCAAGGGAACCATCCGCTCCGCGGCAGATATACAATTATTGGCTCAGTTTTTCACACCTATTGGTTTATTCAGTTTGAAGACTCCGTTTATATAGTTGATCAGCATGCAGCACATGAGAGGCTATTGTATGATGCTCTGCGTGCAAAGAAAGTTGTTCCCGTATCACAAGCACTTCTTGCTCCAATCCGCATGTCACTTGATTTGTCTGATGTTGATTTGTTCGGAGACAGGAAAAAGCAGCTGGAAGAATATGGGTTTGTGTTTGGAAACTGTGATGAAACCAGCATAACAATACTTGCTGTACCTGTCATAAACGGGATTCCTCTCAGGGAACAGTTCCTTCTAGATATAATTCATGATCATGATTTTAATAAGGATTCCCTAATGCAAAAATCCTGCAAACATGCGGTAAAAGGCGGTGATGTTTTATCCGAGACAGAGATTGAATACTTGCTTGGGCAACTGCTTGAAAAAGATACACTTCTTTCATGTCCGCATGGGAGACCTATTTTTGTCAGGATTACTCAGAAAGAGCTCGAGAAAATGTTTAAGCGCATTCCGGAATGAAGACTCCAGTTTGTATCATAGGCCCAACAGCCTGCTATAAAACTGAAACTGCGGTTCTCCTTGCAGAAAGGCTGCATGGTGAAATCATTTCTGCTGACTCAGTTCAGGTTTATAAAGAATTGCGAATTGGGTCTGCTAAGCCTTCAGTAGAAGAGTGCAGAGGGATTCCGTACCATCTTATCGATTTAATTGAGCCGGATGACCGATCATTTTCAGTTCAGGCCTTTCAGGTTTTAGCAAATCAATGTATTTGTGACATACAGTCCCGTAATCTACGCCCAATCATATGCGGCGGATCCGGTCTATATGTCAATGCGTTGATCACACCTCTGAATTTTGCTATTCCCAAGGATGCTGAAACTCGTTCAAGAATTGAAAACAGCTATGATCACTCTCCTGAAAACGTTTATTCCATGCTGCAGAGCATAGATCCGGAGACTGCTTCCCGTCTTCATATACATGATAAGAAACGGATTGTGCGAGCATTAGAAGTCTTTGAATGCTCCGGCAAAAAGCTATCTGACTTTGGCAATCAATTTCAGGATGGAATCGATCATCCATACTCTGAAATCTGTCTGATTGGATTGACCATGGAACGTGAACGCCTATATTCAAGAATCAATCAGCGTGTTGATCGAATGATGGGGGAAGGGCTTCTCAATGAAGTGCAGCTTCTATTTGAAAAGTATCCGGATCCATCTCTTCCTGCTTTGCAGGCAATCGGTTACCGACAGTTTTTACCGTTTTTTTCTGGTGAAATCAGCTTGGAAACAGCCGTTGAACAGGTCAAACAAGAAACACGTCGTTTTGCTAAGCGTCAGTTAATATGGTTCCGCAGAAATCCAAATATCCAGTGGTTTTCTATGGATAATGGTCCTGAACCGGTAATAGAATCTATTATTAATGCGATTGAAGGGAAATAAGTTCAGATGAATATCTCTAACCAAGCCCGGGAATTGGTATGGCAAGCAGAAAGTAGCCTTCATGATCAGTTTTCCAGAATTGATGCCACTGAAATGATAAATACTCAACGTGTTCTTGAGGCATTCTGGGCAGAGAGAGTAGGCCCGAGGCATTTTGCTCCAACAAATGGATATGGATATGATGATATTGGACGTGACGCTTTAGACCGTGTATTTGCAGGTGCCTTTGGATGCCAGTCGGCTCTGGTGCGACCGATATTTGTAAATGGCACGCATGCGTTATTTACCATGCTGGCAGGGATTTCTTCACCTGGCACAAAGATTCTATCCATTACAGGTGAACCTTACGACACGATGATGACTGCAATCGGCCTTTCCGGGAAGGCACCAGGATCTTTAAAAAACTTTGGGATTGACTTTATTTGCCTTCCATTAGATGAATCCGGTAGCATCCAGACAGAGATGGTTGTGAATAGCATCGACGATCCGGATATTAAAATCATTTATGTTCAAAGATCTAGGGGATATGCATGGAGGGAAGCCATTTCCATCCACTGTATGAAAGAAGTATTCGACATAATTAAGTCAATTCGTCCAGACATACTGATCGTTGTGGATAATTGTTATGGCGAGTTTACTGAAGTATTGGAACCGGTATCCGTCGGTGCAGATTTAATGGCCGGTTCATTGATTAAGAATCCAGGAGGAGGTCTTGCCCCAACCGGTGGGTATATTGCTGGGAAGGAAAACCTGGTTGATTTATGTGCGCAGCGCCTGACTCTTCCTGGAATGGGCGGAGAAGTGGGATCATATGCAGGATCGTATCGCTTGTTCTATCAAGGCTTATTTATGGCTCCACATACAACTGCACAATGCCTAAAAAGTGCCACTCTTTTTGCAAGGGTATTTGAGATGTTAGGATTCCCAACTCTTCCGGCAAGCACCGCTTCCCGTTCCGATATCATCCAAGCAGTACAGTTCCCTACTTCTTCTGATTTGGTATCCTTTTGTCAGTGCATACAAAAATCTGCGCCGATTGACAGCGACGTTCTGCCTGAGCCATGGGACATGCCAGGTTATGATGATCAGGTCGTTATGGCGGCAGGTACATTCGTACAAGGCGCTACAACGGAGCTGAGTGCAGATGGACCAATTCGGAAACCCTTTACAGCTTATCTGCAGGGAGCATTGACATATGCTCACGGTAGAATTGCTGCTATGATGGTATGTGATAATTTTCTAAGAACAGCAGGGGAGAACAGATAAATGGCGTTAAAATGCATTCTGGGTCTGAAAGATTTATGCGATGATTGCGGAGAATGCGATAACCGCTGCGAACTGGATCCATCGAAGATCTGTGACAACTGTTTCAAATGCCTGGAGATTACAGACCGTGAATATGCAGAGATCCCGATTGAAGCCGTCTATTTTGAGGACGATTACTTGCCGGAATCTGAACCATTTGACGACCGAGTTCTCAGAACAGATGACCCGCTTCCGATCCGATTTCGTACACTGAAGGGAATGCATGCGGTAAGAATGCTTCGCTACACTTTTTAGGACTTGGTCAGGACTAACTTATTCTTCACGCAGCTTAATCATCCTTGCTGCTTTTCTCTTATTATCTTCAGACGCGGCTGCATAATGCTTTCTCGTTGTATTGACATCTTTATGCCCTAATACATCCGCGACAAGATAGATGTCCTGAGATTCATGATAAAGCATGGTTCCGTATGTACTCCTCAGCTTATGAGGAGTAATTTTTTTCAGTGGAGCGGCAATACGGGCATATTTTTTAACGAGCATTTCTACCGCGCGAACTGTAATTCTTTTATTCTGCATGGAAAGGAAAAATGCGTTTTCATGCCCATCGCAGGGAATAATCAGTTCTCTTTGCTCGGAATAATCCAGAAGTGCATCGTGAACTTCTTGGCCAAATGAAAGCAATGCCTGGGAACCGCCTTTACGAGTTACAAGAAACGTATCATTCTCAAAATCAATATCGCCCAGATCAATTCCAACCAGCTCTGAGATACGGATTCCAGTTCCAAGGAACAGGGTAAGAATGGCAACATCCCTGACTCTGGTCTGCATATGATATTTTTTTTGACGTTCGGATAGGCCTTCACCGGAATCTGCTAAATCCAGCAGGTTTGCCACTTCGTTCGGCTCAAGGCGGATAATGGCTTTTTCATGGAGCTTTGGCTGATCAACTAGTGCAGCAACGTTTGAATCAATCTGCTCATGCTTGAAATAGTATTTAAAAAAGGATCGGAGGGTAGCAAGTTTTCGAGCTTTTGCTCTTTCCTGATTGGACAGCTCATGCTCATCTTTCTGATATAGAGTCATTTCATCAAGATATTCTTCGATATTGACTGCACGAATTGTGTTCAAGTCGGAAACTGAGATAGATTTAAGATCCCGCTCAGAAAACGGACCGATCGGTCCAACTAAAAACTGGAAGAAACCTCTTAAGTCAATGGCATATCCATATCTTGTCAGAACAGATGTTGTATTTTCCATTCCTCGAAAATAGGCGGCGCAGAAGGGGGGGAGTTCTCGAATAATCTCCCTGATTTTTATAGTGTATTTCCTTTGTTTTTCATCCTGAAATGTGTTTTGATTCACGCCCATTTTGTTTTCCTTTAGTTTTATACAATTAGTTGTTTTCAGTTTTGAAAGTAGAACGTCAGAAACCAACGGCAGGGAGGCAATAGCATCCTGACTTTTCTCTGACAAACCAAAACTAACATAACTCTTCGTTAAACACAACTTTAACGAAGAGTTGTTGGTAAAAAATTCAAAAATAAGCGCTTTAAACCTGTTTTGCCGCTGTAGTAGCAAGCTGATCGCAACGGTTATTTAACGGATTGCTTGCATGGCCTTTTACCCAATGAAATGCTATCTTATGGATTTCATTCAGATTCAGTAATTCTTTCCAAAGATCTTGATTTTCTACGGGCTTTTTAGACGAAGTTTTCCATCCGTTCATGACCCAATGGTCAACCCACTTCTGCTTGAATGCATTACAGAGATACGTACTGTCTGTGTACAAATCCACTATGCATGATTCCTTAAGCATTTTCAGAGCCTGAATCGCTGCGGTTAGTTCCATGCGGTTGTTGGTTGTTTCAGGATCACCGCCGGAGATCTCTTTTCTAAATTCGTTATAGATTAGTATAGCGCCCCAGCCGCCTGGTCCGGGATTACCAGAGCAAGCACCGTCCGTATAGATCGTGACCTTTTTCATTATCCCTGCCCTTCCTTTGAGACATTTGTCTCATTTGGGGACTTTCTGTGACCGGTCAAGATTCCGATAGTCTTTTCCTTGATTGATTTTTTCTCTGGTTTTGGAATGACTTCAAACGGAGCGTCCTGAATATCCTCCGGTTCTTCTACAGTAAATGTGGTTTTCTCCACCTTCTGCGCGTTCAGATAACGTTCATTAGAAGAGCTCGGACCTAATGCAATCGCATTGCTGACATATTTTTTCACTGTGAAATGGAAGCTGGTTCCCTCTCCAAGTTTGCTTTCAACGTAGATCGTTTCATTCAGGCGGTCCAGAATCTGTTTGGCAATCGAGAGCCCAAGACCCGTTCCGCCTTCTCTTCTTGACTTATCTGTTTTATAGAAACGCTCGAACAGGTGCGGCAAGTCTTCTTCTGCAATTCCACAGCCGGTATCCGTCACTGAAACCAGAATACTATCGTTGCTGACAGATTCCGCGGAGATCGTTATTGTACCGCCTTCAGGTGTATAATGCATGGCATTGTCAATCAGAATAACCAGGATCTGTTCTATCCGGTCAGGATCTGTCATAGCATATGGAATATTCCCGACTTCCAATGCAAGATGAATTTTATGCTGATCTGCTTCATGCTGGTAATTCTGATGCGTATCCTCAAGCAATTCTTTCAGATTTACAGCCATAACTTCCATGTGTTCCGTTCCTGACTGCAATCTGGATAATTGAAGAAGATCCGTAATCAGTCTCGATAGACGCTCTACTTCACGTAGCATAATTCGGTAGTACCGATTCTTTGTTTCCTCATCCTGAATCAAACCGTCCGCAAGCGGTTCCAGAAGGCCGCGTACTGCTGTAAGAGGAGTTCTGAGTTCATGGCTTACATTTGCAACATAGTCTCTTCTGGTCTGTTCAAGTCGCTCAAATTCTGTTACATCTTTGAATAACCCAACTACGCCCGTACAGAGCTGCTGATCTTCTGACATAATCGGAACGATGGAAATCCATAATGAACGATCGCCGGGAAGTTTATAATGAAGCGTGCGTTGCTGCTTGGAATCATATACTTCCTGGAATGTGTCCCAAACAGACTGATCTGGTACCAGGTCAATCGGTCTCTTGACATCTACCGTACCAAACATCTTCATCAGCGCCGGATTGTAATGCGTGAGACTTCCAATACTGTCCAGTGCTGCCACTCCATCTGAAAAGCTGGAAAGAATCTGGTTCAACTGGTTCTTCTCGTTCTGAAGCTGAAAAATGGTATTGGATAAATTGATACACAGAGTATTCAGGGATCTAGCAAGAATTCCAAGTTCGCCAGTATGTTTTTCGCTCGCACGGATTTCAAAATTGCCATTTGCCATCTGAAGAGCTACATCTGACATTTTCCTGATAGGTTTTGAAATATTGATTGTTCCAAATGCAGCGACAATCAGAATCAATGGAAGAACAATCAGCGTTGTAACCATCAGGGCATTGCTAAGCTCCTGAAAAGCAGATTCAATACGATGGATCTGCTTAATAATAAAAATGCAGCCACTGATGGTTCCGTCTTCAGTGCGGATCGGTATGCCGACAGATATGGCAGATTCCCCGTTAGAAAGCTCTAGATTATCATTTTTAACGGTATTTCCTCTTAACACATTCTGCAGTTCTGAAGTAAAAAACGCACCAAATTCGACAGGATCAATCTGAATTCCCCGGTTTCTCGCAATCACGGTTTCCCCTGTCGCATCCGCAATCAAAATGGCTGATTCAGACGATATTGTCTGTGTTTCGATCAGTTTTTTGAAAGACTCTTCTGTTACACTTCCCTTCTTGTATTCATCGTGAATAGCAAGAGTAACTTCTGCTTCCGGTTCAAGATCTGACATTGCGATCGATATATATGTTTTTTTCCCAATATAAGCATATGCCGCCAGCGAGATTGTACTCACCAGCAGCACTGCGATAATTGCAATTGTCAGAACTCTCCAGAAAAAAACGCTTCTCATAAAGAATTATTCAACATCAAATTTATATCCAACGCCGTAAATGGTTTTGATGCTCCAACCCAGTCCAGTAGACTCAAGCTTTGCCCTAATTCTTTTGATATGTGTATCAACAGTTCTAGTTTCTCCGGCGAAATCATATCCCCATACCTGAGAAAGCAGCTGGTCCCTGGTAAATACCTGACCAGGATTACTTGCGAGCAAGTAAAGAATCTCAATCTCTTTTGGCGTACAAGTAACAGGCTCTCCTCTTAAGGTGACGGTATAGCTTTTCAGATCAATACTCAGGCCATTATAGTTAACAACTTGATTATCTCCCTTGGGATGTTCGCTTGTTCTCCTCAAAACAGCTTTGATTCTTGCAACGACTTCTCTTGGGCTGAACGGTTTTACAATATAGTCATCGGCACCAAGTTCCAGTCCGAGTATCCGATCAATCTCTTCGCCCTTTGCAGTAAGCATCAAAATCGGGACCTGGGATGTTTTCCGGATTTCTCTGCAAACTTCAATTCCTGACATTTTAGGCATCATGATATCCAGTACGCAGAGCGCTATATCCTGAGATTTCAGCATCTCAACCGCTTCTTCACCGTTATATGCATCTGCGATATCAAACCCTTCTGCCTTCAGATATATCCCCAAAGACTCATGAACCACAAGGTCATCATCTGCAATCAATACTTTTTGAGCCATATAATTATCTCCCGTCAATTATTCTTCATATATAGAATACAAAAAAAACAGTTGGAATGCTATCATTCCGATCAAGCTTCTATTCGGTTCTCCTTAATGATTGAATTCAAGTTCTGCATATCTTTTTCTAATGTCTGAATTAATGAACGATTATATATGCAGCTGGCTGGATGGTATGCCGGATACAGGTGCATAGAGCCATCTGCATTCGAATAGATTTTTCCATGCATTATTCCTATTTTTTCGAATTGAAAACCAAGGATCCGGCAAACAGCATACAGTGGAGTATTTCCCAGTGTAACCAGAATTTTCGGTTCAACAAGTTCGATCTCTTGTTTCAAAAGAGACAATCCTTCCTCGATTTCAGCTTTTGATGGAGTCCGATTCTTATACCCATGCTCAGTTTTTGTCCAAGGCCGGTATTTAACAGTATTGCTTATAAATATTTCATTTCTGGAAACTCCGATCATTTCAAGGAGATTTGTCAGAGTCTTCCCTGCTTTTCCTACAAAAGGAACTCCGGATGCGGCCTCCTCTTTTCCGGGTGCCTCTCCAATCAGCATTATAACAGGCGTAATGCATCCTGTTCCAAAGACCGGTTGCAGATAGTCTCCCTCGTTATCCTGCGCTGCTTTTTTATCCAGGAATTCTTTCATTAGGCGATATGCTTTTTCTAGCTCGCCTGCTTTAGTGTGGAAACAGGGTTCTGATTCTTTCATAATCAACCTTCAGCTTGTTATAGGCAGGCTCAATTGCGGAATAATCGTATCCAATATTAAGGACAGCAGTAAGATTGGAAAGATCATCCTTAAGGATATTCCGATCTTCTTCTCCAAGAGATCTTGCGGTCACTAGGTAGTCTTCAACATCGGCAGAAAGTTGTTCCGACAATGTCCGTAATTCAAATATGGACAAAGAACCGGAAGCGTGCACCGGACAAGCCTGCATTGTTTCAATGTACATCTCTCTGGATAGATCTGTACGGATTGCATTAGGCAACGCTTTATAGAGATATCTGTCCTCAAATTGATAAAACTGAGATTGAGGTGTAATAAGCAGATAACTCTCAGATACCACCTCATTAGAAGGACAAAACTGTGTTGCTATTGCATGAGAAGCTGTACATATTTCCAGTGAAAAATGCATATCGCAGTATTGATTAGGCGCATTCTGTGGCAAAAACCAATCAGTAACTGGTTTATGATCGCTGTCATTTTTACAATCATCGGTTGCCAAGAGCCCGGATACAGAGCATACCGTACGTCTTACCATTCCATAGGCGGTCGGATCCAGGTTCAAAATCGGTTTATCTTCCATTCCTGCATGAATTTTACTCATGAAGTCCTGCCAGAGAGGCGCGGCTTCGTTCCCGCCTGAAGATCCTTCTTTCAGTTTGTTAACAGGATAATCGTGCCCAATAAAAACGGTTGCAGTATAATACGGGGTCATTCCTGCAAAATAAACGCTTCCGTAATCTGAATTTGTACCAGTTTTCCCTGCTACGGTCATATCTTCGATTCGGGCCTTGGTTCCGGTTCCTGATTTTACAGCATCCTGCATCATATCGACTAGGAGAAAAGCAGTCGTTTCCTGATACACCCTTCTGGTTTCCCGGATAACATCCGCATCAAGAATAACATTTCCTTCTGCATCCATTACTTTTGTAAAGGACATCGGTTCTTTATATACCCCGCCATTAGCTATTGCCCCATATGCCCCAGCCATCTGAATCGGAGTAATTCCGGATGTTCCTAAAGCTAGTCCAGGTCCATCCACATTAATTTTTGATTCTGTACACCCAAGCTGGTATAAGTAATTTGCTGAAACATCAGGAGTAACATACTCCATCAAAAGTCTTGCTGCAACAACGTTCAAAGAAGACATTAATCCACGTCGCAATGTGACAGGACCGTATCTTGAATCAAGTCCGCCGTTCGGATATCCCTGTTCCGTTGTCCAGCCATTAATCGGTCCATCCATATTGGGAATAATGGTCGCCGGAGATAAACCAAGATCCAAAGCGGGGCCATAGATTGATAGAGGTTTAATAGATGATCCGACTTCAGTATAGCTCTGCCAGGCTCGATTCAGGCTCTTACGGACCGCCGGTTCATCTCTTCCGCCAACCACAGCAACCAGGTCTCCGGTTTTATGATCCAGAACAACTGCAGCAGCCTGCGGCTCTACAGTTTCTGAGACAATGGTTCCGTCACTATTAGTTTCTACAATTACAGATTTTGTACTGTCAGCCAGTACAGGATACTTCGTCCAAGCAGATAACGAATTTTGCACTGCATTCTGAATCAGAGGATCTACTGTTGTATAAATCCTATATCCACCAGTTCTCAATTCATTCTCGATCAAACTTCGGTTATTGGCTGTATCGGTAAGCCCGCGCTGAACAAGCAGATGCGTAACAACATCGCGTATTGAGTACTCGACAAAATATGCCATATCATACATTTTCTTTTGCTGGCTGACCTCAACGATGTAAACATTTTCATTCATCGCATTATTGTATTGATCATTTGTTATATAGCCAGCCTGGTACATCTTGCCAAGAACCTGATCCGTTCTGGCATTTGTAACATCCATCTGATTCCGCTGATACATATTTTTTCTGGGATTGTATCGATATGGCTGCTGCGTTAAGCCAGCCAGCATCGCACATTCCCGGATAGTAAGCTCAGCAAGATCCTTATTGAAATAGTCTTTAGCAGCAGCCTTAACTCCATAATTGGATTCGCCGAGATGGATATCATTAAGATACGCTTCCAGTATCTCATCCTTGGAAATATCCTGCTCTAATTCAAGGGCCAGATATGCTTCCTGAATCTTTCGTTTATAGTTTCTCTGTGAGCCTAAAACCTTATTCTTGATCAACTGCTGGGTAATGGTGCTGCCGCCAGAAGAATTGCTGCTTCCAAGGATTTCCAGTGCAGCGGAAAAAAGGCGCTTAAAGTCAACTCCGGAATGCTTATAGAATCGAACGTCTTCAACGGATACGAAAGCATTTTTCAACATATCCGGAATATCCTCAATATCTACCCAATCTCGATATTCAACATCTGCTATGCTTGTGATGAGATTTCCGTTTCGATCATATAGGTAAGATGTTCTGGATGATTTTGTCAGCTGCGCAATTTCAATTGAAGGGGTCGTTTCAACATATGCCTTAGCAACACCGACAGCTAGTCCAAGAAGGATAAATCCGATAACAACAAAAGCAAATAAAAGAAGTTTTAATGTATTGAACAGAACAGAAAGCCAGAAAGGTGCAGGTTTGGAACGTTTTTTGAACAGTCCTGAAACCTGTCTAATTACCTTTCTACCGGACTTTTTGAATTTTCCTAAAACCCGATCTGTTTTCTTGCTCATGCTGAAAATTATAGCATAAGGGATTCATGTCATTATAGGCAGGGCAAAAAAAGTTCAAATTAATATCCCATTTTTGAAAAGAAATCCCTTTACAAAAAATGAGAGATGAATTAAACTACAAAAAGTTGAGCAAGGGGCATTAGCTCAGTTGGTAGAGTGCCACACTGGCAGTGTGGATGTCAGCGGTTCGAGTCCGCTATGCTCCACCAATGAGAAACCGGTTCTGAATGGAGCCGGTTTCTTTTTATATATCTATATATTTGTGTTGTTATATATCGTGCAGTATGCTATCTTCCGGGCCATCCTTCAAATGCAGAACCGTCTTATTGGTCTCTCTTGAAGCTCTTCTGTAGAATCTGTTCATTAAACAAATCGTCGTGACTCCAATTATCAATTATGATTTCTGCAGAAAGCATAATTATTTTGTTTCCGAATCGTCCACCCTTTTCTGTCCATTCAACGATGTTGTTCCTCCCTTCTGATTATTTCGAATCCATAACTTTACATCCGCTGGATAACAGAATTATCGGTACTCTTTGAAGCAACTTGTCATTTTATATGTGTTTTCAGCTTCGCTTTTTATGTTAAGTGCAAGTGAATCATTAACCCATTTTCCCGTTATTCCAAGAAGGCATGTAATAGATTTATAGAGGATCAGCTGCTCTTAAGATGCTTGCACTGTTTTCTTTCCACTATGTACGGTTATCGTACGCGTTATGTGTCCGGAATCGTTCATGCGCAACATCCAGGCTTTGCTATATATTCCGCTGCTCGGTTCAAATTCTTTTTTCTTTTCTTCCATTTAGTCTTTTATGTGTATAATTAGAAACTAGATGTATAAATCTTTTAAGGAGCATCAAAAATGATTCTTCATGACAGTGTAAAGTCTCTTCTTCCGAACTGTATAAAGATTCGACAAGAGTTACATCAATTTCCGGAAACCGGTTTTGAGGAGTTCCGGACAAGGGACTATCTCTATTCTTTTCTGTCTGAACTTCAACCGGATAAGTTGGAAAAGTATGATCCTACCGGGATTCGTGCAGTATTCTATTCTGATAATCCCAAAGATACTATTGCTTTTCGAAGCGATATTGATGGATTGCATATTTTTGAAAAGACGGCACATAATTTCCGCTCCCAAAGGGAAGGATATATGCATGCCTGCGGTCACGATGGGCACATGACTACAATGCTGCTGCTAGCTTCCCTCGTGAGTGAGCACCGTAAAGAATTGAAGAGCAATGTGGTGTTTATTTTCCAGCCTGCTGAAGAAGGCTATGGCGGTGCAAAAATCATGATCGACAATGGAGTTTTAAAAGATCCGGATGTCGACCGTATTTATGCATTTCATGTATGGCCAACTGTACCATATGGGAAAATTGGAATCCGTGAAGGTGCACAAATGGCTCAGGTTTTAGAATTTGATATTCACATTCATGGAAAAAGCTCTCATGCTGCATCTCCTCAGCTTGGAAAAGACTGTATTCTTGCTGCCGCAGAACTGATCCTTCTGCTTCAATCTGTTATCACTAGAAATCGCGATCCGCATCAGGATGCTGTTCTGAGTATTGGTCAAATTGAGGGGGGCGTAGCCAGAAATATAATTGCCGATGAAGTTTTACTGCGTGCAACAATGCGTACCAGGGATGAGCAATTATTTGATCATCTTCTAAATATGGTTGAAAATGCTATGAAAGGTGTTTCCATTGCATCTGGATGCGAAATCAATCTTGAAAAAAAATCGCAGTATCCTTGCCTCAACAATTCAAAAGAATTAATGGAAGATGTGATCAGCAAGCTGGATACTGATGATTATCAGATTGTTGAGCCAGTAATGCAGGCCGAAGATTTTGCTTTCTATGAGAAAGAAATTCCCGGACTTCTAATGTTTTTAGGAATAAACGATGGAAAGCGCAA
>JAEEGL014325360.1_pt1 | contig 21387 bp, 13 predicted proteins | sample 9134231 | NCBI WGS metagenome assembly JAEEGL01 (sample SAMN16246548, study PRJNA631951) | gut metagenome | biome: gut microbiome; feature: rumen; material: fiber-attached | host: Bos | place: Iran: Karaj | collected 2018-10
CACATCATCGCGGCCAACCTGGACCGCGTCTTCCTGGTGGTGACCATCGCCTTCCCGGAGGTCAAGCGGGCCTTCGTGGACCGCTTCCTCGTGACCTGCGAGGCCTACCGCATCCCCGTCACCCTCGTGGTCAACAAGACCGATATCCGCACCGAGGCGCTCGAGGCGGAAACCGCCGATTTCGTGGCGCTCTACCGCGCGGCGGGCTATGAGGTGCTGGAGGTGTCGGCCCGCACGGGCGAGGGGGTCGAGGCGCTTCGCGAACATTGCCGCGGGGCCGTGTCGCTCATCAGCGGCATCTCCGGCGTGGGCAAATCCTCCCTGATCAACGCGATGGACCCTTCGCTCTCCCTGCGCACCGGCGAGATCTCCCTTAGCCACCTGCAAGGCAAGCATACCACCACCTTTTATGAAATGCATCCGCTCGCCTCGGGCGGCTTTATCATCGACACCCCGGGCATCCGCGGCTTCGGTCTGGTGGACATCCAGCCCGAGGAGCTGAGCACCTACTTCCCGGAGATGCTCCGCGTGATGGACGACTGCCGCTTCAAACCCTGCACGCACACCCACGAGCCGGGTTGCGCCGTGAAGCAGGCGGTGGACGACGGACGCATCGCCCCCGAACGCTACAACTCCTACCTGGGCATGCTCGAGGAAGAGACGAAATACCGATAAACTCTTTTGCCGATGCCCGCTTCCCGTTCCCTCAACCGACAGATCCTGGGGCTGGCCCTGCCCAGCATCCTGGCCAACATCACGGTGCCCTTCGTGGGGATCGTGGACCTGGCCATCGCGGGCCATCTGGGCGATGCGGCGGCCATCGGCGGTATCGCGGTGGGTACCATGCTATTCGACATGCTCTACTGGAACGTGGGCTTCCTGCGGGTGGGCACGGGCGGCATCACGGCCCAGGCCTTCGGCCGACGCGACTGGCGCTGCGCCTCGGAGACCTTTATGCAAGGCATCGCCACCGCCTGGCTGATGGCCATCCTCTGCCTGGTGATCCAATGGCTCTATGTCTGGGTCTCGTTCCTCGTGCTGGACTGCACGCCTGAGGTGGCCTCGGTGGCCAAGGAGTATTTCTTTATCCGCATCTGGGCGGTGCCCGCCACCATGTCTTTGTTTGTCTTCAAGGGATGGTTTATCGGCATGCAGAACACGGTTTACTCCATGATCACGGACATCTGGGTCAACGTGGTGAACATGGTTGCCTCCTGGCTGCTGGCCTTCCATACGCCGCTGGGGCTCAAGGGCGTGGCGGTGGGCACGCTGATCGCGCAATGGACCGGGCTCGCGCTGGCCACCCTCCTGTTGCTGGGGCGCTACCGCGGCATCATCGCGCAGGGTTCCGTCCGGCACGCCGTGCACTGGAAGCATATCCGCTCTTTCTTCCGAATCAACGCGGACCTCTTTGTCCGCTCCTTCTCCATGCTGGTGGTCTATAACGGATTCACGGTCATCGCCACCTACTATGGCGATACCCAGCTGGCGGTCAGCGCGGTGATGATGAAGCTACTGCTCTTCTATTCGTACTTTGTGGACGGGTTCGCGTACGCCGGCGAGGCGCTCACGGGGCGGTTCATCGGCGAGCAGGACGGGCCCCAACTGCACCGCGTCATCCGGCTGCTTTTCTGGTGGTGTCTGGGAATCGCGGCGGTCTCCACATTGGCCTACGCCATCTTCCCGCAGACGCTCATCAGCGTCATCACGGACGACCCCACCGTGCACGCCGGCTGCGGACCGTATCTGTTCTGGCTGATCCTGATGCCGGTCTTCAGCTGCATCGCCTTCACCTGGGACGGCATCTATATCGGCGCCACCGCCTCCGCCGCCCTGCGCAACTGTACCGTCGGCGCCGCCATCGGCTTTTTGGCCGCTTACTTCCTCTGCGCCCCCTTCTTCGGCATCCAGTCCCTCTACATCGCCTACTTCGTCCACCTCATCTGGCGCTCCGCCTACCAGACCCTGTTTGCCCGCAAGCACGTGTATGCGCGGGTAGTGACGGCGTAGCGGCGGGGGCGAGGCTCCCGGGCGGCTCCCGGGGCGGCTCCCGGGGCGGCGGTGGTTGGGGCCGCGGGAACTCCGCTCGACCGCTTCCGCGGTACTCGCTCCGGCCCTTCCCAACGCCTACGGCGTCATTTGCCGTCGGAAAGCAAGCTTTCCTCCCGTCAAATAACTTGTATTCGCCGGGCCCCTTCCCCTTCCCGTGTCCGGGGATGGACACGTCCCGTTGCCCCAACCGCCGTCCGCCCCCTCAGCCTCGCCGCCGCGCGTTTCGCTTCCCCGCTGCCCGTTTCGCCAAAACCGTGCATGCTCACCCGCGTTCCAGGCCCCTCCAGGGCACATCGCCCTGCACGACACCCCGATTTCGGCCCTTCGCGCACGCCCCCCCGTTCCAGGCCCCTGTAGGGCACATCCCCCTGCACGACTTTGGCGACAGAATAGTTAGTTAGAGATTCGGTCATCACCTGACCGATGCTTCGGGGATTGTTCGAGAGAGCAGTCCCCTTCGTATTAATAAAAAAGAGGGAAGCGGCGAACCGTTTCCCTCTCAAAAAATGGTTCAGCTACAAGCATTACTTCACCTGATAGCCGTAGGAGTACTCCGTACCGCCGTGCGTGTGCTGTACAGGGGTTATAGACTTCAATGAGAGGCCTGAGCCATAAGTAACTTGGCTCATCGAGGGAGCAAAGTTGGTGTTGTAATACCCGCCATTGATTGTAAATGGCTTGCTGTAGTTATCGCTACCACTACTAATTGAATTTCCTCCATAGAACCAGCCGCTGTTGATGACGACACTACTTCCGAGATCTGTTCTACCGGTACGGCTATGGATACAGCCATATAGATTACCATTTGATTTGCGAGGGAATGTCAGGAAGGAGCTATTATCAACAGTGATTACTGCACCCGTAAAGACATCCACGCAGTAGTTGCCACCAACATCTGCCGTTCCGCAAGTAACCTCAGTATCTGTAAAAGTCAAGCTACCATAAGCGGCGTGGAAAGGAGAGAAGTAGCTGGTGCAATTAATCTTAGCGTTAGTCATGTTAATGGATCCTGCGTGTTGGTCCTCCGTACCAACCACTGCAATTGCCTTGTACGTAGAACCGGCCATATAGTAACCCTCACAGGTACACTCTATAGTGCAATCTGTAATATTAATGGTACCGCAATCTCCCAAGTAAATCTGCTTTCGCATACTGCTAAGATACTTACCCGTTCCCTCTCCAGATTCATCCGTAATGGTCAGCGTACCAGTAGTCGTCAATACTGAGTCAATCGAGACACCAAAGGTGTGGGTGTTTAGGTCAAAAACCATTGGCCGTCCGGATGTATTGGTCATATTGATACGCTCATTCCAACCGGTAACATCATCTTGAAGAGCCAACGTTACCGTAGCGTCTGGCCCGGCATATTCAATAGCGGCATTGAGCGCGTCGAGGAATGAATAGTAAGCTGTTCCATTCACTGTAGCTATTACCTTATTTTGACTGAGGACGACTTGATGGGTGTAGGTTCTCTCGTCAATGGTTGTGGTTGATGAAGCATCGTTAACGCAATTCTGAGCAAGCACACCCGCTACTACAGCCTTACTGTACCAGCCGCCGAAGACGGATAAAGACCCTTTTGTCTTAACAATAATATCTGATGCAGATTCACCTGTATAGAAATATCCACCGCGAATTGTCAACTGTGCCGAATTGTTGACCGTGGTTGCGGCTGTTGTGTTACTCACAAAAGTGCCGCCAGTGATGACGGTAGCCCCATATCCGCAACGTATAGCAGCACCAGAACCAGCTTTGAGGGTTCCAGCGCTAATAGTGGCATAAACAGTCGAGGCGCCAGTACCTCCAACATTGAGCGCAGCGCCACTCCCCGTATTCTCAATCAACACATTAGAGCCCACTACGTTCAGGGTAACTCCATTTCCGTAAACACGGATTGCGCCATAAGTTGCCTTGCTTTTAAAATTACCGCCATAAATGGTGAGTGTTGTATTGGTCGTAGAGTCGACAACTGCATTCTGCGTTGCAGTATTCGTAACACCTCCGAGATGCTCCGGACCGTCATAAATATTTACATTTGTGCGAATCGTCACAGCATGGGCTAGACTCGTTGTGATCATGTGATCATCCAGATAGAAATTAACGGTACCCGGACACTCAAGGAAAAGCCTTTCAGTTAAAGTAAGATTGGCACTTAGATGCAACTCCTGTTCATCCGCTGTCGCATTAAGGGCTTTTGCGGCAGCATGAACAGCCCCATATGCTACGGTATCCGTTTTTCCCGTCTTAACGGTAGTGGCTTGTTCCGGCTTTTCTGATGTCTTAACAACCGTGAACGGACAATCCGCCTGAGTAGTAGCCTCTGTATTCAGAACATTGATGTACGGAGTATCACTCATATCATGTGCCTTCGCTCTAGGAATAGGGCGGAAAAAGACGCCGCCGCGAACGCCACCTATGGCACCAGAGCCCAGGCCGAGAACGCCACTAGAGGTTTTGCTCTTATATACACCGCCTGCGACATCTACTCTACAATTGGAATTTCGACCATATACTATTGCACCAGAGGAGGTCGTTTGGAATGTACCATCATTGATGGTTACAGAACAAGCGCCTGTACCATAGACGTAAATAACATTATTATCATTACTGTAAGTACCGCCATTTATCACCAAGGTTCCATCGTATTGATAGACTGCTATTCCCTTAGCTGTTTCAACACTGATATCATCTTTCAACTCCACGTCAGCGCCTGCGCTATTAAGCACAATACCAGCAACATTTCCTGTTGTTTTGATCGAAGTAGTACCGCCAATAGTCGTCGGACCATTGAGATACATACCGGCTTTTGCTGTCTCCAATTGGGTATTGCCATTCATGAGGAGGGTTGAAGTAGCGGTACTCGTCAAGATGCCACGATAGGGAGACTTCAACGCGCCTGAGGTTAGCGTTCCCGTAGAAGATTTTCCCGAAGCCGTGGTGAGTTGGAGCGTATAACAAGAATCTGTCGCAGCGTTATCATTTTCCAGTGTTCCGCCTAGCAGCGTAAAACTGGAAGAGTTGATCTTGATACAGTGTGTCTTGCTTGCGGTAGTCACTTTAATCTTTCCCTGGGCGGCAAGAACATCGCTAGAACTGTCGGTTATTGTTAAAGAACGACCACTATTGACCTGAATCTGGGCGCTTGATGTAAGTGTTTTACCATTCAAATCTAGCGTAACGGCGCCTGTTCCGGATGCACTGCTATTCAGCACAAGAGAGGATGACGCAGAACAGTCATTGAGCAACTTAATTGTCACGGCTTCAGTTGCCGCATTTGCGGCTGTCCAGGCCTCATTGATGGTTGAATATGTAGTTGTACCAATAGAAGCAACGCGCTCGCCAAGAATTTTAGACATGTAGTAGTAATTACCGGCCGCAAGCGGAGTGGCGGTAATTGCCGTTACATTTGCATAAGTCTTTGTCAATGAAGATGCATCGAGTACCAAATCTGCGGAAGCCGTCGGCAGAGAAGCAAAGTAAACACCCGTTTTACACTTTTGCTTACCGTCATCCTCAGTTGTCGCCCAGCTACCTGTTGCGGTAACTTTGGTAGGAGTAGCGCCTGGGGTTAGCTTCAAAACCCCATCGGCCACCTCAAAAGTGCCCTTTGTAACGACACCGTTCAAATCCATTGATGTAATTGTGGCCTCCTCGGGAAGCTGAAATGCCTTCACCCCTATGATCGCGATTTGATTCCGAAAGGTGAAGTTGATGGCGCCCGGAGTGACATCGGCCGTTGCACACATTAGTATGGGAGAAGTCGTCGTTAACGATCCGCTTTGTGCGGAAATATCTACCGCAAGAGTCCTCGCACCGCCTTCTCCAGCAGCAGAAAGATTTTCAACGGTTTTGTCGGGATAGTAGATTGCATAGGCCTTGCTTGCTTCGCCCGGAGTATACGTTCCAACTATTTCAAGCGTAGCCTCATGAGTCCCATCGTCGACTTCTGAGACCCTGTATGTAAAGGTGTTTCCCGCATCGTCGAAACCAAAGATTTGGTCATCAACCTGCCATGTTGGTGTAATCGTATTCTCGTCATTGTCCACACTATAGCCAACGCGGCTAGTATTCTCAGGCACTTCTATTGTGGCTGTAACTTTGAACTCCGGGTTAACACCACCATCCGGGACGAGATTCTCACGTTCGCAGGCGGCCATACACAAGAGAAGTACCGCCATTGCAAATAATGAAGTTATCTTTCTCATTACTTAAACTCTCCTTGTTAACTAGTTCATAAAGCCAAAGAATGCTCCCTCCATATCGCCAGGATCGCACTCAGGTACATCTATCGGATATCCGCGATATTTGCTTAAACCTTGGCAATAATTGCTTTCGAGGGAAATCCGGAAGCTTTTGGCTACCGGAGCTGAGTAAGTCATTTTCGTTTTCATCGCTTTATAGTTATTAGTTTGTTTTGGTCTAGAAAAGAAAAGGCGCACCGCCCTTACGGGCGACACGCCATTTATTTAACTTATTGATTTATAGGCGCTTCTGACAACCCCATCAGGTTTTTCTCTTGGCCGACGATGGCCTGAAAACTACGCTGATAACTATAGGGAAGGTCTTCCATCTAGGTTCATTTAGGTTCACAACCTTGCGAAGATATAAAAATACCTTAGGAAACGCAAAAAATTACGACCTAATGCAATATCGCACGCCCTTTAAAAGATAAAAAAAGAGGGAAGCGGCGAACCGTTTCCCTCTCAAAAATCCTATTCTCAATCAGATATCTACTCTACTACGAGAATCTTCTGGACGAGGGTTTGAGTTTCGCCGTTGATGGTTACGACGGCTTTGATGGTGTGAGTACCAGGCGCAGTAAGTTTTTTGTTGGCTTGGCCTGTAACTAGATCCAATTCTACGTCTTCTCCGTCGAAAGTCCAGGCAACAGTCATATCTGCAGAAGCTGTTCGAGAGTTGACAATTTTAAAATCAATATACTCTCCAACGCTGTAACGGCCGCCATCCTTTACCGCAATGAACGGGATATCAAAGAGCGGAATATTGTCATTGTCTGATTCTCCACGGATCTGGACAAAATCGCCATTCGTGTTCTTGTAACAAACAATCAACTTATCGCCCAGAAGTGGCTTTGTCCGATTTTGCAAGTTACATGCCCAGGGGTTCCACGTTTTTACCGTGTTGGTCGCCCAAGAGGAAGAAGTAGCTGGCCCGCTAGCGCTCCCTTTTAGATCATTGGAGTAATCAGCCACATAAACCCGTAAAGTACACGTTTCAGAAATAGCCTTACCTCCGGCGTTGAGAACACGGACTTTGACATTGAAAGTCGTTGATGGCGAGGCAAGATTCGGTTCACTGACCAAGGAAACACCCGTGTCGTATAATCTTAGGCTATAAGCCTCCTGACCACCAGCGTCAGGTTTTATTCCTATCAGAATTGATTGATCGTAACGATAATCGCCGCCTGAATTATCACCTGGCGTCGTTTTCAAAGACGATAGACTAAAATAGCCGTTGTACGCTCCACCCCAACCCCAATTGATTTTAACTAGATCCTCAGCGTTATATCCATCCACTACAAATTCATGACCGCTATTACCTTTACGACCTGCGAAAATAATTGGACGATCCGCATCCAATTCGGTTTTGATAGCATTTAGCCATTCTGTTGCCGAATAATCAGAGCGTCTCATAATATGCATGGATGCATCGTAATCAAAATTATCAACTAGGGCTTTATGTACGTTTATTTGTGAAGCAGAGGACCCCTTTGTTCCATATTCCATTTTGACGGCAAGGCCCACATGATACATCAGTTTTGCCACAGCAGCTATCTGTTCATCAGAAGATGGCGTGCCGAGCGGCATAACACTCCAGTCATATCCAGAATCTTCATCCAAATTAACCGTCGGCGCCGTCGGTGATGGAGTAATGTCATCCGAATCTATATAAGAAGCATAGCCTCCAACCGTTCCAGTACCTTTATCTGGTTTCGAATGAAAGCGCATCACGATTGCCGTTGCCGTCGCAACACAGCCAGTAAGGGTTTTCGTCCCTGTTGAATAACTAACTGCCCCTGCATTGATTCGTGGACAATAATTATTATAGGGAGCACTCTGATTCCAGTTTGCAGTACCCAAGTCTTTTCCTGTTGTTTTGCGTATCCGGCCGTCGAGGAGATCAGCCCATTCTTTAATCGTCTCTTCTGATGGCGTAAGCTGGTGAGCGCGAGCCCAATTGATTTGGTTAGCATACTCCTCAAACCAAGCCGCCGCATTATCCGGCAACGTAATCGGGTCGAAAACGCCTTTGTCGGACCAAGCTAGAATGGCACGTCCGGAATCCTCTCCAGAAATTACAACCCAACCACCGTTAGGATTATTAAAGACGTAAAACGGCGGTGCATAAGGAGCACGGGTTCCGTCGCCACCCGTCCATACCAAGACAGGAGAGACGCCGCTACGAGTGGCGTTATTGTCGTTAAAGAAGGCTTTAGCCGCGTCAGTCGCTTTGAGTTGGGAAATAGTATCAGCATACACAGAAATGCTCAAAGCAAGAATCAATAGCGTTATTATTGTCTTCTTCATGACTTAGTCCTCCGTAATTAAGATGAAACCCTGTGAGCCATCTGCTTTTTCAAGCCAATACTTATGATTCCCCGCATCGCGTTTTACCACCCGCCAGGAGCCATCGGTCGAAACAGGGCCTTCTGCTCCGTGAATAGTATAGAGAGTTGCCGAGAAGGGATTTCCGCTACTCAAATCGGCGGTTGCAGATGTTGTCAGACGACTCAACTTCCCATTCTTCATACCCTGAACCGCGAACACATGATTGCCTGCGTTCAGGGTTTGATAGACATATTGATCTTCATATTCTCTGTACTGGTGAGTTTCTCCACCCAGCGGGAGCGAATATAATCCGAGCTCCGTTACTAAATCATACCAAGCAACCGTTGTTAATTTAGCGTCGAGAGCGTCGACATCCATTTCTATCTCATAAATTGCCCCCCTTACGAAATCACTCGATGCGGTTGCCGTAGCGCTAGTCACTTGGTGTCGATTGGTCGTAATCGTTATCAGGATGTTATCCCCGTTCTTAATGTCAGGATTGATGAACATCCATACGTCAATAGGTGTACTATTGCTCAGTGTAGGCTTATTGGTAAGAACAACCGCTACACTATCAAGACAACCTTCAGTAAAAGACGGCTGATTATTGTTATCTGTAATATCCAGCGTATAGGGCCCTGCTAATTTCGCATTGTCTACTTTTAACGATACACTTTGCAATTTGTCCCCGCCAAGAGTAACATCCGGCGTGATAATAAAGTGAAGAAGCGTCAATTTCTGCTCGAACTCAAAAATGTATCCTTCATCCAAATCGCCACCGGTTTTAACACCCGATTTAACATCATATGCCATGTTCGGATTCTCACCTGTTTGCTCCTGTATAGAAGGCAGATTAAGTGAGACAGATGCAGCGTTATTGCCGGCCGACGAAGAGTAGGGATAGTAGGCACACTGCGGAGTTTCGGCCATCACGCCTTGAAAAGCCACCGCACCTCCGTGCTTTTTATTGAGCGTAAACTCTGCATTATTCGTAGAGGAAGAAAAAACTCCGATAGCATCGTTCAGCACCCAATAAACATTATACACGTAGTTGTCTTTCTGCAACATTGTTCGCGTTAAGCCTGTCGAAAGCGGCGCCAAAATGGTGATCGAATCGCCTTCGGCACCAGGTCGAGGCTGAAGTTGATCGACTGTATTGAAGTTCCGGCATCCTGCCACCAGCAGAATCAGCGCGGAAATAACAAGTAATCTTTTCATATTTAAAAGCTTATGCCCGTTTTAGCTGTGCCATAGGAAGCAACGACAGACCCTGTGGATGCCTGTGCTTCTGCGCCACCAGCGCCAGATACTTGGATAGTATATGATAGCGGTGATCCCAAAATAGTATTATCCATATGCACAATATCCTCACCCGTTAAAACTGTCGTCTGTGATCCAGTTGTTATTTTAGGAGCATGGCCAGTCGTGGCCGAATAGCCCGATAAAGCTCGGTTAAAATATCCAGCTGTAATTTCTATGTATTGGGTATAGGAAACAGTTGATGCACGAACGCACCGACCATTTTCGTCGGCATTGTTAAAATAGCCCCCTTTGATGATGACTGGCGATGGAGTAGCTGCTGCGCCCGTGTAATAGATAGTAGGCCTAGCTCCAGATGACGCTTCATTATAAAACTGCCCTGAATTGATGGTTAAGGAGGCTCCCGTACCACTGGTTACAGCACACCCGCCCGTTCCGGCTGTTGACGCGGAAACTTCAGAGTTAGAAATGGTTAACGAAGACCCAGTTCCTGTATTATTAATAACCGCCAGTTCTTTTGTCGTATACAATATTGAATTGCTAATCGTCATTGTACCACCGCCAGTATTTCTAACAGCCGCAGTGCTATAAATATACGATCCAGTGAATTTTGTAATTGTGCTGCTTGCTGTAATGCCTTTAAGTGTAACCTCGCCGCCGTTGTTTACGATAATATTCTCTTTATTGCTGGTAATGGCCCCTTTAGATTCACCTGTATCAGTTATTTCTAACGATTTTGTTGTTGTGATGAAATCCATCGTCGAAGTAGAAAGTGTAAAACCATTTAAATCTAACGTAATGGGCTGATTGTGTTCATTACTCAAATCTATCTTACTATTGTGCTCTATATCACCAAGTATCTTTAACGTAGCCGGTTCATTAGTAGAATTTGCGGCACTAACAGCCTCAGCTAAACCCTCATAATTAACCCCATTAACAGAAGCCACCGAACACATATACTCATAGATATTCGTATCGCCAGTGGTTTGATGGGTGTGTGACTCACTACTTACTCCAATAGACCCATTAATAGTAGCTCTTGAGGATCCAGAATAACTGCTGATGTCGTTGACGAAATACCCGCCGTTGATGGTCATGCGAGAACTGTATCCTCCGCTATTGCCGGCAGTAAGAGAATATTTGCCATAAAAGTGCCCTCCATTAATCACTATGCTCGTTGCCGAATTCCCTGATCCCGAGTGTATAGCGGAGAATGTTCCTGATGTTTCTGTCGAATAAAGGCTTGCATCCTCATTAACCTCTATCTGAGCACCTGTAGAGGCGAAAATACAATATCTACCTCCAGTTTTAGCACTACCGCTCGTAATCTCACACTCATTGAGGGTGTACACTCCATAGTTGCTATAAATAGTCGTTACAGCATTTTTGGTATAAACTCTCGCACCGTTGTCCAGCGTTATTTGTGGTCTGGGCGTATTTTCTGCTTTAACGTAGAGTGCTGCATCTGCATTGTCCTCACTTGCCGCCATTGACGACTCAATGATACTGCCATCCAATTCCACACTAAGGCTGGGTTTTGTTAAGTAAATAATATTAGCCGCTGAACTGGTTATCTTACCCTTGGGCGAACCCGTATCTTTGATAATCAAGGATTTGCTAGACGAGGCCGAAGTAATGAATTTGGCCGTTTCGGTAGTAAGAACCTTGCCGTTAAGATCCAGCGTGATGGTTTTGTCATTCGCATTGCCGAAATCAATTTGGCTGTTGTGGGTGCAGTTTGCCAGTAGTGTGATGGTCACATCTGTAGAAGCACTTTTTGCGGCCTCCCAAGCCGCGGCAATGCTATCATATTTCACACCAGCAACATCAGCAACAGCGTCGAGAATCTTCGCCATGTGGTAATAAGACCCTGCGGCCAAGTTACTCCCTGTAATTGACGCCAGGTTTACGTATTTGTCACTTCCAGCAACGGCATGAAGTTCTAGATTGGCGTTGGTTGTAGGAAGAACGGCAAAATAGACGGGGGTGTTATAAACACCGTTCTCATCGGTTCTCCAGGGTCCGGCTGCAGTAATAGGTGCGGGAGAACCAGAAGGAACCAGTTGAAGTTTTGTATTTACAATCTGGAACGTTCCGGCAGCAACCGCGCCATTGAGAACCAGTTGATTAACTGTGGTTTCCGCGCTTACCGGGTTAATCTTGAATTTCTTAATACCGACGATAGCCGCCTGGTACTCAAAACTTAGATTGACACTACCACCAGAAACCGTTGCCGTAGCGCACATCAAGAAAGGAGCTGTTGCGTCCAATTTGCCATCCTGAGCGGTGAGATTTACGGCTAGAGTCTGATTGTTTGCGTCCGTGTCGTCAAGATCGCCCACATCATAGCCTGGCGCATAAATGGCATAAAGCGTTACGTCGTTATCTGGTGTATAGGGGGCATCACTTGTTAAAGTTGCTCTGCCCTCTGAAACAGAAGAAACCGTGAACGTAAACTGATTTCCTTCGCTGTCAAAACCGAACACCTTGTCGTCTTTAGTCCAGGTGGGTTGTATCGTGAACGTTGTTACGTTGTCTACTTCATACGTTACACGTGATGCAGCCGGCGGAACGATCGTCGCCGTAATCTTTAATGATTGGTCAAGATTCTGACCCTTATCAAGACTATTTTCCTGGCACGAAATAGTACAAAGAATGAGAGTCAGGCTGAGCGATAAAGCACAAATTCTTTTCATAATCTTTACTCTCTTAACGACTAAAAATCTTCGCCCAAATTCCCGCCGTTAGTAATAGGAGGAAGAGGGCTTCCCTCACAAACTCGACACTCTACCGAGATCTTGAACTCTTTCAGAGTAGGGCTTTGGTAGCAACTCTTTTCGTGAATTGTTTCCTGTTTCATAGTATTTATCATTTAGTATGCTATTGCTTTGAAAAGAAAAAAGGCGCACCGCCCTTACGAGCGATACGCCACTTGTCTAACATTTTGATTTATAATTACTTCTACCCCCCCCCTTTGGTATTCTGCCCTATTGGCTATCGAGCAGAGAAGATGCAGAGAGGAGAGTGTGTGATTCATTCAGCTATTCAATTTGGTACAAAACCTTGCAAAAGTATGTAAAAAACCGTAAAAAAACAAGAGGCGCCCGGAATCGGACACCTCTAATGCTTGGTTTTAGGGGGCTGCGGCAAAGGATTTCGGACGGCGTTCGGCGAATGTGGTGGCGGAGCGGAAGGGGCGGACGGCGCTGGGGCAGAGGGACGTGTCCATCCCCGGACACGGGAAGGGGAAGGGGCCCGGCGAATACAAGTTATTTGGCGGGAGGAAAGCTTGCTTTCCGACGGCAAATGACGCAGGAGGCGCTGGGAAGGGCCGGAGCGAAGGCCGCGACAGCGGACGAGCGGAGTTCCCGAGGGCCCAGTGGCCGCCGCCCCGGAGCGAAGCCGAAGCGACGCCGGGCCAGAGGCGGAACGAAGCAAAGAGTTGCCGGGAGGGACTATTTCGCCAAAACGGTGCAGGGACACCCGCGTTCTAGGGGGCTGCAGGGCATATCGGCATGCACGACAGCCCGAAATCGGCCACCCGTGCAGGACGACCCACGTTCTGAGCGGCTGTAGGGAACATCGTCCTGCACGTGTTTGGCGAAAGACGGTAACGGCGGGAAAAGCGCCGCCCCGGAGCGAAGCCGAAGCGACGCCGGGGCGGGACGGATCGCCAAAGTGGCGGAGGGGGACCTGCGTTCTAGGGGGCTGTAGGGCACATCAGGCTCCGCGAGGGGCCGATATCGGGCTGTCGCGGAGGGGGACCTGCGTTCTGGGCGGCCCCAGGGCCGATCGGCCTCCGCGACTTTGGCGAAACGTGTGAGCGCCGGGCAGCGCCGGGGCTACTGAACGTTAATTACCTGGTACAGGGTCTGGGTGTTGTTGCCGAACTTGGCGGTGACGCGGAGGGTGTGCTTGCCGGCGGAGGGGAGCTCGACGTAGGTGATGTCGGCGTCCAACTTCTTATCGTCCAGGTACCAGGCACGCGAAGAGGCGGGCTTGGAGGTGTTGATGATCCGCAGGTCCAGCACGTCGCCCGCTTTGTAGACGACGGTCGGGTCAATCCAGATGGCCGGATAGTCGAAGGCCGGGATGGCGTCCACCGCGTAGACGGTGTAGTAGGGCTCCAGGCGGGCTACATGCCATTCGGACTGGTTCTGGCCCTTGTAGCAGACCGCCAGCTGGTCGCCGAGCACCGGTTCGTCGGTGATGTAGGCCGAGATGGTGCCTCCGATTCCGTACTGCGAATCAAGCTCCAGGTTTTCCGTATCGAAGATCTGTTTGATGTTCCCCTTCCAGTCCAAGACGCCCAGCGCGACCTGGCCCACGAAGGTACCTTCGCCGTAGTTGCAGAGATTGTTCACGCTCACGGTTGCCGTCTTCCCTTTGGCGAAAGAGCCGCTGGAGAGCGTGATGCCGCCCTTGTAGCTGTTGTCTACGTAGTAAAGCAGGCGCTCCACCGGTTTGCCGCCGGCATTCTTCTTCAGGCCGAAAACTGCGCTGATGTTGAACCGGAAATCATAGTCCTTGTCCAGCATGAAGGAGCTGATCTTGAAATAGCCGTTGTCCGATCCGGTCCAGCCCCAGTTGACATAGAAGAAATCATCCGTAGCGTAACCGTCCACCACAAACTCGTGGCCGCCGCCGTCGCCGTCACCGCCATAGATGACAGGCAGGCCTGCGTCGATATCGTTCCGGATCAGATCACACCACTCTTTGTTCGAAAACTCCTCACGGTAAGCCAGATAGACAGAGGAGTCGTAATCCATATAGTGAATCACCGCCGCCGGGATGCTCTCCGCGTACGCACCGGTTCCCGTCGGGTTATAGCTGGACTCGAGCATCACGCCCACGTCGTGCATCAGCGTAGCGATGGCCGTAGCCTCTTCCGTGGTGTAGCTTCCCTTGTAGGAGGTCTTCATCTTGGACCAGTCGTAAGAGGTCGACAGGTTATGGCCGGTGATGGTCTGGGTGTTGTTTTTATCGGTGGTATAGGAATAGTCGGGCAGCAGGTCGCCCTTGGTGGTCAAGGGCCACTTGTGGTAGAACATCACCTCGCAGAGCGCAGTACAGACGCAACCCGTCACGGAGCGGTCTCCATCCACGTTCGGACAGAGGTTGTTGAAGGGCGAACCCTGGCCCCAGGAGGGGGTCGTGATGCGCTTCACGACGGAATAGCTGCGGATGCCTTCGCGGGCGGCACGCTCCCAGAGAGCGGCGCCGGAAGAACGCTGCTGTTCGCCGGTATTGCGCAGATAGTTGATCTGGGCGGTGTAGCTGTCGAACCAGTGGCGGATGTTCTCAGGCATCCCTTCCGTCTGGAAAGAACCGGTCTCGGAGAAGCCGAGGATCGGAACGGCGGAATCTTCGCCGGAGATGATCACGAATCCGCCGCCTTCACGGTTGAAGACGTAGAAAGCGGGAGCGGAAGCGGCGCGGGTCAGGCCGTCGGTGCCGTCCCAGACGAGATCCACCTTGGCCGCGGAGCGGGTGGTGGTAAAGAAGGAGGAGGCCAGCGTGCGGGCCTTATCGGGGGTCACATTGCCTGCCATTGCAAGAACGGCAGCAAATAACAATATAAAGGTAAAGGCTGTTCTTTTCATGGCAGATTATCTAGGGAGAATATAACCGAGACGGTTGGCCTCATCAATGAACCAACCCATGCTTGAGGTGACGGCGACGCAGCGCACCTGGCTCGTGGAGGCGGGTACGTGCGAGAGGCCTACGTTGTCGCTCTTGAGGCTGACAAGCGATCTGGGAACCGGACTCTTGGGGGTGGAGACCACCAGCAGATATCCGCCCTGGAAGCTCAGGAGCCGGTAATAGGAGTAACTGCCGGAGACGTAGATTGCATACTGGTCCATGTTCTCCCGGTAGGTGATGATCGGGGTGATGTTGTCGATGTCCGAGACATTGTACACGCCCGGAAGCGTGAGGTCCGGGAAATTGCCGGCCGAGACGGGCTCGGCGCCCGGGATGCGGGCCTTTTCTGCCTTCACCAGGGCATCGATATCCAGCGGGAACTCCATCATCGCACCGGCGGCCAGCGTCTTGTCGGCCTTCAGGTCGATATAGACTTCACCGCGGCTCGTGCCGAGCGTGATGTGGATCGAATCCCCTTCCGCGATGGCGGGATTGAGGAAGAACGGGATGGAAACCGAGGTGCCGGAAGCCATCTCCGGGGAATCCGAAAGGGTGATGACCACCGAGTCGGACGATGCGCTGAAGGCCAGCGGCGCGTCCATGTCGGTCAGGTCCAGCTTGAACTTGCCGGAAAGCTCGCGCTGCGGAACCTTGAGTTTCAGGCTCTCCAGGCTCGCCCCCACCAGGTAGGTGTTGGGCTTGACGGTAAAGTGCAGCAGCGCCGACTTCTGGACCATCGTCATGGTGTAGCCCTTCTTGGGGGTGCCTTCGGCGTTGGTGGAGACCATGAAGTCGTAGCGCATGTCCACCTCGCCGCTCGCGATGGTGCGAAGCGAGGGCATCGACAGCGTTGCGGCCGTGGCATCATTGCCGGCCGATGTACTGTAGGGATAATAGGCGGACTCGATATTGCCGGCAATCGTGCCCTCAAAGAGACCGGAGGCCTGGCCGTCCGATTCGTTGAGAAGGCCGAAACAGTAGTTCGCGGCCGATTTGCCGCTCACGCCGAGGCAGTCGCCTGTTTGCCATTTGACAGAGAGGAGGTTGTCGCCCATCGTCGTACGGGTAGGCGTCAACTCCGATATGCGGGCCGTCACCGACACAAGCCGGGTGGATCCGCCGCTGAGGCCCATTCCTTCACAGCCGCTGATGACCAGCGCCGTGAGCAATAGAACAGGCAGGAAGAGTTTCTTCATAGATTATTCTAACGATCTTTTGTTACTTGGAAGCTATCCACTTGTCAATCGCCTCGTCCAGCGATGTGTCCGTGCGCAGCGTGATCACGCGGCCGGAACCGGGATAGTAATACTTGACGACAATTTCCGACTCGAGCAGCGGCAGGATTTCGTCTTTCTTCAGACGGAGCATCTCGCGCTTGCCGATCTGGACCTTGGCCTTGAGGGCCTCGATTTCCGTCTTGAACTGCTCGTAAAGGCCATCCTGACGGGCAGCCTGAGTCAGGTTGTCCAGCACGGCCTCCGCAGCACTGCGCGCATCGAATTCCTTGTCGGCGGCATATTCGACGAATGCGTCATATTCCGCGTCGGAAAGGTGAAAATCTGCGGCAGGGGCAATCTGCGGATGGGTCTTGTAGTACTCCAGCGCATAGTCGCCGAGACAGCCCGAATAGACCAGGGCGATCACCGGACGGCTATAGTACGAAGACTTGGTCTCGATGTCGGGGGTGATGCCGCCGCCGTCATAGACGGTGCGGCCGTTTTTGGTTTTGAAGGCCTTGCGCAGCGAATCGGGCACGAATCCTACACTGCCGTCCTCGTTGCGGTGGCTGTAATCGATGGCCTGTACGCAGCGGCCAGACGGGATGTAATACTTGCCCGTCGTAATCTTCACGTTGCCGTTGTAAGGCGTGGGCACCACGGACTGAATGAGTCCCTTACCGAAGGTGCGTTTGCCTGCAATCGTGCCGCGGTCCAGATCCTGCATGGCGCCGCTGAAGATCTCCGATGCGGAGGCGGAAGAGCTGTTGACCATCACCAGCAGCGGAATCTCGGTATCGAGCGGTTCTTCCGCGGTGCGGTACTCCTGGTTCATCTTGGGGTCGCGCCCCTTGGAGGAGACCACGAGGGTGCCCTTCGGCACGAAGAGCGCCGCCATCTTGACTGCTTCGTCCATCACGCCGCCGCCGTTGTCGCGCAGATCGATCACCAACCGCTTGGCTCCCTGGGCCTTGAGCGATTCCAGCGTCCTGCGCAGCTCCACGTTCATCTTCTCGGTGAAGCCGCTGATGTAGACATAGCCGATGTCCCCGCGCAGCAAGCCTGCATACTCGATGCTGGAGACATGGATCCGCTCGCGGCGCAGCACGACATCCACCGTGTCGCGGGTGCGGCCCTTGAAGACCTTGAATTTCACATCCGTACCGGGTTGGCCTTTCATCCGGTCGGTGGCTTTGTCGGAGGTTTCACCGACGACCGTCTTGCCGTCGATCTCCCAGATCTCGTCGCCCGGCTCCAGTCCGCACTTGACGGCCGGAGAGTTCGCATACGGCTCGTAGATAATCACCGGGCCGTCCGTCCGCTTGCGGATCAGCGCGCCGCAGCCGCCATAGTTGCCCGTGGTCATCATGGCAAAGCTGTCGGTGGCATCTTCGGGGATATAAACCGTGTAGGGATCGAGCGTAGCCAGCATGGCATCCACGCCGGCGGTGATCATCTTGGTGTAGTCGATGGTATCCACATAAGAGCGCGCAAGGCTCTTGAGGATAGAGTATTCGATGTCCAGACCGCGGCCCAGGTTGAAGGTGGAGCTCTGGGCTGCCGCCGGAACGGTCAATGTCATCATGAGCGCCGCAAGTGCGGCAAATAATGCTTTATTCATTCGTACAAAGGTAGATAATTCTCGGAAATGTCCTACCTTTGGGCAAAATCCGCGCCAAGTCGTATGGAAATTCTTTTCGCCTCCGCCAACCGGAACAAGCTTTTCGAGGCCCGGAAAATCTTCGGACCGGCTTTTACCATCCTGCTGCCCGCCGACTTTGGGTTCACGGGCGATATCCCCGAAACGCACGATACCCTTGCGGGGAACTCCGCCCAGAAGGCGCAGTTCGTCTGGGATCTCTTCGGGAAGCCTTGTTTTTCAGATGATACGGGGCTGGAGGTGGATGCGTTGGGCGGCGCGCCGGGGGTCTATTCGGCCCGCTACGCCGGGGAACCCTCCAACGCGGCGCGGAACATCGAGAAGCTGCTGCGCGAGCTGGGCGACACCCCGTACGAGGCCCGCACGGCCCGGTTTCGGTGCGTGGTGAGCTATATCGACCCCGCCGGCACTCTGACGCAGTTCGAGGGGCGCTGCGAGGGGCACATCAACTTCGCCCCCACCCGCTCGGACGCCTTCGGCTACGACCCGGTCTTTATCCCTGAAGGACTGGACGTTACGATGGCGGAGATCCCCGTGGAAGTCAAGAACGGCCTGTCGCACCGCGGCAAGGCGATGGATCAGCTGGTATGTCACTTGAAACAAAATCTCGCGCGATAGTTCTGCACACCACGCGGCAGGGCGACTCCTCCCTGGTGATCCACGTCCTCGACGAGACCGCCGGGCGGCAGAGTCTCTTCCTGCGGGGCGTGGGTAAAGGTCGGCGCACCTCTGCCGCCGCGGCCTTTCATCCGCTGGCCGTACTGGAGGTGGTCACCGAGGCCACCCCGCGCAGCTCGCTGCTCTATCTGCGTGAGTTCGAGCCCGTTCTTCCGCTTCCGGTACTGCGCACCGATATCCGCCGGAGCGCGGTGGCCCAGTTTGTCTGCGAGGTGCTCTGGCGCACGCTCCGCACGGGCGACGGCGACCCGGAGCTCTTCCCCTGGCTGGTGGAGTGTGTCGCGGCGCTGGAGACGCTTTCAGGAGAGGCGGCGGGTGGCCCGGGCGAGCCAGGCGTGGCTGGCGTGGCGAACTTCGCCCCCTGGTGGCTGGTGGGCTACTGCGCGCGGATGGGGGTCCGGCCGGAAGACAACTGGACGGCCGACGAGGCGGCGATTTTCAATATCGTCTCCGCGCGGTTCGGGCCCGCCTTCGAGGGGCAGGAGGAGGCACTTTTCTCCCGCGAGGAGTCGCTGCTGCTGCACCGGCTGCTGACGCTGTCCTTCGACGAGGCCATGGCGCTGCCCCTCTCCGCCGCCCGCCGGGGCGCCTTCTCCCGCCGGATGCTCGCCTACCTCTCCCCCCATCTGGGCCAGTCGCTCGAGATCCGCTCGCTCGACGTGCTCCACGCAGTGTTTGCCGATTAAAGGCTAGCGAGCAGGGACTGGCAGGCGGAGAGGATGTCGCGGTAGGCGGCTTCGAAGTCGCCGGTGTACCAGGGGTCGGCCACGTCGCGGGACTCGCCGGCCCAGGACATCATCAGCGACACCTTGCCGGCGGGATCGGTCGGAATGATGCGCCGCAGCAGCCGCAGATTCGAGGCGTCCATACAGACGATCCGGTCGAACCGGTCATAGTCCGCACGCGTCACCTGCCGCGCGCCGCGGGAGAGGTCGAACGGCACGCCATGCCGCGCCAAGCACCGCTGCGCCGGCGGATAGAGCGGATTGCCAATCTCCTCGCGCGACACGGCCGCCGATTCCACCGTCACCGCCCCCGCAGCCAACGCGCCCGAGAGCTCGCGCTCCCGCACCAACTGCCGCATGATGAACTCCGCCATCGGACTGCGACAAATGTTTCCGTGGCAGAGAAAGAGGATTTTCATGGATTATTATCCCAGAGCCAACACAATGGCCGGATCGATATGCAGCCGGGAAGAGATTGTCCGAGCCTGCTCAAAAGTCGGATTGGCCTTCCCGCTGAGGATTGCACTGAGGCGAGGAGCGGTCATTCCAAGTTTCTCCGCCATTTCTTTTTGGCTCCAATTATTCTCGGCAAGACGCTCGCTCATCGTTTCCGAAAGCGAAGGTGCCGTTATAGGGAACATCTCCTTCTCGTATTCCTCAACCAGCTGGGTAAGAATATCCAACTCCTGAAGACGGGGATCGTACGGAGAGGTGTCTTCGTCCGTGGCAAAAAAAATCTCATCAATCCTTGCCATCATGGCTTTGTATTGCTGTTCGTTTTTAATCAGTGCCATAGTGTCTCCTCCTATATGATTGATGCTTTTATTCTGTTGTATTCTTCATGTGTTCCGACAAAGCGGACATACACCAATTTTGGCATAAATTTCACTGCTGCCACCAGCCGATAAGCGTTTCCTTTGATATTGAAAACATACCGTTGGTTTTTCACATAATCCACAGAGTTGAAGTCCCTCCGCATATCTGCCAACGAATGCCAATCGGCTCTTTCCGTCTTCACATACCACTCCCGCAAAGCGATTTCGCTGTCTGGATGCTTCTCCCAGAACTCGCGCAGAGTGGATATGGCGATTACTCTCATACCGCAAAGGTATGAATTACGCAAATAATAACAAAATTATTTTTTCGATAATCATCCCCTTTTGGGGAGCCACTCCGCCGGAATAGAAATATTATCGATCGTCATCGCCTCTGCGAATAGCGGGGCGATCTCTTCATCCGTAAAGCCGGCGATGCCACACCCGACCCGCGTCAGGAGGAACTGTTTCTCCGGATGCGCTTTGGCATAGGCGATAAACTCATCTGCATACGGTTTGATGGTCTCCACCGGCCCCTGCATCGTGGGGATGGCATAGCACTGCCCCTGCGGGCCCACACCATTCCCCCACTCCGCCCCGAACTTCTCATAGGCAATCCGCGCCGCCCCGCCACCATGCATTCCCGCCAGATTGCTGCCGAAAACAAAGATTTCGTTGGCAGCCAAGTGGGTGACGAAGGGAGGGGTGAGGGTCTTATTCATCTCGCAACTTTTCACAGTTCGCGGCCTCAACCCTTGCGGGCGGCCC
>JAEEGL015677031.1_pt1 | contig 21387 bp, 17 predicted proteins | sample 9134231 | NCBI WGS metagenome assembly JAEEGL01 (sample SAMN16246548, study PRJNA631951) | gut metagenome | biome: gut microbiome; feature: rumen; material: fiber-attached | host: Bos | place: Iran: Karaj | collected 2018-10
GATGGGGGACTTCAGTACTGAGAGGTGGTACTTGAAACTTTGGTCGAAATTCTGGACTGCGTCGAGTGCTAGAGTGTAGCGGTCGATGCCCATGACGAAGGGGAAGACCTGCAGTTTGTTGTCGCTGATCAGGCCTTCAACCGACATCTCGTCGATCACATCCCTCTTCCGGTTGCGGAACAGCAGAAGCCTGGACACTTTCTTCAGGAAACCTTCCTGGGCAAGCGACAGGTTCGAGCCACCGATCCTGATGATGCCCTTGATGGAAGGCATCTCGAGATTCATGTCGGTGTCCAGCTTGGAAGTGGCAGCCATTTCACAGGTAAGCATGCCCTGGAAAGTCTTCAGCAGAGGGAAGAGAGTATCCACGGCAGGGAAGAGCTGGACTACCTGCTCTCCGGAAATGTCCACCATGTTGATGTCGAATCCGGTTGTCAAGTCCTCGCGGGTCTTGGAAGAATAGAAGCCCTCGAAGTATATGTCTCCCATGTTCGAAGTCGCCAGGGTATTGGTGAGCTGGAGGGTCCTCTCCTTCATCAGCAGGTCGGCAGCAAGCCAGTTGACCTCCAGGTCGGACCAGTCTATCTCGTTGCACCTGAGCTTAACGTCGGCATTCAGGTTGGCGGGAAGGACTATCGCCCTGATGTCCAGGGTGGTATCAACCTGCTGGGACTCCAGTTTGACTTTGCGCATATACTCCTCGTCGCTCATGTTCTCCGCCATCGCGGCATCGGAGACTGTCGGGCGGAACCGGTTGCCTGAGGCATATGTATTCAGAAGCTCGTTGGCATCCAGTCTCTTCGAAGTGAGCTCCAGGTTGAGGCCTATCCTGCTCCTTCTTCCGGCGAGCATCCTCATTAGGCCCTTAAGTGAACCAGTCGCCGAGAGATCCGAGGCTCCGGAGCGCAATGTCAGTGAAGAGAGGTTGATATCATCGTTGTTCAGCCTTCCGTGAAGTTCCTCGAAAGTGTTGTCGGCAGGGAACCATGGGGTCATTATCCTGCCGCTGTCAACATCGACTTTTCCGCTGAGGCGCCAGGTGTTGAAGAAGGACTTCATTCCTTCTCCAAGGTCGATTTTGAGATCCTTGGCGCGGAAAGTGCTGTCCGAAAGATATGACGGGAGAGGCCTGGAACCGAACCTGGCCATCATAGCCTGGCGCTCCCGTATCAGGAGTGAGTCTCTCGGGACTCCCGGCCAGACATGCTTCAGGGAGTCCAGAAGACGTGTCATGATGGCCTGGCGGTAGCTGGCTGCCTTGGATGCGGAGACTCCGACCGAGGCCTTCTTCAGGGCAATCCTGTTCACTCCCTGCCTGAAGAACAGTCCATCATTGCCACTGTTGAAATTGATGTGTCCGGCTTTCTCTTTCCGGCCGATGTTGAAGTTGTTGCGGGATTTGAGAAGGCCTACGAAAAGTGAATCTTCACCCATGAGGGCGAGCCTGTCGACTGACAGGTTGCCAAGGAGGGGCTGCCCGGAAAGTCTGATCCTGCGTCCTCGTACGAAATTGGATTGCCCAAGAAGGGCCGCCAGGGAATCTGCATATGCATCTACACCGAGTACGGTACGTCCCTTGGGTATTGTCGGGTCGGCATTGTTGGGCTTGTCGGAAAGTTTGATGTCCAGCTTCGTGAGGGATGCGTTCAATTTGTCGGGCTTGTCATAGAATCCCAGTTTCTGGCTCCAGATCCTGCCGTCGAAATCAGCCCCGTCTAGGTTGCCTGAGAAGATCCCGAAGGGGGCACTCCCTTTGAGGGTCATGTCTATCCTGCCTGCAGCCTTGAGAGAACCGTCGTCGGCGATGAACCGGACTACGGAATCAGCTATCGCATGGGCAGTTGCGTCCAGGGACAGCCTGCTGCCCCGCCCGAGGATGTCAGTAGCATCACCCGCAGCTTTGAGAGCGGCCCCGTTAAGGGAGAAATCGAGCTTGTTGAGCGAAGCGTTGAGGCGGGATGAGTCGTCTGTCTCCGCTCCCAGGTCAAGAGCTATCCTCCCGCGTTTCAGAACCCCTTTCCACTCAACGGCACTTTCCGGAATCCTGGCGCTCGCGACTGTTTTCGGGAGTTTCCCGTGCCCGATGGGACCGTCGCAGGAGGCCTCCATGGACAATTCAGCATCAGTCCTGAGCTTGGAAAGGGCCGGGACGATTGCGGAAAGGAATTCGGTGATGTCCTGGACGCGGTTGCGGTCCATAGTGAGGTCTGCCTTCAGCCGTCCGCCTTCACCATATGAGACATAATCACCACTGCCGCATATTACCAGGGGGGCTGTTCTCAGCCTCATGTCCTTGAAGGAAACTTCGAATTTTCCGTCGGTTTCAGGAAGGCTGGCGATGGCGTTGAGTTCAATCGGGACGTTCAGCCGCCCCACTGATGAAAGTGCCAGGAGGACATTGGATTTTGAGTCAATGGCATATGCGTCGTTACGCTCATCGATTTTCACGTGGTCGAAAGTGACGGCTATGCTGTCCGAGGGCAGTCTGGCGGCGGTGAGCATGTCCTCCATGCTGAAATGTATCCTGCTCTTGTGGAGTGAGGATGTGTTTACCTTCCCCTTGAAAGACAGGTCCTTCAGGCTTGTCAAAGTGAAGATTGTGTCCTGCGCGTCGGTAAACACCACATGAGGCCGTCCGTCAAGGCTTATCCGGTTGACCACTATTGTGGGAAGAGGGGATTTCTCCTTTTCTTCTTTCGAGGCGAACTTCAGTATGTTCCAGTTCGCGGCTGTCGAATCGTAGAGGTGAAGGAATATCCTCGGGGCTGTCAGGAATGCGTGACGTACATGCCATCGTCCTGAGATCGCATCCAAATAGTTGAGGGAGACCCGAAGTTCCCGGAGACTGGCGAGGGTGTCCGTCTGCAGTCCCCGGCCTTCATCCCTGAGGGGAGATTTGATCCCGAACCCGTCATATGCCGCGAATTTTTCGTGGGGGTAGGTGAGGGTGAAGTCATCTACGCTGACGCTGAGGTTTGGAAAACTCTTGAATACATCGGCCTTGACCCTCCCGAAAGAAACGTCACCGTCGACGAAGCGCTCCGCGACCGAATTGACTATCCGTGTCAGGACGTGCCTGTTAAGGGCGATCTGCATCACGAGCATCAGTGCCGCGAAGAGACAGGCAATGCAGATCAGAACGATTCTCAGTGCCCTGTTTTTGATGATTCCAGGCATATGCGAGGGGACTAATTGCAAATATACAAAAAAGAGTGAGACCGGATACCAGTTCACTCTTTAAGTTTTATATGAAAATGAAGGAGATTTACTGCTCTTCTTCAAGCCTCAGATGCTGGACATAGATGGCCTTCATCTTGGCTGCGCGTTTGATCACCGAGGGTTTCTCGAAGTTCTTGCGGGCACGGAGCTCACGGATAGCACCGGTCTTCTCGAATTTCCTTTTGAATTTCTTAAGGGCTCTCTCGATGTTTTCGCCTTCCTTGATAGGAACTATTATCATGCTTTAAATCACCTCCTTTTTCTTAGCGGGTGCAAAGGTAGTGATTTTATTTGTTTTCCAAAATTTTTTTGAAAGATTCCATGCCTTTCGTCGCCACTTCCCGGATATGCACTATCCTCGGGTCGTGCACTAGCAGGTCCTTGGGGTCTATGATGTAGATCGGAGTGTCCTCGCGGGCATACCTGTAAAGCCCTGCCGCCGGATAGACCTGAAGGGAGGTACCCACTATCAGGAATATGTCAGCACTTGACACACAGTCCATTGCCTTCTCTATGTTGGGTACGGCCTCGCCGAAGAAGACGATGTGGGGACGCAGCTGCGACCCGTTAGGCGCCTTGTCGCCGAGATGCACTGCACCATAGCCGACATCGATGACCTCCCTCTCGGAGAACGATTCGTCATATGCCCCGTTCTCAGGCCTTACCTTGGTGAGCTCCCCATGGAGGTGGATGACCCTGGTGGAGCCGGCCCTCTCATGCAGGTTGTCGACATTCTGTGTGACCACTGTCACCTTGTAGTCCTTCTCAAGCTCGGCGATTGCCTGGTGTGCGGCATTGGGGACGGTGTCTTTGAGCTGGGCACGCATATCGTTGTAGAAGTCCAGCACCAGTTTCCGGTTGCGGTACCAGCCCTCGATCGACGCTACGTCGTTTACATCATATTTGTCCCAGAGACCTCCGTTGTCCCTGAATGTGCTCAGTCCGCTTTCAGCGCTTACTCCCGCGCCGGTGAGGACCACCAATGATTTCTTAGCCATATGTTTACTTCTTTTTCTTTTCGAAGAAATACCTTTCCGCCCAGTACTCGAAGAGGGGGTCTTCAAAATGCGGTTCATCCTTTTCGTCGAAGGATATGACTTCCTTTTTCATGAGGGCGTCCTTGATGCGGCGGACGTTTGCCGAGGAATTCAGGCCGTATTTGTTTATCACTTCTGCGGAACTGAATCTGGTGTATCCGTCCAGGATGGCGCTCAGCAGGCCGAGCTGGAAGGTAGTCATGTCATTCACTGTGGCCTTGAACCTCGGCTCGTGGATGGAAATCAGCTTGCTGAGAGAATCCACCAGCACGGGCTCTGTGATGTAGCCTTTGGACATATAGTCGCATATGGCCGCGAAATGGTTCATGTAGCAGAGGTTGTTCCGGAAGAGGACGCATGCCCCGTCCAGAAGTTCCCTGTCAACCACCTTTCCTCCGGAGAGGAAACCCCTGACTATGTGTTCGACGATGACTTTCCCGTCAACGGTGCGCAGCGGGAAGTGCTCCACCTGGCGGTGGAAGAACCTCTTCACTGCGAAGATCTCCTTCATCGCATTGATCATGGAGCCGCTGAAAATAAAGGAGCACTGCGGATTCTCCTGCTCCCTGAAGACCTGCTCGAAGATCTTAAGGACTTTCTCTCCGTCCTCGGTCCGCATAATGTTCTGGAATTCGTCCAGTATCAGGTAAATCCTCTGCCCTTTTTCCTGGGCGAGCCTGAAAGGAAGGGTAAGGACGGCCTTTATGTCGCCCTCGTCCAGCTCCCAGGATGCGGAAAGGACTTCATCGTAATCGGAATGGCGGGCCTGGTCGAAAACCAGATGTGTGCCGAAGAGGAGCCTGGAGGATATGTCCCGGTACTCGTGGGGAGTGGTGGCGAAGGTGCGGATCACGGTAGAGCCGAACCTTTCCACGAATTCTTCGATGGAGCGGATGTTCAACAGGGTCATCTCCCCGACGACGAAGCGCTGTCCTCCCATCCTCATGTTGAACAGGGTCTGCTGGATCAGTGACATCTTTCCTGTCTTGGGCGGTTCCCACAGGGCGACGTTCTCTCCCTGGGAAAGGAGGTTGCCCAGGATCACGCAATCCTGCTTCCTCCCGATGAAATCCTTCCCGGTGACATATCTGTCGTAAATGAACGTAGAATCCATGCGTTTATAACAAATTTGTTATCATTACAAATATAAATGATTTTTGGATACATTTTCATCCTTATTTCCTTTTTTTCGTTGCACAAAAAGAAAAATGATGTTACCTTTAAAACCACTAACACAGAGAATAACTGAAACAACAATAAAATTCGTGTTTACAATGAGAAAAGTACTTCTCGCCGCATGTGCGGCAATCCTTCTGCTCGCAGGCTGCAAGACCGGAACCAAGGCACCTGCGCTCAAGTCGGGCCTGGACAAGGCTGCCTTTGACACTACTATCAACGGAATGGCCGTGAGCCTCTACACCCTGGTCAACAAATCCGGAATGGAGGTGGACCTCACCAATTACGGAGCCAGGATAGTGTCGATCATGGTACCCGACAGGGACGGGGTCTACAGGGACGTTTCCCTCGGTTTCGATACAATTAAGGAATATGCCGACTCTGTCAACACTCCCAGCAATTTCGGCGCTGTGGTAGGCCGTTACGCCAACAGGATCGCAAAGGGAAGGTTCTCGATAGGGGATGAGACCTATCAGCTTCCCCTCAACAACCATGGAAACTGCCTCCACGGAGGTTTCGATTCCTGGTACTATCGTCCATTCGAGGCCGAGCAGATTTCCGACACTCAGATCAAGTTTACAGTCAAGTCTCCGGACGGAGACAGCCATTTCCCCGGAAATGTCACTGCAACGGTTACCTATACTCTTACGGAAGACAACAGGCTTGACATCCTTTACGGTGCTGTCACCGACAAGCCGACTGTAGTCAACATGACTAACCACTGCTACTTCAACCTCAATGCGGACGGTTCCAAGAGCATCGAGGACAACGTCCTCTACGTCAATGCCGACTACATCACTCCGACTGACGATCTGCTCATCCCTGTCGGTGGATTCCTCGCTCTGGAGGGGACTCCGATGGATTTCCGCAAGGCAAAGAGCATCGGGAGCGTCGCTGACGATAAGAGTTTTGTCCCGCTCGTATATGGAAAAGGACTCGATCACAACTTCTGCCTGAATACCTACAAAGACGGCAAGGGTGACGACACTGTAGTGGCTGGAAGCCTCTATTCTCCCAAGACCGGCATCAAGCTGGATGTCTATACGGATGAACCCGGCCTCCAGGTTTACACCGGCAACTTCCTCAACGGGAGTATCGCAGGCAAGGGCGGCGTCCGTTATGTACACCGCGCGGCATGCTGCCTCGAAAGCCAGAAATATCCGGATACCCCCAATCATCCCGAGTGGCCCTCAGCCCTCCTGAACCCGGGAGAGAAATACAGTTCCCACTGCGTATACGCGTTCAGCGTAGTTAAGTAAACCTTTATTCATATGACATCGCTTGCCTTGTCGGACTGGATAGTCATCGCGGTCTTCGTGGCCGCGATGATTTGGATTATCCTCGACACCACACGCAAGAAGAAGAGCAATTCTTCGGAATATTTCCTCAGCGGCAGGGATGCTACCTGGCTCGCCATAGGCGCCTCCATATTCGCTTCTAACATCGGGTCCGAGCACCTCATAGGTCTGGCCGGATCCGGTGCGTCCAGCGGAATGGCCATGGCGCACTGGGAGATGCACGGCTGGATGATCCTGATCCTGGCCTGGGTCTTCGTCCCGTTCTACAAGAGGAGCATGGTCTACACCATGCCCGAATTCCTTGAGAGGAGGTACGATAAGGGATCCAGGATGATCCTTACCTACATCTCTCTCATCAGTTATGTGCTGACTAAGGTCGCTGTCACCGTCTATGCCGGAGGACTTGTCTTCCAGCAGGTTTTCGGCATACAATCCATACATATGCTCGGAGCCGACGTGGACTTCTTCTGGGTCGCTGCGATAGGATTGGTGATCCTGACAGCCATCTACACGGTGATCGGCGGCATGGAGTCGGTGCTCAAGACATCTGTCCTCCAGACCCCGATCCTCCTCATAGGTTCCATAGTCATCCTGGTGATGGGCCTTAGGGCCCTTGGAGGCTGGGACAACCTCATGCAGATCTGCAATGTCACCCCGAACTATCCTGGTGCCCAGGGTACCATGACCGAGCTGATGCGGCCTATGTCTGATCCACAGTATCCTTGGCTGGGCGCCCTTGTGGGCTCTATGGTCATCGGATTCTGGTACTGGTGTACCGACCAGTTCATCGTGCAGAGGGTGCTTTCCGGAAAGGACGAAAGGCAGGCCCGGAGAGGCGCTATCTTCGGGGCTTACCTGAAACTCCTCCCGGTGTTCATCTTCCTTATTCCCGGAATGATCGCCTTCGCCCTGGCGACAGCCGCGAAAGACCCGGGGAGCGCCTTCTACGGCAGCCAGCTGGGTACGGCCCTCGCACCGGTGCTGGAGAACGGGGACGTGGCATTCCCGCTGCTTGTCGCCAAACTCCTGCCTGCCGGTTTCAAGGGAGTGGTGGTCTGCGGTATCCTTGCCGCGCTGATGTCATCCCTGGCATCTCTCTTCAACTCGTCCGCAATGCTCTACACCATGGATGTCTATAAACCCAGGCATCCTGAAGTAGGGGAACAAAAGCTTGTGAAGATCGGCCGTGTGGCCACTGTCTTCATAGTCGGACTCGGGATTCTCTGGATTCCGGTCATGAAGAGGATCGGCAGCGTACTCTATCTCTACCTGCAGGATGTGCAGTCCGTGCTTTCTCCCGGTATCGCTTCCGCTTTCCTTCTTGGAATCTGCTGGAAGAGGACGACCAGGCAAGGTGGAAGGTGGGCACTCATAACCGGTTTGGCGGTGGGTATGACCAGGCTCCTTGCCAAGGTCATATACACTACCTGGCCGGATGCCGGAGGCGGACTCTTCCGCACCGTCTTCTTCGATTACAACTGGCTATTCTTCTCAGGATGGATGCTGGTGCTCTGCCTTGCGGTCTGCGTCATCGTCAGTCTTTGCACGAAGGCTCCTGACCCGCAGCAGATCGAGGGTCTGTGTTTCGGTACAGCCACAGAGCAGCAGAAAGCCAAGAGCCGTGCCAGCTGGAACGGCTGGGACGTATTCCACACTGTCGTCATCCTGTCCGTCATCGTCGCATTTTACATTTATTTCTGGTAATTAAATATGCTTGAAGAACTTAAGGAAAAAGTCTTCCGGGCGAATCTCGAACTCGTCAGGCAGGGCCTCGTGGTCTATACCTGGGGAAACGTTTCGGGAATCGACAGAGGAAAAGGGCTGGTGGTCATCAAGCCTTCTGGCGTTGAATATGACGATATGAAGGCCTCGGACATGGTCGTAGTGGACCTCAAGACCGGCCGTGTCGTGGAAGGTAACCTGAATCCGTCCAGCGACACCCCGACCCATCTGGTCCTCTACAGGGCCTTCCCACGTGCGGGCGGCATCGTCCACACCCATTCCACATATGCCACTGCGTGGGCCCAGGCCGGGCAGGACATCCCCAACCTCGGTACCACCCACTCCGACACCTTCTACAAAGACATCCCATGCACCAGGGCCCTCTCTGTGCCTCAGGTGCGCGGCGACTACGAGCAGGAGACCGGGAATGTGATAGTCGAGCGTTTCGGGGGAATCGATCCCGTGGCCACTCCCGGGGTGCTTGTCCGGAGCCACGGCCCGTTCACATGGGGAGGAGATCCCCTTGAAGCGGTCTATAACGCCAAGGTCCTGGAAGAGTGCGCGCATATGGCTTATGTCACCCTCCAGATCAATCCCGAAGCGAAGATGAGCCAGCTGCTCATTGAAAAACATTACACCCGCAAGCACGGTCCGGCTTCATATTACGGACAGAAGAGGCGCTGATAATCAATAATATTAAAACTAATAACCGCATATGATCAAAGAATACGAGAATCTGGAAGTCTGGTTCGTCACCGGAGCGCAGCTCCTCTATGGAGGCGACGCCGTAAAGCAGGTGGATTCACATTCCAGGGAAATGGTTGAAGGCCTGAATTCCTCCGGAAGGCTGCCTGTCAAGGTGGTTTACAAGGGAACTGCCAACAGTGACCGCGAAGTCATGGAGATGATGACTGCCGCCGGGAATTGCGCTTCATGCATCGGGGTGATCACCTGGATGCATACATTCTCCCCGGCCAAGATGTGGATCCATGGCCTTCAGGCTCTCCGCAAACCACTTCTGCATCTTCACACCCAGTTTAACAAGTCGATTCCATGGGACACCATGGACATGGACTTCATGAACCTGAACCAGAGCGCCCATGGAGACCGGGAATATGCCCACATCCTGAGCAGGATGCGCCTTCCCCGCAAGACCGTGGTAGGACATTGGACGGAGACTTCGACCCAGGACCACATCGCAGTGTGGGAAAGGGTCTGCGCAGGTTGGGCCGATGCCCATGACATGCTGGTTCTCCGTTTCGGAGACCAGATGAACAATGTGGCCGTGACCGACGGGGACAAGGTCGCCGCAGAGCAGGTTCTCGGCTACCACGTGGATTATATGCCGTTCAGCTCCCTCATGGAGTGGTTCGACAAGGTTCAGGACGAAGATGTCGATGCCCTGGTCCGGGAGTATTTCCGCCTGTACGCCCACGACAAGGCACTCGAAGACAAGAACAGCCTGGAGTACAGGAAGATATGGAATTCCGCAAAGGCCGAGCTGACTCTGCGCGGTGTGCTGAAAGACACTGGTGCAAAGGCGTTCACTACCAACTTCGATGACCTGGGTGACTACAACGTGGAGGAAACCGGAAGGGGGTTCGACCAGATTCCCGGCCTTGCATGCCAGAGGCTTATGGCTGAAGGATATGGCTTCGGTGCCGAAGGTGACTGGAAGACTGCGGCCCTCTACCGCACGGTCCAGGTAATGTCCTTCGGACTGCCCGGAGGCAGCTCATTCATGGAGGATTACACCTTGAATTTCGACGGTGCCTCGACCTCGATTCTCGAGGCGCATATGCTCGAGATCAACCCGTGCATAAGTGAAGAGAAACCCCGTCTGGAGGTTCACCACCTGGGAATCGGAATCCGCAAGACCATGACTGCCCGCCTGGTCTTCACTTCTCGCCAGGGCCATGGTACCGCAGCCACCGTAGTGGACCTCGGCAACAGGTTCCGCCTCATCGCCAATGATGTCAACTGCATCAAGAGCAAGCCTCTTCCCAAACTTCCGGTGGCTTCCGCACTCTGGATTCCGGAACCCGGATTCGAAGTCGGTGTCGGATGCTGGCTCAATGCCGGAGGAACCCATCACAGCTGCTTCTCATATGACCTCACTGACGAATACTGGCGCGATTATGCCGAGATCGCAGGTATTGAATGTGCGATTATCAACGAGGGCACAAAGTACCACGACTTCCTTGACCGGCTTCGCTGGAATGAAGTTTACTATATGCTCAACAAAGCTCTCAGATAGACATGGCAAAGTATGTAATCGGAGTTGACTACGGTACCGATTCGGCCCGTGCGATAGTGGTGGACACTTTCAACGGAGATGTCCTTGCAAATGCGGTGAAAGAGTACCCGAGGTGGATCCGGGGCCTGTACTGCAATCCTCAGGCGAACCAGTTCCGCCAGCATCCCCTGGATTATCTGGAAGTGCTGGAAGCGACTGTGACCGAGGCTCTTTCAAAGTGTGATCCAGGGGTAGCCGAGAATGTGGTCGGAATAGGTTTCGACACTACCGGTTCCACTCCTGCCTTCGTGGACAGGGCCGGTACCCCGCTTGCCCTGCTCCCAGGCTTCGAGGAGGATCCCGATGCCATGTTCATCCTCTGGAAGGACCATACGGCCATTGCAGAGGCTGAGGAGATAAACAAGCTCTGCAGCGAACCGGGATGTGATTACATAAAATATGAAGGAGGAGCCTACAGTGCTGAGTGGATGTGGGCTAAGGCTGCACATGTACTAAGGAACAATCCCCGTATTGCGGAAAACGCCTGGTCCATAGTCGAATGCTGCGAGTGGCTTCCGGCAGTCCTGACAGGGGTCAGGAGCAGCGATGCCGTCGTACGCAGCCGCTGTGCCATGGGGCACAAGGCGATGTGGCATGCAGACTGGGGCGGACTGCCTCCCGTGGAGTTCATTTCCAGGATCGATCCGCGCCTCGAAGTGATCAGGAAGCATCTTCCGGACACATGCGAGACAGCAGACAAGCCCGTAGGCTACCTCTGCCATGAATGGGCGCAGAAGCTCGGACTGAGCGAGAATGTCATAGTGGCCGGAGGAGCATATGACTGCCATATGGGCGCCGTGGGCGCCGGAATCCGTCCCCACACCCTTGTCCGTGTCATCGGGACCTCAACCTGCGACATCCTGGTAGCTCCATATGATGAGATAGGTTCGCGCTGCGTAAAGGACATATGCGGTCAGGTGGATGGCTCGGTGATTCCCGGCATGATAGGGCTTGAGGCTGGGCAGAGCTCCTTCGGGGATGTGTACGCAATGTTCCGCAAAATACTGGAATTCCCTGTCAGGCAGATACTTCCCAAGGTACTTAAGGATAAGGTCACTCCTGAGGAAATATCCACGATCTGCCAGCTGGTCATTCCCTCGCTTGCAGAAGAAGCCGAGAAAATGGAGGCAGGGGAGAGCGGGATGCTTTCTACCGACTGGATCAACGGACGCCGCTCTCCGGCATCGAATCCTCTGGTGAAGGGCACTGTCACCGGTTTTACCCTCGGGACGACCGCTCCCGCAGTCTACAGGTCTCTGGTTGAAGCTACGGCCTTCGGGACCAAGGCAATCTCCGACTGCCTGGAGAGCCAGGGAATGCGTATCGACGAGATAACAGGTATCGGGGGAATCCCTCACAAGTCTCCTCTCGTCATGCAGATAATGGCCGATGTGCTGGGCAAGCCGATCAAGGTCTGCCGTACCATACAGGCCTGCGCCCTCGGTGCGGCAATGTTCGCCGCAACCGCCGCAGGGATTTACGAAAAGGTAGAGGATGCCAGCGAAGCCATGTCGAGCGGATATTCCAACACATTCTATCCGATTCCCGGGAATACGGCCAGGTACCAGGAGGCTTACAAGGAGTATTTGAAACTCGGAAAATTCACTGAATCTGAACTTTATTTTGGTTAGAAAGAATTTTTTCTTAATTTTGCAGTCCTTTTAGGGCCGCTTGAGCATGCCAAGTTCTGCCGTTGAGGGCGGACGCTTACGGTCAAAACTTTATAACACAAAGTTTTATGTACGCAATCGTTGATATTGCAGGCCAGCAGTTTAAAGTTGAGGCTGGCAAAGAGATCTTCGTGCAGAGGCTTGCAGCTGCCAAAGATGAGAAAGTAGAGTTCGAGAAGGTTCTCCTCGTTGACAACGAAGGTTCCGTTTCTGTCGGTACTCCCTATGTTGACGGAGCGAAGGTTTCCGCTACCGTGCTTGATGACACCGTTAAGGCCGACAAGGTCCTTGTCTTCAAGAAGATTCGCCGTAAGGGCTTCCAGAAGCTGAATGGCCACCGCCAGAAGCTTACCAAAATCAAGATCGACGCTATCGCTTAATTTCAGGAGGAAAAAACATGGCACACAAAAAAGGACAATCCAGTTCCAAGAACGGTCGTGAGTCGCATAGCAAACGTCTCGGACTCAAGAAATTCGGTGGCGAGGTCGTGAAGGCCGGAAATATCATCGTCCGCCAGAGGGGTACCGTCCACAATCCCGACCGCAATGTCGGAATGGGCAAAGACCACACGCTCTATGCCCTGGTAGACGGCACTGTCAAGTTCACGAAGAAGAAGGAGAGCAAATCCTACGTCTCTGTAGTTCCCTTCGAGAACTGAGTCCCCGTGACTTCTTGACGGAAGATTAAATTCCAGAGGACTGTGGCTTCGGACATTTCGAAGAAGCAGTCCTCTTTTGATTTAAAAATAACGATCATATGCTGACACTCAAATTGCTCCGTGACGATCCCCAGTATGTCGTCCGCAAACTCGCGATAAAGAATTTCGATGCTTCGGAAATCGTAGGGAAGATTCTCGAACTCGACAGCCGCAGGCGCTCCCTCCAGACCGAGAGTGATGCACTTCTGTCAAAGCAGAAGCAGGCTTCAAAGGCTATCGGCGCCCTCATGGCTAAAGGCGAGAGAGAAGCTGCCGAGAATGCCAAGAAAGAAGTAGCTGTCCTCAAGGAGAGGTCACAGGCTCTTCTCGCCGAGTCTGACACCTGTCAGAAAGACCTCATTGCCCAGCTGGTCCTCCTTCCCAACATCCCCTGTGACCTGGTAGTTCCGGGTAAGGATGCCAACGACAACCAGATAGTCAAGACCGGAGGTCCGGAGGTAGTCCTTCCCGAAGGTGCACTTCCGCACTGGGACCTCGCGAAAAAATATGACATCATAGATTTCGATCTCGGCGTGAAGCTTACCGGCGCAGGCTTCCCGGTTTACAAGGGAAAGGGTGCCAAGCTTCAGCGTGCATTGATCAACTATTTCCTCGACCGCAACACCGCGGCGGGCTACAAGGAGGTCGAACCTCCCGTGATGGTCAATTCAGCATCCGGCTTCGGCACCGGCCAGCTTCCCGACAAGGAGGCCCAGATGTACTATGTCGGACTTGATGATTTCTATCTCGTCCCGACCGCCGAGGTGCCCGTGACCAACATTTTCAGGGATGAGATCCTCGAGGAGAGTGCTCTTCCGCAGAAGCTCACCGCCTATACTCCCTGCTTCCGCCGTGAGGCCGGTTCATATGGCAAGGATGTCCGCGGCTTGAACAGGCTCCACCAGTTCGACAAATGCGAGATCGTGCGTATCGAGAAACCTGAGGATTCATATGCAGCCCTTGATGAGATGGTTGCGCATGTGGAGGGACTCGTCAACGAACTCGGACTTAAATACAGGATCCTCCGCCTCTGCGGCGGCGACATGAGCTTCACCTCTGCCATTACATATGACTTCGAGCTCTGGAGTGCCGCACAGGGCCGCTGGCTCGAGATTTCCTCGGTCTCCAATTTCGAGACCTACCAGGCCAACAGGCTTCACCTGCGCTGGCGTGGAGCGGACGGGAAACCGCAGCTCTGCCACACCCTGAACGGGTCTTCACTGGCCCTGCCGAGAGTCGTGGCCGCCCTTCTCGAAGACAATCAGAAGAGTGACGGCATACACATTCCCGAAGTGCTTGTGCCTTATACCGGCTTTGAAATCATAGACTAGTGCAGGATAAGTCCAGGATAATCATCGGAATAGACCCCGGAACCAATGTATTGGGCTTCGGGGTTATCCGTGTTACAGGGCGTAAGGCCGAATTCGTGGATATGGGCATCCTGGACATCCACAAGGAAAAGAGCGTTTACTCCAAGCTGCAGCAGATCTTCAAGACTGTCTCAGAGGTCTGCAGGACCTATCATGGGGATGAGATGGCCCTCGAGTCACCTTTTTACGGCAAGAATGTCCAGGTAGTACTCAAGCTTGGGAGGGCGCAGGGAGCAGCCATGATCGCTGCAATGGAGCAGGGAATCGACAAGATATATGAATATGCTCCGCGCCGTGCGAAAGAGGTTGTGACGGGCAACGGGGCCGCTTCGAAGGAACAGGTGAGCCTGATATTGCAGAAGACCCTCGGGGTGAAGTTCGACGGATCCTATCCGTTGGATGCTACGGACGCCCTCGGCGTGGCGATGTGTCACTTCTACCAGACCTCCAGCCCTCTTTCCGGAGTGGATTCAAAAGGAGACTGGAGCAAGTTCATCAAGGAGAATCCGGACAGGGTGAAATAAACCGTTTCTTTTCCCGGGGGATTTAAACCTGATTTCTGCCATCTTGTCTAAAAGGATGTCTAAAGAATAATACATGACAATCAAGTTCAAGATAGTTTTTATCCTGTCCGTCCTGATTGCCTTCGCATTCGGACCTTTTGCTGCTCCCTTGGCTGCAGCCCCCGGACCTGGAAATGTCACTGCAGTCCTCAAGGATTCATCAACCGGCGAGGCAGTCGCTTTCGCGACGGTTTCCCTTACTGTCCCCGGGAAGAAAACAGCCTATAAGTACATCCTTTCGGATGAGGGCGGAAAAGTCTTGCTGCAGAATGTCAAGAACGGGCAGTACGAGTTCAAGTCAGAGCTCCTGGGTTACAAGCCTTTCGTAAAGACCATCACGGTAAAGGACGGCAATCTCGACCTGGGTGATGTGAAGATGGATCTGGACAAGGAAACCCTGGATGCGGCCGAAGTGTCTGCTGTCGGGAACCCCATTACGATAAAGAAGGACACCATAGAGTACAACGCTGCTTCATTTAAAACCACTGATAATGACGTGCTTCTGGATCTTCTGAAGAAGTTGCCCGGAGTCGAGGTTTCGGATGAAGGAACTGTTACTGTGAACGGAAAGTCCATTTCCAAGATCACGGTCGGGGGAAAGACGTTCTTCCTGAACGATCCACAGATGGCGACAAACAACATCCCCGCCAATGTCATCGAGAAAGTCAAGGTGCTCCAGAAGAAGTCAGAGCAGGCCGAATTCACCGGCATTGACGATGGGGAAGAGGAGACGGTCATCGACCTGAGCCTCAAGCAGGGAGCCCGGAACGGAGGCATCGTAGGAAACATCAGTGCAGGTATCGGCCATGACCTCCAGGACTGGGGCAAGCCCTCCGAGGGAGACTGGAGATATCAGGCAAATGTCTTCACCGGCAAATTCTCTGACAAGGGAATGGTAGCTGTCATTTCCAATTCCAACAACGTCAATTCGAGGGGTTTCGGGGACTTTTCAGGAAACATGATGCGCGGAATGGGAGGCGGAGCCGGCGGCGGCACGGATGCCGGTATCACCAACTCCTGGATGCTGGGAGCGAACACAGCCTGGAACCTGTTCGACGACCGTATGAAACTGGGAGGAAACTACGCCAACAACGGTAGCCGGAGTGATGTGGAGACCCGCAGCCACAGGGTTACATACCGTGAGGACGGATCGAATCTCATATATGACAATTCGGGTTCCAATTCTACGAACTCCTATGGGAACAGGATCGGAATGGAACTTGACCACAAGTTCAGCGACAACACTTCCATCCTCTTCCGTCCGCAGCTCAACTGGGGGCATGGCAATTTCCACAATCTCTCTCGTTTTACTACTCTCAGGGAAAAGGACGGAGACTCCGACACGACCAATACCGGTTTCAACGGCAACACCGGAAGCAACAAGAACTGGACTACATCAGGTATGGCCCTTCTGCGCCAGAAACTCGGAATTCCGGGCAGGACCCTGTCTTTGAGAGTCAACTACAACTTCAGCAACAACGAGATGGAGGGATTCAACCAGTCCCTTACATCAAATCATATGATCGTTGACGGGGAGAAAGTGGTGAGGGACTCGATCATCAACCAGAGATATGACCAGAACTCCCGCAACCGCAGCATCTCCAGCCGCCTGACCTATACTGAGCCCCTTGGAAACAACTGGTACGCAAGCGCGAACTACGAATTCAGGTGGAACAGTTCGACCTCCCGCAAGGATACATATGACGGGTCTTACGTCCCGCCTTTCGATGCAGACCACCATATCTATGACATGGGCGGCCCTGAGTCTTTCAACGTGACTTACTCCAACGAGATACTCAACAGGCACATCAACCAGCGCATCGGGGCTGACCTCATGTACCAGAGCAAAAAGCTTCACGCACAGGTCGGCCTGGGAGTCAATCCCAATTACACCCACAACGAGACGACCCGTGACGGGAATACTGCGACATATGACAGCCATGTAGTGAATTTCGCTCCTACTGCCAACCTGTTCTACGACATCGATGACAATACGAACATGCGTTTCTTCTACAGGGGCAATTCCAACCAGCCGTCCGTATCGCAACTGATGCCTGTCCCGAACAACAGCAACCCGATGCATGTGTCGTTCGGTAATCCTTCCCTTAAGCCTTATTTCGAACATTCCATACGTTACGAATTCCGGAGGACCAACAGGCAGAAGTTCTCTACGGTCACCGCCAACTTCAACGGAGGCATGACCCAGAATCCTATAGTGAATGCCAGCTGGTACGGGACCAATGGAGCCCAGTATTCCATGCCGGTAAACGGGCGCAACTCCATGAATATGTCCCTCAGGGGATTCTACAATACTCCTATCGCGAAGTCCAACTTCTCGATTTCCAACCAGATAAATGCAAGCTACTCGGTTTCCCATTCATATGTCGGCAAGGTTTCCTTTGATGTAGACAAGTACTACAGGGACGGAGAATTCGACTATGACGGATTCCTGGATGACCATTCCGATTTCGACGACGATCCCTACTTCACCCCGAATACGATCCAGTCATTCAACGCCAATGACCGTCTCCGTGTCACTTACCGCAACAAGTTCGTGGAGATAGAGGCGAGCGGACGTACCAGGGCCCGCAAATCCTGGTACACTATCTCCTCTGGTGCAAGCACCAGCTGGACCTGGAACAATTCAGTCGGGCTGGATATGGACTGGACCATCGCGAAGAAATGGGAACTGGAATCTGAGCTTAGCTACAACTGGTACAACGGCTATTCGGTGAAGCAGGACGACGAGTACATCGCAAATGCTTCGGTGTCCAGGACTTTCAACCGCTTTACCCTCATGCTCAAGATGTATGACATCTTCAACCAGTCGAAGGCTCTCTCCATCACCGATTCGGCAAACTACCACCTCGAGTCCTTCAGCAACACCCTCGGGCGTTACATAATGCTGTCCCTTACCATGCGTTTCGGCAATTACGGGAGAAGGGGAGGAGGACGTCCTGGGATGGGCGGCCCCGGCGGAGGCCAGGGCGGTCGCGGAATGGGCGGCCCTCCGGAAGGAATGGGCGGTCCGCCTCAGGGAGGCAGAAGATAAACAACCTAAACCTGTGGCTCTTTGGCGGCTGTGTAATCCCGCCATTTGGCAATGAGGCTCTGCATGTCTTCGGGCATCGGGGCCTCAAATCTTATCTGCTGTTTCGTGTGGGGGTGGATGAATCCCAAAGTCGCGGCGTGGAGAGCCTGACGTGGACAGACCTGGAAACAGTTGTTGATGAACTGCCTGTATTTGGCGAAGATGGTCCCGTTGCGGATTTCGGAGCCTCCGTATCTCTCGTCGTTGAAGAGAGGGTGGCCTATGGAAGACATATGCACCCTTATCTGGTGTGTCCGTCCGGTTTCGAGCCGGCACTCTACCACTGTGATGTAGCCGAATCTCTGAAGCACCTTGTAGTGGGTGACTGCATGTTTTCCCTTGTCTTCGTCAGGGACGTTCTTGAATCTGAGCCTGTCTGCCGGATCCCGGCCGATGAAACTCTCGACGGTTCCTTCATCTTCCGCTATGTTTCCCCAGACTACGGCGATGTACTTGCGTTCTATGGAGTGGACGAAGAACTGTTTGGCCAGGTTCATCTGTGTCTCGTCATCCTTGGCGACTACAAGAAGGCCTGATGTGTCTTTGTCGATCCTGTGCACCAGGACTCCCATGCGTTCATCGTCAGCCTCCGGGGCCTGTGAAAGGCCCAGGTGGAAAGCCAGGGCATTGACAAGGGTCCCGCTGAAATGTCCGTGTCCCGGGTGGACCACCATGCCTGCCGGCTTGTTTACCACCAGAAGGTAATCGTCTTCATATACGATGTCCAGCGGGATGTCTTCAGGAAGGATCTCAAGGCCCCTCCTCTGATAGGGCATGACGAAGCGGATGACGTCCATCGGACGCACTATGTAATTGGCCTTCACGACTTTGTCGTTGACCAATACATATGAATTCTTGATTGCGAGCTGGATCCGGTGCCTGGAGGTGTCCTCGAGGTGTATGGCCATGTATTTGTCCACCCTCATCGGGGCCTGTCCCTTGTCTACGTTCAAGCGGAAATGCTCGAACATCCCCTGTTCTTCATCCAAGGGCTGAATGTCGTCCAGGCGGTCCTCGATCGGATTATTTTCCATTTGAATCCTTGCTCAGAGCTGTGAGGGGGTCGGTGGTGAACCACAGTGAAACTTCGGAACCCATAAGGACGGGGACCTGGCTGGATGCGGACGGAGTCTGCTTATAGACCACGGCGCTCAGGGAATCGCTGTAGCTCTTGATGTCGCTGTCGAAAGTGACTTTGCGGATGTTGAGGGAACTCTCATGGGCGACATCTATGGCGCGGCGGTATTTCAGGCCGGAGAAATTCGGGACATATGTCATGTCATTCTCGGGATTGAGGCCGACGACGAGGTCGATCTCTGCCCCTGTCTCGATGGGCACTCCGGGGTTGATTTCCTTGTTGTGGAACAACTGGCGCATTACATTGTTAGTGGCTATGTCACTGATATATATGAGGTTCCCGAGTACCAGGCCGCGGGAGTTCAGCTCTGCGTTGGCCTGGCGCATGGAAAGCCCGACCAGGTTGGGCATGGTGACCTTCTTGGGATTCACGGCATTAATCGTAAGGCGGATCTTCCGGCCTTTCTTGACCTTGTCTCCGGGAGAGGGATTCTGGCTGAATACGGCACCCCTGGCCATCCTGCGGATGAAGACGGAGTCCGTTACGACTGTCTTAAGCCCGTTCAGCTCGGCATTGTACCTGGCTTCTTTGACGGTCATGGCTGTGAGGTCCGGGACGGCTATCTGTTCTCCGTGCCTGGTTATGGCGCCCAGTAAGATCTTAGCCCCTACGACCAGGGCAATTACCAGCAAAGCCGCCCATAATACATTATGCAGCAGCCATTTCCCGAACTGCATCTTGCCGTCGGGTTCCTGGACTTTCTTCTGAGCTTCTTTTTCCATATTGTCCATATGTTTCAATTCAAGATATTAATCAATCCGGTTACTATCAGGACCACTCCGATTAAAATCACTGCAAATCCGGCAATCCTGTTGATGAGGAGGAGGGTTTCCGGCCTGAAGTTCTTTTTGAGGTGGCTGAATAACCACGAGAAGAAGAACCAATAGCACCCCGACCCGGCTGAGACTGCGGCTATTACAGGCAGGGCGTGGAAATCATGAGGCAGGTCCCCGAGCCCCATGAACGCGAAGAGGGTGAGCATCAGGAACAGACCTCCGGGATTGGAGGCGGCGGTCAGTACTGCCTGGATGTAATCTTTGAAAGAGGCTGTGTCACCATTGTCTTTCACCACCTTGCGGAAGGGATTGATGAATGCGATCCCGCAACCTACTCCTATGATTATCGCCCCTCCTATGATCATGATGATTTCGTCGTTCGCGCTGATGAACTCCTTCATCGCATTGAGGGCGAAGCAGGAGATCGTAGCCGAGATCGTGTCCATGGTGGTCACTCCGAGTCCCGTTACGAATCCTATGGTATGGTTGTGGCTCAAGGACTTCTGCATCACGAGGATAGCAGCGGGTCCCAGGAGGCATGAGCATAGGATGCCGACGCAGAACGCTTTTAGGATCAACAGGATCATATATCTGACAAAGATAGACAATTTATTCATATATTTGTAAGGCTTAAACATGCGTTCAGATAGTATATATATCCGCCTTGGACTGCTTGCGCTCCTTTTTGCGGTGCTCATGTCCATTCCGTTCCTCCTGCCTGGCTGCGGACTCTTCGCCCTGGCAGGCTTGGTCCCCCTTCTTTTCATGGAGGAACTGGCGTCTCAGGCGCATGTGAAGAGATTCTGGCTCTGGCACTATTCAGCTTTCTTGCTCTGGAACCTGGTCACCACCTTCTGGGTGTGCAACGCCACCGTAGGCGGAGGCCTGTTCGCCTCTTTCGCGAATGCCTTCCAGATGTCCTTGGTTTTCGGGTTGTTCAGGTGGAGCAAGAAGATGATGAGAGGTTCCCTCCCGTACATTTTCCTGGCGGCTGCATGGATTGCATGGGAGAGGTATTACCTTCTCATAGCACAGATTTCCTGGCCATGGCTCCTTCTTGGGAACTCCTTTGCCAGGACTACCTGGGCTGCACAGTGGTACGAATATACAGGTGCCACCGGAGGCTCCCTGTGGGTCTGGATGTGTAACCTGTCCCTTTACGCCCTTCTGTCGTCCGTCCTTTCCGGCCGTTGGAAGGCGCTTTCTTCCAGGGTCCGCATAGCCTCTACTGTAGGCATATGCCTGGTTTTCCTCTTTCCTGCGGCCGTTTCGCTGAAGCTCTGGTATGGCTTTGAGGAAACCTCGGATCCGGTGAAGGTCATGATAGTCCAGCC
>JAEEGL016988132.1_pt1 | contig 21387 bp, 16 predicted proteins | sample 9134231 | NCBI WGS metagenome assembly JAEEGL01 (sample SAMN16246548, study PRJNA631951) | gut metagenome | biome: gut microbiome; feature: rumen; material: fiber-attached | host: Bos | place: Iran: Karaj | collected 2018-10
CTGAGTGGCTTGGTGAGGCGGATTCCCTCCAGCGAGGTGCATCGCGACAGCGCCACATAGGTCTGTCCGCTTGAGAACGCTCCGCCGGTAAAGTCGATAATCACGTGGTTGAAAGTCAAGCCCTGACTCTTGTGCACCGTCAGCGCCCACGCCGGTTTAATGGGCATCTGTGTAAAAGTGCCCAGCACATTCTCAACAACGGCTTTCTTCTCCTCGTCGTAACTATACTGCATGTTCTCCCACTGCTCAGGAGCCACGACGTAATGCGAGCCGTCTTCCAGTTCAACCTGCACCAGGTTCTCGGTCAGTGAGTACACCTTGCCGATGGTGCCATTAATCCAACGGCCTTCCTTGTCGTTGCGGATAAAGATTACTTGGGCTCCTTCTTTCAGTGTCAAATTGAGTGCCGTAGGCAGGTCGTTTTCAGGAAATTGCCCCTCGATAGTACCATTATAGGTGATTTCGGGCGTGGTGAGCGCCGCCATGTGCTCATCGTTGATGGCATCGACGACATCGCGCCTTGTGGCGAGCGTGATCACGAAATCATTAGCATTATCCGGTTTCTCGCTGTAGCGCGAGTTGAGGTATCTCATGTCGTTGTCGCTGGCACGGTTCACGCGCACACGGTCGAGCAACGAGATAAAACTATCGTCGTTTTGCCGATAAATCTTTCGCAATTCGATCGGCACCAGCGCCACGCGGCTAAACGCTGCGGCATTGAAAAAGAAGAACTGCTTGTAATATCGCTGCAAGATGTCGCGCATGTCGCGTGTGACCACAGGCTCAAGTTGGAAGATATCGCCCACAAGCAGCAACTGCTTACCACCAAACGGCTCACGCATATTACGCGAATAGATGCGTAACACCTTGTCAATAAAGTCGATAATATCGGCTCTCACCATCGAAATCTCATCGATGATAATCAGGTCGAGTTTTTTAATCAGTTGCACCTTGTCTTTAGGATAGCGCAGCGTCTTGCGTATACGAGAAGGTGTAAACTCGGGGTCGTTGGGCAGCAGGGGCTTGAACGGTATTTTGAAGAACGAGTGCAGCGTCTGCCCGCCAACATTCACCGCAGCAATGCCTGTGGGCGCCAGCACAACGTGAACTTTGTGTGTGTTGGCGCAAATATATTTCAGGAACGTGCTTTTGCCCGTCCCGGCCTTACCAGTCAAGAAAACCGACTGATGCGTGTTTTGCACCAAGTTCCATACGTCCTGAAACTCAGGGTTGTCAAGGTCAATATTTTTAATCACTTCAGTTGCCATTATATACGCCACGAGGCCCTACCCTATTATTATTGCAATATTACTCAAATGTGTCGAAATGACAAAATATTCAAGTCGTAAAATGAGCCACATTATTGTTTAAAAATTTTTAATGAGTCGTGGTTGGAAATTTGGTATTTATTTACTAAATTTGTGCATTAATTGCAAAATAATAAGTACTTGGGATTTGATAATGCTCTTTAAAAGTTAATTACTAACAAATTAAAAATTACAGATATGAAGAAATCATTACTCACCTTATTTCTGGTGTTGATAGCGACACTGGCGGCTCGTGCCGACGTTGACAGCACCGGCGAAATCGACGGTAACGACCTCAACGCTCTTATCAATATCTTGCTCGGCAAAAATTAATGCACAATGCTTATGCATAAATTAACGTAAGTTCGGTATAATAAGGCATTGCCAACTCGCTGACACTTTGACTCTACATAGTATGACTGCAATATACCGAACTCACGTTTTTATTACAGTTGTTTTGTGATTTTTGGATTTTTGCGTAACTTCGCATTCTTGAAATAAAAATGCTAGAGATTATGGTCAAACACATTGTTACTTTCAAACTTACGGGGACACACGACGAGCGCCTTGCCGTTGCCACACGGTTCAAGGCGGCTCTCGAGGCGTTGCCTGCTGCCATCGATGTGCTTCAGAGCATCGAGGTTGGCATCAATGAGAATGAGAACGAGCAATGGGATGTAGTGCTCACAGCCATTGTTCCCACGATGGCCGATGTCGACGTCTACGCCAAGCATCCGGCCCACGTGGCCGCCGCAGGCTTGCTCGCGGGGCATAAGGCCGACCGTGCCTGCGTCGATTACACCTTCAACGAGTAAACATCGCAAAACAAAATGCCATGCCGCGAACTGTGGCGGGGTTCTCCCCTACCTCGGTTCACGGCATGGCTTGTTATTGCGATGTCACACCTTAGGCTTTGCTCAGGTGTGCCTTGGCGTAGTCGTAGCCGGCCTCGAAGGCCTTGACGTTAGTGTCGACAATGGCTTGACCCTTGCGAGCAAACACCTGAGCGATGCCTTCTTTGAGGCGTTGCGCGTCGATGATGTTCAACTGCGATGCCATTGCACCCAGCAGCACCATGTTGGCGCTGCGCGGCGACTTGATGTCGCGTGCGATAGCGTCGACATCGAGTTTGATGACATTCTTGATGCTTGCCAGTTCACCATCCACGGCAGCCATGTCGGGATAGTTGTCGATGTTGACAAAGGGCACCGAGTTGGTGATAATCCAGCCATTGGGTGCCAGATACGGCAGGTAGCGCAATGCCTCCATGGGTTCGAGCGACACAATCAGGTCGCAACTGCCCAGCGGAATCAAGTCGCTGTGGATTGGCTCTGACGACAGACGCAGATTGCTCTGCACGTCGCCGCCACGCTGGCTCATGCCGTGAACTTCGGCTTGCTTAAGGTGAAGGTTCTGGTCGAGAGCCGCCCAGCCGATAACGGTAGCGATTGAGAGGATACCTTGTCCGCCCACACCGCATAAGATTATATCCTGTTTCATGATTGCTTGATCTTGCTTTGTGCGTGACGCTTGGCCGTCTGGATGCACTCGCGCCGTGCGATGATTACTGAAACTCCCTTGTAGTCGATCTCTTCACGTATCACACGCTCCATCTCCTCATAGTTCTTGGGAAGCGGAACGATGACCCTCACATGCTCAGGCTCCACACCGATGCCGGTGCAGATGCTCTCCAGGCGTCCGGTGCCTGCCGAGTCTTGACCGCCGGTCATACCGGTAGTAAGGTTGTCGCTGATGCACAAGGTAATGTTAGCCTTGCTGTTCACAGCGTCGAGCAAGCCGGTCATGCCACTGTGGGTGAACGTCGAGTCACCAATCACGGCAACCGAGGGATGCACGCCCGAATTGGCGGCACCGATGGCCATGGTGAGCGAAGCGCCCATCTCAACGCAAGTGTGGAAGGCATGGAACGGAGCGAGCCATCCCAGCGTGTAGCAACCGATATCGCTGAATACGCGAGCCTGGTCGCCAAATTGCTTGATGACCACGTTGAGTGCGGTGTAGAAGTCGCGGTGTCCGCAACCCTGGCACAGAGCCGGTGGACGAGGCACGGTAACTTGCGACTTGGCATTCAACTCACGAGCCGGCAGCCCAAGCGCAGCACGCAGGGTGTCGGGAGTAAGTTCGCCGGTGCGGTTAACGGTGTTGTCGAGGCGTCCGGTAATGGGCACCGGAGTGTCGAGGATACCGCGCAGACGTTGCTCTACCAGCGGCTGACCCTCTTCAAGCACCAGCAGACGCTCGCATTGCGAAGCCAACTGACGTGCCAATGCACGCGGGAAGGGATATTGCGTGACTTTGAGCACGGGGTGCGGGCAACCGTCGGGATAGTTCTCCATCAAGTAGTTGTATGCGATACCGCAAGCAATGATACCCAGCGACTTGTCGGGACCGTCGATGATAGTGTTATGGCCCTTGGTAGCCAGTTCTTCCTCGATAGCGGCATAGTCCTTGATGAGTTGCTCGTTGCGCACCTTGGCGTTGGCAGGCAGCAAGACCCACTGGCGTGGGTTTTCGGGGAAGTGAATCTCATTCTCGGCACGTGCCTCGCCAATCTCGACCTCGGCACGCGAGTGAGCCATACGCGTCGTCAGGCGCATAAGCACTGGAATGTGCCAGCGCTCCGAGAAGTCGTAAGCCTCCTGAACCATCTTGTAAGTCTCTTGTTGTGACGAGGGCTCAAAGCAGGGAATCATGGCAAACTCGGCATAGAAGCGCGAGTCTTGCTCGTTTTGCGACGAGTGCATCGAGGGATCGTCGCATGCCGTAACCACGATGCCGCCGTTGGCACCTGTCATACCTGAGTTGACAAAGGCATCGGCACACACGTTCATACCCACGTGCTTCATGCACACCAGGGCACGCTTGCCACTATACGACACGCCCAAGGCAGCCTCCATGGCAGTCTTTTCGTTGGCGCTCCAGTCGCTGTGTACCTTGCGTTGCTTTGCCAACTCGTTGTTCTGAATAAACTCAGTGATCTCGGTCGATGGAGTGCCCGGATAGGCATACACGCCAGTCAAGCCTGCGTGCAAAGCACCTAACGCCAGCGCTTCATCGCCAAGTAGCAGTTGTTTTGAACTCATAGTATATGAATGTTTTTAGTAGTGTTGGTTGTCAATGATTAATTGCTCATTTAAGACGCAGGAAAGAGTAACCGAAGCGCTCGCAAGCGGCACGCTCGAGGTCCTCGCGGTCGTCGGGGTGAGCGATTGAAATAAGGGCCTTGGCGCGTTCTGCGAGGTTTTTGTTGCGCAAGTACACGATGCCGTGCTCGGTGACAACATATTGTGTCTGGAAACGTGTAGTCACCACACCGGCTCCCGGTGTGAGTTGCGGCACAATCTTGCCTTTGCCCTTATTGGTGCGCGACGGCAGGGCAATGAATGTCTTGCCGCCCTCGCTCAGAGCGCCACCGTACATAAAGTCGTGCTGGCCGCCAACGCTCGAGAAGATGGTGTTGCCGATGCTGTCGGCACATATCTGGCCCGTCAGGTCGACCTCCAGGGCCGAATTGATGGCTATCACACGCGGATTTTGGCGAATCACTTGCGGATCGTTGGTCCAGGCCACATCGTAGAACTCCACATCTTTATTATAGTCGAGGAACTCATACATATGCTTGCTGCCCAGCGCCAGGCTGGCTACACTCTTTCCGGGCTTGATTTTCTTGAGCGAGTTGTCGATTACACCTTCTTCAATAAGGCGCACCACACCATCGGTCATCGCCTCGGTGTGCAGGCCCAGGTGCTTGTGGCTCTTGATGCCGTTGAGCACAGCATTGGGAATACCACCGACACCAATTTGCAGCGTGGCGCCGTCGGGGATCTCAGCAGCGATATATCCGCCAATAGCGCTCTCGATGGGCGTTGGATCGCCAAAGGTGAGTGCCAGCGGTGCCTCGTCGCAAGCCACAGCAGCGGTAATCTTGCTCTCGTGAATGAGTGCGCCACCACACAGATAAGGCATGCTCTTATTGATTTGTGCAATCACAATTTTTGCCGACTCCACAGCCGAGACGGCCAGGTCGGCCGACATACCGTAACTGCAGTAGCCGTTCTCGTCGGGTTCCGAGCAGTTGATGCACGCAATGTCCACAGGCAACTGGCCGCTGCGGAACAGGTAAGGAATCTCGCCCAGGAAAGCCGGAATCATCGAGCCATAACCCTGCTTCACCCACGCGCGCTGGTCGTGACACAGAAACAGGCTGTTGGTCAAGAAAGCGTCCTTGTACTCCGGCTTGCAGAATGGTGCCTCGCCTTCAGTGACATTGAATGCCGAATAGATAATTACGTCACGGAGTTCGTTGCCACGCCGTGCCAGTGCCTCTTGAAGCACGTTGGGCACAGCGGTGCTGCCCATGAAATAGATTGAATTTCCCGATTTGACAAGGCTCATCGCCTCGTCGGCCGATACATAGTTCATTGTTTTTCGCTATCGTAAAGTTTCACAAATAATGCCAAGCGTTCGTCGAGGTTCACCATGTCCTGCTCACGATTCAGTCGCGACACGCAAGCACGGATGCCTGCCTGCTCACTGCCCGTAGTGCTCAGCGAAATGGCCGAGATGCCGCAACGCATAAAGTAGTTGATGAGCGTCTCGTTGTCCAAATCCTTGTAGCCGATGGTGTAATAGAAACCGTCGCCGATGTTCTCGTCATTGTCCATGCTGTACACGATGGTGAAGCCATGTTTCTCGAAAATCTCCTTCGAGCGGATGGCGCGGCGCTGGTATTCCTTGAGTTCCTCGACAAAGTTGTAGCGGCCATCGACGGCAGCCTGCATCATTGCCGCAAGGGCGTGCTGGGCCGAGTGCGATGTGCCCGACGATGCCACATATAAGAAGGTGAGGATGAAGTTGTCGCCCATGCGTCCCAGGCCGTAAGTCTCGCGCAAGTGGGGATACTCGCGGTTAAATAGTTTCGGCGAGAAGGCCACTACGGCGATACGCTCGCCAGCATAACTGAAGATTTTCGAGCCCGAAATCATCATCACATAATTGTCGGTGTAACGCGACACCGTGGGCTGATAAGGCGGCTCGAAGGGTTTCGACTTGTCGTTGCGGAAGTCCATGCACATATATGCCAAGTCTTCCAGTGCCACCACGTCATACTTGGTGCAGCACTCGCCGATGATGCGCAACTCTTCTTCGGTCAGGCACACCCAACTGGGGTTGTTGGGGTTGCTGAACACGATGGCGGCAATGTTGCCCTGCTCCATGTACTCCTCGAGTTTGGCACGAAGTTTCTCACCGCGGAAGTGATAGATGTCAAACATGGCGCGCTTCACGCCCATCACCTTGGCCTGCAACGTGTGAGGCGCAAAACCGGGGTTGATGTAGAGGATGGTGTCCTTGCCCGGCGTCAGTTGCGAGCACTCCATCATCAAGTTGAAGCCGGCTTGCATCGATCCTACGGTAGGCACGATGCACTCTGGGCCGATGTCTTGGTTGATAAATGCCTTGATAAATCGCGAGGCGCTTTCCTTAAGTGCAGGAAGTCCACTGATTGCGGGATAGATTGAGGCAATACCATTATCGAGAGCCTGCTTTTGTGCATCGACACCGATTTGGCAAGCCTTGATGCCCGGCACACCAATCTCCAGGCGCACAAATTCTGCGCCGCTGAGTTGCTCAAGTTTGCCGGTCAATGCCACCGATTGGCGGATGGTGGTGTCAGAAATTTTGCTGATGTCCATCTGTGCCATGATTTCACCGATGGCTTGTTTGCTAATAGGCAGTTTCATGTGTTTGTAATGGTTTTTTAGAAGGTATGTGTTAATAGATTAATGTTTGCGATAATAGTGCATGACTGCACACACAAGCACGACAAAAACTGTGCGGCGCACCCAAGGTGCTTAGGCGCGGCACTTGCCCTGCTTTGAAGAAGAAACATTCAACTGATGTGTAGCCCATCAAATTGTAAAAAAGAAGGTCATTAGAACGTCTTCATATTATCACGACAAAGTTAATAATAACTCGCCAAAGCCACAAGAAAAAAAGCAAAAAACTTTCGCAACGTCACAAAAACTCTGTGAAAAGATGGGCCTAATCGACTATTTACTTTCCTCGTATAGCCAGCCGCACACCGCGTCAAGTACAAGCCAACAGACAGAATGTGATTCCATACGACGCCATCTGTGTATTTAGATAAGCTTATTTTCCCAGCAAAATGTTGATTAAATCATTGATGTCGCTTCCGTTTACATCGTCATCTCCATTAACATTGGCATTGTGGTCTAATGATAGCTCTTTTCCGAGGATAATGTTAATCAGCATGTTGAGATCATTGCCATCAATTTCGCCGTCGCCATTAACATCCCCACGAATTGTTAGTTGCTCTTGTAAATCGCTGCTAATATTGTAAAACTCATTCCACTGGTTGGCAGTTTGGTAGGTCGATAAATACTGCGGTAAAACATGCAATGTTCCATTTTTGGGAACTCCTGTAAACACGCTATTACTTAAGAAGACATTATCGGGATTCGGATAAGAGTCAATTCTTTCCAAATTAGTGCAATTTAAAAAAGCGGCAAGTCCAATTGCAGTTATTGATTGTGGTATTGTCAAGTTTGTTAAACTGTTACATCCCCAAAACGCCCAATCTCCAATTTCAATTACTGACTCGCCTATTGTCGCTCTGTTCAAACCAATTAGATTTGAACAGATATAAGCAGGTATTCTTTCAACGTCTTTACTAAATTCAAATACGCTTATACTGTCGCAATTCTTAAATACATTTTCGCTTGTAAAGTCATTGCAACACTTGGCGTTCCAAAGAACACTATTTAAGTTGCTGCAACCGCTAAATGCATATTCGCCAACTTCTTTCACGGAATTTCCAACTGATACAGAAGATAGACCGCTACATCCAGAGTAAGCCCATTTGCCAATTGAGGTTACTGAGTTAGGGATGTTAACGTTTGTCAAACCAGTACATCCGTAGAAAGCCCAGCCATTAATGGATACGACGGAATTACCTATGGATACGCTTTTCAAACCAATGCATCCATAAAACGCGCTTCCGCCAATTTCGGTCACAGAGTTCGGTAATGATATGCTTGTTAGTCCAGTGCAATCGCTAAATGCCAAACTTCCTATAACTCTTACTGATGTTGGAATGGTTACATTTGTTAAAGTGGATAATTTAGAACAAATATACTCTGGTATTATTTCTACTTCATTACCGAATTTAAACAGTGTGATATTGTTGCATTCGTTAAAGGGGCTATGATTCTGATTATTAACACATGTTATTGCATTCCATGTTACGTTTGTTAACCCATTACATCCGTTAAAAGCAATTCCAATTTTTTCAACAGATAATGGAATCGTCACACTTTCTAAGCCAGTGCACCATGAGAATGCATAGTCGCCGATTATTCTCACCGAATCAGGGATTAACACACTCTGTAATGCAGAGCACCCAGAGAAAGTATTATCGTCTATTTTAGTCAACGAGTTTGGTAAAGCGACTTCAGTCAATCCCGAACAATAAAAGAACGCAGATTTACCAATTGATGACACAGAGTTGGGTATGAAAATGCTATTCAATCCAATGCATTCACTGAATGCGCTATTGCATATTGTTGTCACAGAGTTAGGAATAACAATATTGTGCAAATTACTACATTGATCGAATGCGTGTTCTCCTATTTCTATAACAGAGTTGCCGATTGTGGCGCATGTTAAGTTGTTTAGTTTATAGCATATATATGCAGGTATTACTTTCACTTGATTGCCAAATTCAAAGGAATTTATGTTTTTAGACTTGTTGAAGAGGTTGCTATCGTATGAGAAATCATCACAAGATATAGCATTCCAAATCACTTTATTTAAAGAATTACAATTCTCAAATGTATATGTGCCTATTGATTTGATTGAATCAGGAATAGTTACACTTGTTAAACCAGAACAATTAGCAAAAGCCATACTACCAATTGTTTTCACGGCGTTTGGCATTTCTATTCTTATTAGTTTTTTGCATCCATAGAATGCGACACTGCCAATATTTGTCACTGATGCAGGTATGATAACGTTAGTCAAACCACTACATCCCCAAAATGCCCAATCGCCAATTGAAGTCACAGAATTGCCAATTGTGACACTTGTTATAGCTGTACAACCGCTAAATGAATTTTCACCAATTGAAGTGACTGTATACGTATTATCGTTATATGATATTGAGTTTGGAATGCTAATGGCTCCTTTTAGTGTTGGATATCGAGGTGAATTACCGTTTACATAGATTTGATACGTAACGGAAACGGATGTACTATCGCTATTGATGTTATAGGCCAGGTCATTGACCATAAAATCATAGGCACCAGCAGTGCTAATTGCCATTGCAAGCATAAACGATAATAATATTCTTAGTGACATATTTTAGTGAATTTTGTGAAATGTTCTTTTGCCTAATTGGAAAGTAGACGTTAGACCCTAAACGTTCTATTTCTTTTTTCCACAAAATTACTGCTAATTTCTCAAATATCAAAAATACAGAGCAAAAAATACACAGCAATTTGTTAGCAACATTATTTGAGGGGTGGCTTATGGTAGTTTCGGAAAAAATGCGTAAATTTGTACCTTGATTCGACGACGCTGAATGTATGGAGAAATATTTAGAAGAACTTAACGAACAACAACGTGCCGCAGTGACCTATTGCGACGGGCCGCAACTGGTGGTTGCCGGTGCCGGATCGGGCAAGACGCGCGTGCTCACCAGCAAAATCATGTACCTGATTGAGCACGAGGGCATAGAGCCGTATCGCATCATGGCGCTCACGTTTACCAACAAGGCTGCGCGTGAGATGCAGGAGCGCATAGCGCGCCTAATTGGCGAGGACCGAGCAAACCAGTTGTGGATGGGAACTTTCCATTCCATCTTTTCGCGCATAATTCGCTTTAATGCTGAGCGGTTAGGCTACCAACACGACTACACGATATACGACAGTGCCGACTCACGCGCGCTCATCAAACTCATCGTCAAGGACATGGAACTCGACGACAAAGTCTATAAGCCCGCTATGGTGCAATCAATCATTTCACGGGCGAAAAATGCGCTGATCTTGCCTGATGATTATGCCGCTAACCGCCAGATGATTGAGCAAGACGAGAAAAACGGTCACCCAGCAATCAGTGCGATTTACTCCGCCTATTTTCAGCGTTGTCGAGTGGCGGGCGCCATGGACTTCGACGATCTGCTGGTGTACGCCAACATCCTGTTTCGCGACCACCCCGATGTGTTGCGCGACTATCAGGAGCGATTCCAATATGTCCTGGTCGACGAGTACCAAGACACCAATTTCGCCCAATACTTGATTCTCATCAAACTCGGCCAATTGCATAAGCGGCTGTGCCTGGTGGGCGACGACGCGCAGAGCATCTATTCGTTTCGCGGTGCAAACATCGACAACATCTTCAACATCAAGAGCGAATATCCTGAACTCAAGCAATTTAAACTTGAGCGCAACTATCGCTCAACGAAAAATATCATCAATGCCGCCAATTCGCTTATCGACAAAAACCAGCGGCAAATCCGCAAGCACTTGTTCTCGGAGAATCCCGACGGCCGAAGAATCAAAGTGATTGCCTGCAGCAGCGATTACGAGGAGGCCTATGTGGTGGCCAACCAGTTGATGTCGATGAAGTCGCGCCAGGGCGACCGCTACAGCGACTTCGCCATCCTGTATCGAGTCAACGCACAGTCGCGTGTGCTCGAGGAGGCCTTCAGTGGCGGCGGCTTGCGAAACAAGCACGGCAACGTGCGCGGCGCCATCCCCTATCGCATTTATGGAGGTCTGTCATTCTACGACCGCAAGGAAATCAAGGACACGGTAGCATATATGCGCCTGGCAATCAACCCTAATGACGACGAGGCATTGCGCCGCATAATCAACTATCCGGCGCGGGGCATCGGCGATGTGACGGTTGGTAAACTCACGCATTGCGCAATGAGCAATCAGGTGAGCGTGTGGCAGGTGCTGGGTAACCCCGACCATTACGGCCTGACAGTGCACAGCGGGTTGAGAAACAAGTTGCAGAGTTTCAAGTCACTCATCGACGATTTTATCGCAAAAAACCGCGACGGAATGAACGCTGCCGACCTGTCGCGATACATAATCGACAAGGCCCAACTCATGCAAGTGCTGTTGGGCGACAAAACGCCTGAGAACATCAGCCGGCAAGAGAATTTGTCGGAACTCATCAATGGTGTGAGCACTTTTGTGCAACTACGTCTTGAGCAAGGCGAGGACGACGTGTCGTTAACGGCTTTCCTTGCCGAGGTATCGCTGCTCACCGACCAAGACCGCGACAAGAACGACGGCGACTGTGTGACGATGATGACCGTGCACTCGGCTAAAGGCTTGGAGTTCAAGAATGTGTTTATCGTAGGCGTTGAGAAGGATTTGTTCCCTGCGGCGCTCAACAGCGACACCCTGCGTGGCATCGAGGAAGAGCGCCGACTGCTGTATGTCGCCATCACACGCGCCGAGGAGAATTGCGTGATTTCTTATGCTAAATCACGATATATCAACGGCATGTCGAAGACCAGCACAATCAGCCCATTCTTATTGGACATCGACCAGAACCTGCTTGATATGCCCCTGCAAAAGTACGACATGCCAAAGAGCATTCAGCGCACCCCTGAAAGGACGTTTCCTGCCACAGCGTCGATCCAGCCCCGGCAACACACCGCGCCGCGCCGCTTGACGCCATTGGCCGATGCACGCCGTGAACGACCGGTCACAGCCGCAGCGCGTGGCACTGGGGGCTTCACAGTCCATAATGCCGACGAACTGGCTGTGGGTACCGAGATAATGCATTCGCAGTTTGGACACGGCGTGATTACCGAACTCGACGGCTCAGGCGCCGACGAGAAGATGCATGTGCGCTTCGACGAAATTGGCGAGCGTACACTGCTGTTGAAATTTGCTCGAATTAAAATATTGAATTAACACACCATGGCACACACAAGTATAATCACAGGACACAATGTTCACATCCGACAGACGCCAGCCAGCGTAGGCGACCGAATACTGGCTCAACTCATCGATTTGACAGTCATGCTAGGGTACACATTCACGGTAATCATGCTATTAGCAAACATGCTTGATGAATACCTGTACAACTTACCGGAGTGGGGCTATGTCTGGGTTATGTTTCTCTTGTTTATGCCGCCAATCTTTTATTTGCCGGCCTGTGAGATGTTTCATCATGGACAGACGCTGGGGAAGGTAGCACTGAAAACACGCGTTGTGACAGCCGACGGCTCTACACCCACCATGGGCGCCTGCCTGCTGCGGTGGATGCTCTACCCTATCGACGTGTTCCTTACATTTGGTCTGGGCGTGGTGTTTATCCTCTTTACCGAAAAAAATCAGCGCATGGGCGATTTGGCAGCCGGAACAATAGTTATCAAGACCAACGCCGACGAGAACTCGGCAGTGAGTCTTACCGACTTCTATTATGTGCAAAATGGCTATTTGCCCACATATCACGAGGCATCGGAACTGAACTTGCGCCAAATCGATGTGATTTCTCGTACACTCTACAGCCGCGATGTTGCCAACCGCGACAATTACATTGGGCGCATGGCACTCAAGGTGCAACAAACGCTGCATGTTCTGCCCCAGCCACAAATGACCCAGGAGCAGTTTCTGCAAACAATTATCAACGATTTCCACTATTACGCCTCGACACTCGACGAGTAGTCGCCTGGCGGCCTACTGCTGTGTGGCAAGCATTTGGCGCAGGGCTCGGGCAAGTTGGTCGGGGCACGACGTGGCTTTATAGCCACACCTCACGCCCTCAAGTTTGGATATTACGTCCTGGGCTTTCATGCCCTTCACGAGCAACGAGATGCCGGTGGTGTTGCCGTGGCATCCACCCACAAACTCCACGTGCTCGATGGTGTTGTCGTCATTCAGGGTAATGTTGATTTGCTGAGAGCAAGTGCCCTGGGTATAGTAAACTGCTTGTTTCATGGTTTTTACAATAGTTTCGTTATCTCTTTCGGGTCAAGAATCTTGATTTCGTTGGTAGTCCACTCAATTAAGCCTTGCTCCTGAAGCGTGTTGAGCCGCTTGATGAATGTAGTGCGTTGAAGGCCAAGCAAGTGGCACAGGTCGCGTTGCTTGAACGTCAAGGTCACGTCGCGGCTCATGGGCATCACCAGAGGATACAGCATCAACGAACTGAACTCGCTGCGCGTCTGCAGCAAGGAGTGGGTGAAGCGATGAGCGTTGCTCGAGAGGTAGTTTAAGATGTTGAACAAAAACACTTTGTCGCTTTGCAGCACCTTCACGTAGTCGCTCTTGAGAAGTTGCAGGATGCCACAAGTGCCCTGCGACTGCACAGTGTAGGGATATGCGGTGTTGATGCCAAACATTGCCTCGGCTCCCAGCACATGTGGCGAGTCAAGCGTCTGGCCCAACTTGATGTTCAGGTTTTCAAACTTGGTGTTTACCCGCACACTGCCCGACACGATGAAGCGGATGTGGGTGCACTCGTCACCGGCACTGATAATCGTGTCGCCATCGTGGAATTTCAGGAAATGAAACGGCAGTTTCTCTACGAGCGACGTCATGCGTTCGTTGCTCACGCCCTGAAACAGCGGCAGTTGCATTAGTTGTTCAAACATGGGACTCGCAATTTATTTGAGCAGTTCCACCACCTGTTCGATGGTCAACGATTGCTGGCTGCCTTGCACCATATCCTTCAGGGCGATGGTGCCTTGTGCCAACTCGGTCTCACCCACCATGGCCACATATGGGATGTGGCGGTCGTTGGCATAACTCATCTGCTTCTTCATCTTGGCCGAATCGGGATAAAGTTCGGCGCTGATTCCGGCGGCACGCAGGGCCATGACGTGCTTGAGCGACGCAGCGGCCTCGGCTTCACCAAAGTTGATGAAGAGAATCTTGGCGCATGCCATCGTGTCCTTCGGGTACAGGTCGAGAGCGTTAAGCACGTCGAAGATGCGGTCGGCACCGAAACTGATGCCTACGCCCGACAGACCGGGCATGCCGAACACGCCGGTGAGGTTGTCGTAGCGGCCACCGCCGGTTATGCTGCCAATGGCCACATCCTGGGCTTTCACCTCGACGATGGTGCCTGTGTAGTAGTTCAGGCCACGAGCCAACGACACATCGAGTTCGATTGTGGCACGAGGCTGCAGACTTGCGGCATGGCGCAGCACATAAGCCATCTCGTCGATACCTTGCTGGCCGATTTCGCTTTCTTGAAGCATCGAGCGCAATGTGTTGAGTTTCTCTTCGTTAGTACCGCTAAGTGAAAGCAATGGTTGAAGTTTTGCGATGGCGGCATCGTCAAGGCCCTTCTCGCGCAACTCATCGTTAACCTGGTCCAGACCGATTTTGTCGAGTTTGTCGATGGCCACTGTGATGTCGATAATCTTCTCTGGTGCGCCAATAATCTCGGCGATTCCGCTCAGAATCTTGCGGTTATTGAGTTTGATGGTGATATTGATGCCGAAACGAGCAAATACCTCGTCGATCATCGCCACCAACTCCACCTCGTTAAACAGCGAGTCGCTGCCCACGATGTCGGCGTCGCACTGATAGAACTCGCGATAACGTCCCTTTTGCGGACGGTCGGCACGCCACACAGGTTGTATCTGGTAACGCTTGAACGGCATCTGCAAGTCGTTGCGGTGCTGCACCACATAGCGTGCGAAGGGCACCGTGAGATCGTAGCGCAGGCCTTTCTCACTGATTTTGTTGGTAAGGTGCAGCGAGTCGTGGTTAGCGAGCAGTTCATCGGGGGCGTCTTTGAGGTAGTCGCCGCTGTTGAGGATTTTAAACAGCAGTTTGTCACCCTCTTCGCCATATTTGCCCATCAGGGTCGACAGATTCTCCATGGCAGGAGTCTCGATTTGCTGGAAACCGTACAACTCAAATACGGCCTTGATAGTGTTAAAGATATAGTTGCGTTTCGCCATTTCGATAGGCGAAAAGTCACGTGTTCCTTTTGGGATGGATGGTTTTTGTGCCATAATTATATAATAGAGTTTTTTACGATGATTAACTGCGGCGTCCCATGAGCATCGCGCCGTAATAGAACAGCGTTGCCAGCGAGCCTAACGCGGCCACCACATAGGTGTAAGCGGCCGACTTGAGCGCGTCGCGGGCATATTCAGTGGTCTGCCCCTGCGTGATGCCTGAGCGCTCGAGCCATTGTACGGCGCGACGGCTGGCGTCGATTTCCACCGGCAGTGTTACGAGGCTGAAGAGTGTGGTCAAGGCAAACAGGCCCACGCCCACATAGAGTATTGCTGGAAAAACCGAAACAAGGAGCATTCCAGCAAGCAATACCCACGCCATCCATTGCGAGGCAAATTGCACCACCGGCACCAGTTTGGTGCGCAGGGTGAGCATGCTGTAGCCATAGCGATGCTGAAGGGCGTGGCCACACTCATGGGCTGCCACGGCGGCTGCCGCAACGCTATTGGTGCCGTAGACGGGGTCGCTGAGGTTCACCGTCTTGCGGGTCGGGTCGAAAAAGTCGGTCAGCGTGCCGCTTGTGGCGGTCACCTGAACGTCGTTGATGCCGTTTTGACCAAGCATCATCATTGCCACCTGTGCGCCGGTCATCGGACCATTCAATGGCACACGTGAATACTTCTCGAACTTACTTGTCAGAGAGCGTTGCACCAGATAACTGGCGATGGTGATAACGATAAAAATGATATAACTCAGATACATAACGCGATGTCTTTAGTTGGTTCAACGAATACGCTCGCTGTCGGCGAGCAACTTCTTGTCGTGCTTGATGCCCTTCTTGGCAAGCCACACCAGTATCAGAGCCACAAACGGCATGACAATGTAGGGTGTGAACTGCATAATGAGTTTGTCGTGCAACACCCACGTCATGATGGCGATGACGATTATTAGCGTGACAATGAGCAACATCAGCACATTGGTGAGCCTTATCTGAGTTTTGAGGTCGCGGTATTTGAAGATGGCGATAATCGCCAGAATAACGATGAGCATTTCGAGTACCATCGTCCATGCTCCGAAGTGCAGCGAGTTGAAACTAATCTCCACCACGCCGTCGGGATTAAGCACGTTGATTACAGGAACAAAGGCAAACACAGCAGTAACGATTGCCGCCAATAGCAAATAAACAGTCTGAATGCGTTGAATTACCATAATACGATAAATTTTTAAATTTTGTGCAAAATTAGTGCAAACCGAGCGCAATGACAAGAAAACGCGAACAAAAATTTATTTTTGATTTGCGGAGGCTTGGCATTTCCGAGACGCAGCCTAATTTCGTCGCTTTAGCGGCAACATTAGTGCAAACCGGGTGCAACACAAAATGCGCTCTTTTATTTGCATGTTTAGAATGACGCGTGCTTTTTTAGAAGTGGATTTGGCTATATCGTAATTTCGTTGTAACTTTGTTGTCAATAATAAATCGACAAAGCATGAAACAACTTGTTATCTCACTGGCTATTGCCATTATGGTGGCTATGGCACCGGCAACCGCAATGGCCGACGATGTATCAGCCATCGCCGAGCGCGCTTTCAAACTCGTTCAGCAGAAGAATTACAATGCGGCGTTCCCGCTGATGCTTCAGGCTGCTGAGGGCGGCGACTGCATCTCACAAGGCATCCTGGGCACGATGTATTACGAAGGCAAAGGCACCGCCATCGACTACACTAAAGCGCTCTCATGGTGGGACAAAGCCATAGAAGACGGTTGCGGCGAATCAATAAAAGCGTACCGCAACGACCTGCTACGCACTCAGTCGTTCATCGCCGACGGCTTCCAGTACCTTGTAAACCAAGACTACACCCTCACCGTCATTAACCATAACACCTATACGAACTTAAGACATGTCACTATTCCAGAAAAAGTGAAGTACAAAGACCGAGTCCACACCGTAACCGCAATCGGCAGTTACGCATTCTTGGATTGTAGAAGTTTGATTAGTGTGACAATCCCCGCGTCTGTGAGGTCGATCGGCAGAAGTGCGTTCAGTAAATGCAGCAGTTTGGCCTCGATCATTATCCCTAACGCGGTGACTGAAATAAGCGACAACACTTTCGACGGTTGCAGCGGCCTAAGATCTATCAGCATCCCCAGTTCGGTGAAATCAATTGGTGAATGCGCGTTTGATGGTTGTAGCAGCCTGGCCTCGATTACTATCCCCAACGCGGTGACAGCAATCAAAAATGGCACGTTTCTTAATTGCAGCAGTCTGACAAGTGTAACCATCCCAAACTCGGTTACCTCAATCGGCAATTGGTCGTTTGCTTATTGCAACAATTTAATGAGCGTGACCATTGGTAACTCCGTTACCTCAATCGGTTACAACGCATTCCGCGATTGCACTTATTTGAAAAGCGTGACCATCCCCAAATCTGTAACCTATCTCGACAAATTTGCGTTTCCCAAGAAATGTAAGATAAAAAGGGAATAGCAAAAACTGCATCGAAATTGTAATTGCTTATGTAACTTTGTCATCAATCAACACACTCAACCATGAAACAACTTGTTATCTCATTGGCTGTTGCCATTATGGTGGCCATGGCTCCGGCAACCGCGATGGCCGACAATGTATCAGCCATCGCCGAGCGCGCTTTCAAACTCGCTCAACAGAAGAATTACAACGCGGCTTTCCCGCTGATGCTTCAGGCAGCCGAGGGCGGCGACTGCATCTCACAAGGCACCCTTGGCACGATGTACTATAAAGGTTACGGCACCGCCATCGACTACACCAAGGCCCTCTCCTGGTGGGACAAAGCCATAAAAGACGGTTGCGGCGATGCAATAAAATCGTACCGCGACGACCTGCTACGCACTAACTCGTTCACCGCCGACGGCATTAAATACCTTGTAAACCAAAACTATACACTCACCGTTATCGATATTGACACCTATTTCAGCGGACCAATAGTCACTATCCCCCAAAATGTGAGGTACAAAGACCGTATCCACACCGTAACCTCAATAGGCGACTATGCGTTTGATAACACAGTCGGTTTGAAGAGTGTTACCATCCCGAACTCGGTTACTTCAATAGGTAAAGCAGCGTTCCATAGTTGCTCTGGCTTGACGAGTGTTACCATCCCCAACTCGGTAACCTCAATCGGTAGCAGTGCATTCTACTATTGCATTGGATTGAAGAATATTACAATCCCCAACTCGGTAACTTCGATCGGCGAAAATGCGTTCGAAAGCAGCGGCTTGACGAGTGTGACCATCCCCAGTTCGCTGACTAAAATCAGTGGGAGTATGTTTTACGAATGTATTGGCTTGACGAGTGTAATTATCCCCAACTCGGTGACCGAAATCGGCAAAAGCGCGTTCTATGGTTGCAGCAACTTGAAAAGCGTTGACCTCCCCAACTCAGTGACCACAATAGGCCGCTACGCGTTCTCTCGTAGCGGTTTAACGAACTTGACCATACCTAACTCGGTGACTAAAATCGAAGATTTCGCGTTCTATGATTGCTGGAGCCTTAAAAGTGTTATTGTCCCGAAATCGGTGACCACAATCGGCAACAACGCATTCCCTTATGGATGCAAAATAAAAAAGAAATAGCAAAAACTGCATTGCACACTTAACTGTCATACAAGTCGGACCAGTCGGACATGTCGGACCTGTCGGGCATGTCGTACAGGTCGGGCAAGGAGGGTAAGAAGCCTATAAAGTTTACTAAAAAAATCGGGTATTTTATTAAGATGTTTTAATAATGTGTACTTGTTGGGCAAAAAAGGCCGTGCGACAAGCGAAGTTTTTGTATCTTTGCAATTTTGAAGAGAAATTCATACAAGATGACTGAGTTACGTAACATCGCAATACTGGGCAGCACCGGCTCAATAGGGACACAGACGCTCGACATACTGAGCGAATACCCCACCCTGTTCAGGCCGTGGCTGCTGGTGGCAAACACCAGCGCTGAACTGCTCATTGAGCAGGCCCGCAAACACCTGCCGCGCCGTGTGATTATCGCCGACGAGAGCCGTTACGCCATGGTGCGCGACGCACTCGCCGCGTTGCCTGAAATCGAGGTGATGACGGGCAACCAAGCCGTCGTCGACGCTGTGACCGACCCCGCCATCGACACCGTGGTGACTGCCATGGTGGGCTATGCCGGGCTGGCATCGACCATCGCGGCAATCCGCGCCGGGAAACGCATCGCGCTTGCCAACAAGGAGACCCTGGTGGTTGCCGGTGAACTTATCGACAGCATGCTCGCTACGTCGCAGAGTGTGCTCTATCCGGTTGACAGCGAGCATGGCGCATTTTATCAATGCTTGCAAGGCGAGCGCCACGACGACGTGGAGAAACTGATTCTCACCGCGTCGGGAGGCCCGTTCCGCACCACCCCACTCCACGAGTTGGAAAAGGTGACCGCCGCCGATGCCCTTAAGCATCCCAATTGGAGCATGGGGGCGAAAATCACCATCGACAGCGCAACGATGATGAACAAGGGCTTCGAGATGATTGAGGCACAATGGCTTTACCACATCGCTCCGCGCGACATCGAGATTGTGGTGCATCCGCAGAGCATCGTCCACTCGATGGTGCAATTTGTCGACGGATCGGTGAAAGCACAGTTGGGCTTGCCCGACATGCACCTGCCCATACGCTACGCGCTGGGCTTGCCCGACCGACGCCTGCGCACCGACACCGGGAAAATGACGCTGAGCGACTATGCCAGCCTCACATTTGAGGCACCCGACCGCAAGAAATTCCCGCTGCTCGACACCGCCTACCGTGCTGCCGAGCGCGGCGGCAATGCGCCATGCGTGATGAACGCCGCAAACGAGATTGCCGTGGCCGCTTTCTTGCAGAACAAGATTGCGTTCACCGACATCTACAACGTCATTGAGGACACCCTGGCCAAAGTGGCATGGATTGAACGACCCGGCTACGACGACTACGTGGCCACCAACGACGAGGCACGCGCACTAACGGCCGAACTTATAAACATTAAACAAAAAAGACACTAACGAATAATTAATGACTGCAACATTTTGGTTGAAAGCATTACAACTCATCCTGGCATTAAGCCTGCTGGTTGTGGTGCATGAATTTGGACACTACTCTTTTTCACGTATTTTCGGAGTTTGGGTTGAGAAGTTCTACATGTTCTTCAACCCGTGGTTCTCAATTGCTAAGTGGAAACCCCGCGCCAAGGTCGACAGCGACGGCAACGAGGTGAAATCATCGTGGCGTGCTACCGAATACGGTATCGGCTGGCTGCCCCTGGGCGGATACTGCAAGATTGCCGGAATGATCGACGAGTCGATGGACAAGGAGCAAATGAAAGAGCCCGCCAAGCCCTATGAGTTCCGCTCAAAGCCCGCCTGGCAGCGCTTCTTCATCATGATAGGCGGCGTGCTGTTCAACTTCCTGCTTGCCGGTATCATCTATGCCGGTATTGTATGGACCTACGGCGAGATGTATGTCAACTTTGAGGATGCCTACGAAGGCATGAACTATTGCGACAGCGCACACGCCATTGGCTTCCAGGATGGTGATATCCCCTTGATGGCCGATGACCACAAACTCACCTACCGCAATGGCACCGAGGTTACCAACATCCTCATGGCCAAGACGGTGACCGTGCTTCGCAACCACAATGACACCGTGGTCATTACCATGCCCAAGGACTTCCTTGCCCAGGCCAACAAAGACGCTGAAGCAGGCCAGATGTTCATGGACTACCGCATGCCTGTGTACATCGAGCAGACGCAAGCACGCATGGGCGCCGAGAAGGCCGGCCTGCAAAAGGGCGACCGAATGCTCGCCGTAGGAAACGACACCACACCCAGTTACAACCAGTTTACCGAGGCTTTGGCAAAGCACAAAGGCAAAACAGTCACCATCACCTACTTGCGTGATGGCAAACTGCTCAAAACACCCGTCGAAATCGACGCGGATGGCAAGTTGGGAATCCAACTTACGCCAATCACTAAGATTTACAAGGTTAACGTAAAGAAATACAACATCCTGCAGTCGATACCTCGCGGCATAGTGATGGGCTGGGACCAGATGGTGACCTATGTGAAGCAACTCAAGATGA
>JAEEGL014567829.1_pt1 | contig 21384 bp, 18 predicted proteins | sample 9134231 | NCBI WGS metagenome assembly JAEEGL01 (sample SAMN16246548, study PRJNA631951) | gut metagenome | biome: gut microbiome; feature: rumen; material: fiber-attached | host: Bos | place: Iran: Karaj | collected 2018-10
CTGCGCTTGTATAAGCGCAAAGATTTCGCCCGCTGCGGCGGGCGACCGTGGGCGCTGCCCCCGGACCTCGCCAGCCTTTCGAGAAAGGCTGGACCGAAAGCTTTTATTGTGAATCCCCCAAGTTTTCGTGAAGATCCAAATAATAAAACCGATCTCACGGATTCCATGAGGTCGGTTTTTTATGCGGTTTCTGCCCCGCCTCAGGCGCGGCCGTTGATCTTTTTCGTTACGGTGAGGATATTCTGCCCGTTTTCGCGCCGGTAGCTTACGCTGTCCATGGTCTTTTTCACGAGGTAGACCCCGAGGCCGCCAATCTGCCGCTTTTCCGCGGAAAGGGTAAGGTCCGGATCCGGCTTTTCGGTGGGATCGTACGCTACGCCCCCGTCCGCGAAGGTGAGGGTGAGCACGCCGTTTTCCGCGGCCACGTCGATGCGCGCTTCCCCGGCGCCCTCCGGATAGGCGTAGGAGGCGATATTCACAAAGATCTCTTCCACCGTAAGCGCGATCTGCATGCGCGTTCTGAGCGGGCAGCCGACCTCATCCAGAAAATCCTCCACGAAGCCGGATACGCGGCTCAGCTGCGATTTTTCGGCCGGGACGGTGAGGAACCGCGGTTTTCCGGTTTCTTTGACCTCAAGGCACAGCATGGTGAGATCGTCGAACTGCTCCGCGCCCTGCACGAACCCGTCCACCGCGGCGCGGACGTTGTTCAGGATCTGTTCCGGGGAGGCTGCGGGATCCGCGTTCAGCGCGTCCAGCATCCGGTCCGTGCCGAACATGGCGCCCGCCGCGTCCGTTGCCTCCGGCACGCCGTCCGTAAACAGGAACAGCCGCTCGCCGGGCTTCAGATAAAACTCGTATTCGGTGTATTTCGCTGTCTCCATGGCGCCCACGACCAGCCCGTGCCGGTCGCTGAGCAGCGTAAAGCGCCCGTCTCTGGTCAGCGCGGGACGCTCGTGCCCCGCGTTGGCGGCCGTCACCTTTCCGGTGCTGATCTCCAGGATCCCCAGCCACACCGTGACGAACATCTCCTCACGGTTGTTGGCGCAGATGGCGGCGTTGGCGTCCGTTAAGATCTGCGCCGGGGATTTTCCGCTCTTGGCGTTGTTGGAAAGCACGATCTGGGAGGCCATCATAAACAGGGCCGCGGGCACGCCCTTGCCGGAAACGTCCGCGATCAGGATGCAGAGATGATCGTCGTCCACCAAAAAGAAATCGTAAAAATCGCCGCCCACCGCTTTCGCGGGATCCATACGGGCGTAAACGTCGAATTCACGGCGGTTCGGGAAGGCGGGGAAAACGTTCGGCAGCATATGCGCCTGGATCCGGGCTGCCAGCTCCAGCTCCGTGCCGATGCGCTCCTTTTCCGCGGTGATGGCGCGGATGCTTTCCAGATGGCTGTCGATCTCCTTCGCCAGATCCGAAACGTCCTCCGAGAGCTGCCCGATCTCGTTGTGCGGACGGATGCGGGAGAGGTTTTCGGCGACCGTGCGGCTGTCCTTCGTACTGCGGTACAGACGGATGTTTTTCTGCACGCCCCGCAGCGGGCGCAGCACGAAAAAGTAGATCAGGCAAAGGCAGAGCAGCGAAAGAAAGATCTGGTTCAGAATGGCGTAGGCGGTACCGGTGCGCGTGCGCGCTTCCACGTCCGCCCGCAGATCGGATAAGCCGTAGGTAAGGCCGATAAAAACCGTATACCCGTCGAACGAACAGAGATAGGTATAATAATCCACGTAATCGCCGGCGTCCGCAAGATGGCTCAGGTTATCCCGCGCTTCCACCATGGCGGCCCGCTGGCTTTCGGACACGTTCACGCAGTGCCCCAGCGGATACACCTCCTCGTAATCGGTGCCGCGCACGGAGCCCTCGTCCGCGCCGCTGAACAGAAAGAACTGCGTGTTGAAGGGCGCCTTTGAAGCGACGCAGAACAGATAGTCGATATGATAGGTGCGCTTGATCTGGTCCACGCGCGTGATCAGCCACGAATATATGATCTCGGCGCAGAGCTTCTGATCCTCCGCGGGCAGCGCGGAAAGCTGCTTTTCCGTAAGATACCGCAGCTGCAGCTCCGGATGACGCTCCGTCAACGCGCGGCTCTTTTCCTCGGTCCGCGTGCCGCCGGAGAAATCCGCGTCGTATTCCACGTCCAGCGTATCCGCGTGGGTATACCAGTAGCGCAGCAGCCAGCGATACGCGGGGAGCTCCGTGACCGAAAGCCGCACCTCTTCCGCCATCTCGGCGGCATACTGCTCCGTTTGTCGGGTGACGGCGTCGCCGGATAAACGCTGCTGCGATATATTGGTGAGGAAGCCCGTGGCCACCACACCGATCAGAAACAGTACGGCAACCTCCGCAATGATTCCGATTTTACGTTGTTTTTTCTTCATACGTACTCCGCCGTTTCCGTTCGTTCCGCCGGGCCGCGCGGGGCCCGCCGCAATCAGCATAAATACTTAAATGATATTATATTCCAAACCGCGGATAAATGCAAGTACCCTGCGGCAGATACGCGGACGGACGCGAAAAAAGCGATACGGGACGAAATGAACCCGTACCGCTTTGGTTTTTATTCTCTTCCGGTCCGGGCCGGACGGCCTTTATCTGCCGATCACGTACGTGTGTTCGCCGATGAAAACGCTCTGATCGTCCCAGCACGCGGCGCGGATCTCCCCTTCGCCGAAGGTGAGCATGGTGGCGATATAGCCGTCGTCGTTGGTTTTGCCGCCGTCCAGCATCTGGTAGAACGGGGCGGCCTGCCTGCGGTACTCGAAGTTCACCCGGTGCTTATGCCCGCCCACGAACAGATCGATATCGAGATCGGTGAGGATCGGGATCCAGTTGAAGCCGTAGCGGTTATTGAGGTTCGGCATATGGGCGATGCAGACGCGGTAATCGGCGTCCGCGGCGGGAGAAAGGGTTTTCAGCCATTCCGTTTCCCCGGCGATATAGGAGGTGGAATCCACAAGGCCGCTGTAGGTCCAATCCGAATCGGCCTTGTCCTCGCCCGTATCGAGACAGAGGAAATGGACGGGGCCGTAATCGCAGGTAAAATACTGCCCGCGCGTGGAGGTTTTGAAGATATCCACGGCTTTGGGACCGTAGGTACCGCGGTTTTCGTGGTTGCCGCGGGTGTAGATCACCGGGATCTCGCCGTGGGAAAAGCGGTAGGCGTAAGAGAGGATCTGCTTGAACTTGACCTCGTCCGTCATGTAGCTCACGAGGTCGCCGTTGAGCACGAGCAGATCCGGCTGCACGGTAAAGTTATCCACGGCCTTCCGGGCTTTATAGGGGTTTTCGTGGATATCGGAGAGCACGAGGGCGTTGATCTCATCCTGCCCGGAATAACCTTTGAATTCCACGGGGTCCGAGGTGACGGTGCGCCCCTTGACGGCCACGTAGGCGCGGCGCGTGCCGATCTGCCGGGAGGAATAGGTATAGGTGTTGTGGTCCAGATGCGCCTTGGGCACCCGCACGCTGTGCACCGTATCCTCTGTGCGCACGGCGGAATTCTGCAGGTCCTTCACCTCGTACTCCACCCCGTCGTAGGTGTAGGTGACCCAGCCCGTGCCGGGCAGCGTGGTGGACCAGATGACTGTATACATATTATCGCCGCTTTCAAACACCGAGGCTTCGGTATCGAAAAAGAACACCGCGCTGCTGAAGGGCAGCGCGAGCGCCGCCTGGATCACCATCACGGCGGAGATCAGGACGTTCACGATCATATTCAGCGTATACATAACAAAACCTCTTCCCCTTTTTTCTCTATTCTTCACAGCGTCCTGAAGGGGACGCTTTTTTATTTGATAGGAAACTGCTTGTTTCCTATCAAATAAAAAAGATTTTAACGCCCGTCGATTTCGCCCTTACGGGCGACGACGATGGCGCAAACGAAAGCGGCATCCTGCGTCGCAGACGCTGCGCCGCAGGCGCTTTCTTGTTATCCTTTACGCTGCGGTTTCCCCGTACAGGATCCGCGCAAGCCGTTTCCCGCTGCTGAGCCACAGAAACAGTCCCACCGCCACCGCGAAGGTGACGCCCCACGAAAGCGGATAGGAAACGTAAAGAAACGGCAGCGTGCGGCGCATCGGCAGGAAGAAAAACACCCATATGAGCCGGATGCCGCAGGCACCGAACAGCGATACCAGCATGATCTGGAACGATTTCCCGAGGCCCCTGACCGCCCCGCCGGTGACGTCCAGAAGCGAACAGAACACGTAAAACGGCATGATGAGCGCCATCCGCTGCGTTCCCACGGCGGCCACGGCGGGATCCGAGGTAAAGATCCCCACGATCTGATGCCGCAGCAGGAACCCCAACGTTTCCAGCGAAAGGGCGGCCACCGCGGCGCTGCAAAGGGTGATCAGCCAGATCCTGCGGATATTCTCTTCCTTTTTCGCGCCCACGTTCTGCGAGATAAAGGTCATGCCCGCCTGCGTAAAGCCGTTGGTGGCCGTATAGATGTACGCATCGAAATTGGAGCCCGCGGAAATGCCCGCCATCGCGTCCGAACCGAAGGAATTCACGTTGGACTGGATGATGACGTTGGAAATGCTGAACAGCGCGTTCTGCAGGCCGGCCGGGACGCCGATGCGCAGGATCTCCCGCAGTTCGCCGGAAGAAAAGCGGATCTCCCGCAGGGTCAGCCGCACGGGACCTTCTACGGTCGTCAGGCGGCGCACGGCGAGAATGGCGGTGAGATACTGCGAGGTGACGGTGGCCACGGCAACGCCTGCCACGCCCCAGTGCAGCACGATAATGGTGAACAGGTTCAGCAGGACGTTGACGAGCCCGGAGGCGGCAAGATATTTCAGCGGCCGCCCGGTATCGCCCGTGGCGCGGATGATCGCCGCCCCGAAATTGAACGCCATGGAGCCCGGCGCGCCTAAAAAGTAAATCCGTACGTAAAGTGCGGAAAGGCCGATGGTATCCGGCGGGGCCTGCATCCACCGCAAAAGCGTGGGGGAAAACGAAACGCCCAGCAGGCAGATCACGATGCCGCTCAGTACGCTGAGCCCCATGGCGGTATGCACGGTCCTGCGCGCGCCTTCGGCGTTCCTTGCGCCCAACATGCGCGCCGTGAGCACGCCCGCGCCCATGGAAAGCCCCGTAAACAGATTCACGATCAGGCTGATCATGGAGCCGGTGGAGCCCACCGCCGCCAACGCCGTTTTGCCGGCGAACTGGCCTACCACCGCCGTATCCGCGGTGTTGTATACGATCTGCAGAAGCCCCGTCAGCGTAACGGGGATCGCAAATAAAACGATTTTTTTGAAAAACGGCCCTTCCGTCATTTCGGTCGTATTCAGTTTTTTCATGTTTCCCTCTGTAACGGCTCCCGTTACCGGCGCCGCTTTCCGCCGTGTCCGCCCGGATACGATCGGTTCGGGCTTCCGGCAAATTCCGTTGAACAAAGCCGCAGATTGATCAGGGCTCGGCCAAATACTGCATCAGGATGGACGGGATATATGCGTCGATAAACCGTTCGCGCCGGAAGTAATCCTCGCAGTAAGCCGGATCACGCAGGATGATCTCGATCACGAACGTGAGATACCCGTAAACAAAGCAGTTCACCGCGTACGTCAGATCCGGCGTTTCCTTTACCTCCGGATGGTTCTGCCGGATGATCTTCCAGATCAATTTCACCAGAGAATCCTTGAACGCGAGCACCGAGGAATTCTGGCCGAAGTACAGGCTGACGTTTTTCAGAAAGCCCCTGTGCTCCAAAAGCCAGCGGTAGCGGCGGCGAAAATAGTTTTCCAGCGTGCGGATCGAAACCTCCGAATCCTCGTCCACCATCTCCGGGATGGCCTGCACCTTTAAGATCACGTCGTACTTATCGCAGTAATAATTATAAAAGCTGCGCTTGCTCACGCCCGCCTCCCGGCAGATTTCGGTAACGGCAATCTGCTCGATAGGCTTCTTTTCCAACAACAGGATGAACCCGTTGAGAATCTTTTTTTCAATATCGGTCATGGGTACCGGTCTTCCCTTTCTTAATTTAACTTATTAATTGATTATGATAGATATTGTCCGTTTTTGTCAATCGTTTGAAATAAAAATGCACACTTGTGCATAAATGTGCATCTCTTTCGGCAACAGCAGCCGTATGATCCGTTTCTGAAAGCCGTATCGGGGACCCTCCTCTTCTGCTTACCGGACATGCCGGCCCACCCGCGCTGCACACTATGCGCTGCGAACGCAAATTTGTTTTAAGCCGTTTTTGCGCTTGAAAAACCGTGTACGGATATGTATAATAGTGAATAAAGGCTGTATGCCGAATTTCAGGAAGGAGGTGAAACCAGTGGCAACGACGACGAAATGATCTGAGCTGAAAAAAGTTGGCTCAGACGGACCCGAAAAAAGAACCAGGAGGCACCTATGAGCTACTTCAGGGCGGACGAGATCCTGCCCAAAGATCTGCTTGAAGCCGTTCAGCAATACGCGGAGGGGCAGTTGCTTTATATCCCGCGCCGGGTAAAACAGGGCTGGGGAAGCGCAACGTCCGCCAAAGCGTTTTTCAGTGAACGCAACAAAGAAATATACGACGCCTACAAAGACGGCGTTTGTACCATAGAACTGGCCCGCCGGTTTTCGCTGTCCGTAAAAAGCGTGCAGCGGATCGTGCGGGAAATGAAAAAACAAACGGAAACGCATTGACCCGGGGGCCGGCCGTCCGACGGCCGGTCCTTTTGAAAGGAAAAAAAATGAAAATCGAATTAAGACCCATAGACGACAGTAACCGGGCCGCCGTGCTGGCGCTCAGTGTGCGGGAGGACCAGCCCTTTGTGGCCTCCAACGAGGTATCCCTGCGGCAGGCGAAGGAGACCGACGAGGAGGAGCCGGGCGTGGCGCGTCCGTTTGCCATTTACGCTGACGGCAGGCTCGTGGGCTTTACCATGTTCGCCTTTGCGCCCGAGGCCGAGGATCCGGAAGACAGGTACTGGCTGTGGCGCTTTATGATCGACAAAAACGAGCAGGGCAAGGGGTACGGCCAAGCCGCTCTTGCCGAGATCATCCGCTATTTCAAAGAGAACGGCGCGGACCGGCTGTATCTAAGTACCGAGCCGGAAAACGAGCTTGGCCTGCATATCTACCGTAAATTCGGCTTTCGTGAGACCGGCATTGTCAGCGACGACGAGGCCGTGCTGATGCGGATGCTGAAGGGCCCCAATAAAACGATCCGAGATTTTTACGGCACCGACGTTGACGGACGCCTGCACATCAAAGGCAAAAAGGGCTACGGCGTGAGCATTGCCGTGTACGACAGCGACGGCGATTTCAGCACCTACTGCTCCGGCAGCGGCCGCTATGGGCAGGACTTCCCTGTGAACCCGGATATGCTGTTTCAGGCGGGCAGCGTCAGCAAGCCGATGTTCGCCCTTACGCTGCTGCGGTACGCGGATAAAGGGCTCATTGATATCGACGCGGACATTTCCGGTGTGATCCCGGAGTATACGAAGATCCCGGTCACCTTCGCCGCGCTGCTCAGCCACACGGCGGGCTTCAACCTGCACGGCTTCCCGGGGTACCCGGCGAATCACGCGCCGCTTACGCTGGAGGACGTGCTGGACGGCAAAGGCGTCACGCCGAAACTGCGCAGGATACTGCCCTACGGCAAACAGCACAGCTATTCCGGCGGCGGCATCACGCTGGCGGAGCTGGCCTTTACGCGCATCACCGGGACCACGCTGCGCGAAGCCTTCCAAAAGGAAGTGGCGGAGCCCCTCGGCCTGAAGCGGACCGGGTTTTTCCAGCCGCCGGACGAGGAACTCGCTGCCAACGCAGCGTTCGGCGGCAGACTCGGCCTGAAAGAGGATCCGGCCCACGGCTATCACTACTACCCGGAGCACGCGGCGGCGGGCCTGTGGACCACGCCCACGGAGCTGGTGAAGCTCGGGCTGGAGCTTTCCAAAAGCTACCGGGAAGGCGGCTTATTGAAAAAAGAGACCGCGCAGCGCATGATAACGCCGGTCATGGACAATTACGGCCTCTGCCTTGACGTATGGACCTCCGGGGCCCGCGGCGGCGCCGAAGTGGCCGGGCACAGCGGCGAAAACCGGGGCTTTCTGACGGACTGGGTGTTCTCCCGCACCGAAGACCTTTGCGTTGCGGTGATGATCAATCAGGTCTCCGACGCTGCGGACGAACGAATGACCGATCTCGCCATTGCGCTTTACAACAAAGCAAAAGGCAAGGACGAGGACGACGAAGACGAAGAATAATACGGTACAAAAGGAGTAATTTTAATTGCAGCTGATCGATATTACCATGTACGGTTATAACGAAGAAGAGGAATTCTTTGAGCTGTGCCGGATCATGATCGACAGAAAATACCAGAACAAGGGCTACGGCACCGCGGCGATCCGTCTGCTGCCGGAAGAGATGAAAAAGCTGGAGGGCTGCAAAGAAGTCTATCTTTCCATAACCCCCGAAAACGAACGCGGCAGGCACGTGTACGAAAAGGTCGGCTTCCGCTCCGAACACCGGATGACGGACGACGAGGAACTCTTCAAGTTCGTATTCTGAGCCGCCGCACCGGAACAACAGGACGCATATTTTACAGGAGAAAAAATGGATTACAATATCACGCTGCTTTCTTCGGAGGAGGCAGACCTGCTCGAAGAAAAGATCGCAGCCTTCGGCTACCGGACCGCGCCGCCGGAGCCCGGCACTCCGGAAGAACAGCGCCTCGTTTATAAGGCGCTGGACGGCGACGGCAAAATCGCCGGCGGATGCATTGTGAACATCCACGCCTGGGGGCGGGCGGTGCTGGCCTGCCTTTGGGTGGACGAAACCTGCCGCGGGCAGGGGCTCGGCTCCATGCTGATCCGGCAGGCCGAGCGCGCCGTAAAGGAAAAGGGCTGCTATTACCTGTGCCTCGGCACCATGGATTTTCAGGCCCGGCCGCTGTACGAAAAACACGGTTTCAAAGTGTTTACGGTCAACAAAAACGTACCCCGCGGGCACAACGGCTGGTCCTTATGCAAACGGCTGGACGCGGGCACGCCGGACTACGCACCCAAAAACAACGCCGCCGAAGCGCTCTTTACCATCGTCCCCGGCACCAAAGAGGACGCCCGCGTCATCTATGACGGGCTGGACCGGTACTGCGAAGCGTTCGTGCCGGACGGGCACGGCGATATCGATCTCGGCAAAAAGCTCGTCGGGCCGGACGGAACGATGATCGCGGGGATCTCCGCTCTCGTGGACGGTGACGACGTTTGTTTTGTTGAAAGCGTATGGGTGGAAGAACCCTGCCGCAGGCAGGGGCTGGGCACCCGGCTGCTCAACGAGACCGAGCGCGCGGCAAAGGAAAACGGCGCGTACATTCTGCTGTCGCAGGCAAGCGACTGGAACGCGGACTTCTTTTTCAAAAACGGCTGGACCGTGCGCGGCACGCTGGAGGATTATCCCAAAGGCCACCGCAGCTACGAATTGGAAAAACGGTTATAACGAAAAAAAAAATGAATAAAGAATATAAAATCATGCCTTATAAGGAAGGCGACGATGAGTTTATCGCGGAAAAGCTCGGCGCGGTCACCGAAGCGATGATCAAATGCGAAGATGCCGCAGAAGACGAACTGGTCGTTTTCAAGGTCACGAACGGCGACGGCGAGATCATTGCCGGGTGCAATCTGCTGATCGACTGCTGGAAGGTCGCGGATCTGGACATCCTTTGGGTGGAAGAAACGCACCGCAGGCAGGGCATCGGCTCCGCCCTGATCCGCGCAGCGGAACATGCCGCATGGGAACGGGGCTGCCGCAAAATGACGCTCGGTACCTTCGATTTTCAGGCAAGGCCGCTGTATGAGAAATACGGATTCAAAGTGATCGGAACGATTGAAGACTGTCCCGCGAAGGGGCACGTGCACTACGATATGATCAAATATCTTGACGCCGCCTGCGCGGAATGCGGCACGCGCGCATTTGAGATCGTGCCCGGCGATGAGGAGGACGCGGAATTCATCGACGACCGGCTTGTGGAATACAACTGGTCGCAGGTGCCGGCCGCCCGCAAATTTGAGTGGATCGGAAGAACGGTGCCGGGCGACGGCGGCAATCCGGCCGCGGGCTGCTTTGCGGGCGTCAACTTCTGGAACATCGCGTTCATCGATATGCTGTGGGTGGACGAGCCCTGCCGCGGGGTTGGTTTGGGTTCCCGGCTCCTGAGGGATACCGAGCAGGCGGCAAAGGATGCCGGCGCGTTCATCGTTCTGGCCGACGCGCGCGACTGGAACGTGGAATTCTTCAAAAAGTGCGGCTATACGGTATACTGCACGCTTGACGATTGCCCGGAAGGCTACCGCAAATACAAACTGCAAAAACTGCTTTGAAAGGGCGGCTCCGCTCCCCTTTGCAGCTATCATTTTACTTTTTTTAAGGAGATTATTATGGATAAGAAAGAATTACTTGAAAAATTTGCCCGCACGTCGAACGAAAAGGGCGGCTTCAACGGCGCGTGGCTGTATGCCGAAAACGGCGAGATCGTATCAAAGGGCGCCGTGGGCTTCCGCGACGCGGCGGACACGCTGCCGCTGACCGAGGACTCGGTCTTTCAGCTGGCCTCGGTCAGTAAACAGTTCACGGCCTCGGCCGTGATGCTTGCGGTGCGGCAGGGACTGTTTCATCTGGATGACAAGATCACAACGTATTTCCCGGAGATCCCCTACCCGGACGTAACGGTCCGGCAGCTGCTGAACCACACCGCCGGCGTGCCTGATTATTTTGACGACGAGGACTGGTTCATCAACATCTGGAAGGAAGAAAAACGGGTCCCGGGCAACGACGAGATTTTGCGCTTTTTGTGCGAAACCAAGGCGGAGCCGTATTTCGCCCCCGGCGAAGGGCTGCAATACTCCAACACCGGCTACAACCTGCTGGCGCTGTTGGTGGAACGGCGTTCCGGCGTGCCCTACGAGAAATTTCTGCAAAAGAACATTTTCGACCCCGCCGGCATGACCGCCACCCGCTGCTGCCATATCCGCAGGGACGGCGTCCCGTTTGAAAACTACGCCCAGGCCACGGTGTTTGAAAACGGAAAAAGCGTTGCCGACGTAGATTCCGAAGAGGACGGCGTTGTGGTGGCATTCGACGGCCTGAACGGCGACGATTACGTGTATACCACCATCTTCGATATGCTCCGCTGGGACAGGGCGCTGCGCGAGGGCAAGGTGCTGACCGCCGAGGAGCAGCAGCAGATGTACACCCCCGGGAAACTCAACAGCGGAGAGGACGCCGTTTACGACGAGGACGAGGGGGTCGGCTACGGCTTCGGCTGGGCGGTCGGCCGCGATGAGGAACTGGGGCTGGTCGTCAGCCACAGCGGCGGCATGCCGGGCGTGGGCACCTGGTTCGAGCGCTTCATCGACGCGGACAGGGTGATCGTGTTCCTCACCTGCAGGGATATTCTGGACGCCAGAGCGTATTACAGCTTCTATCACGCTCTGCGCGACGTGGCAATGGGCAAAGAACCGAAGCCCATCCAATCCATTGAGGACGTTGCGGTCAAAGATCCCGACAAGTCAAAGTGGGAAGCCTTCTGCGGCAAATACGAACACCCCGAAGACGACGATTTCATCATCGACGAAGTGTATATGCAGGACGGCGCGCTCCATGCAAAGGCGCTCGACGAAGGCGATCCGTTTGAATTCCGGCTTTATCCGATCGGCGAAGACGAGTTCGGCCGCAAGGGCGGCATGATCCGGCTGAAATTCGGCGAAAACTGCCTTACGTATTTGGGTATGACCTGCAAAAAGGCGCAATAAGGAGCGTAAAAAATGAGCAAAAAGGAACTTATGGAAGCGCTGGTCGGAGAGGCCTACGAAAAGGGCCTGTTCAACGGCGCGTGGCTGTTTGCGGAGCACGGCGAGATCGTTTCCGCAGGCGCCGTGGGCTGGCAGGACCCGGAAAACGCCGTACCGCTGACCGTTGAAAGCGTGTTCGATCTGGCGTCGGTGAGCAAACAGTTCACCGCGGCGGCGATCATGCTGCTGCGCAGACGCGGCCTCATCGATCTGGACGACGAGCTCACGAAGTTTTTCCCGGACCTCCCCTACCCGGGCGTGACGGTCCGCCACCTGCTGACGCACACGAGCGGCCTGCCCGATTATATGGGCTGGGTGGATCAGACAGCCAAAAAAGAAAACTCGATCCCGGGCAACGAGATCGTGCTCCGCTTCTTAAAAGAAGCCGGGGAAAAGCCGCTGTTCGCGCCCGGCGACGGGTATTCCTACTGCAACACGGCCTACTGCGTGCTCGCGCAGCTTGTGGAAAAGCTCTCGGGCGTGCCGTTTGAGGACTTCATGCGCGACAATGTTTTTGAACCCGCCGGGATGCACGCCACGCGCGTGCGCCACCCGCGCAAGGAGGGCGCGTTCGAAAACTGGGCGCGCGCCATGATCCGGGAGGACGGCAGATACGTCCTGCCCGAGGATTCCAAACGGGACCCCTACGTAGTGACGCTGGACGGCGAATCCGGCGACGGATACGTGTATTCAAACGTGCTCGACCTGCTGAAATGGGATCAGGCTTTGCGCATGGGAAAGGTACTTACCGAAGAAGAACAGAAAATCATGTATGCCCCGGACGTTAAGATCCCGGATACCGGCGATGAGGACGTCGGTTACGGCTTCGGCTGGGTGGTGTTCAACGCGCCGGAACTCGGGCGCGTGCTCTCCCACAGCGGCGGTTGGCCGGGCGTTTCCACCTGGTACGGACGCTATCTGGACGCCGACCGGGTGCTGGTGCTGCTGAACTGCCGCGAGCCTCTGGACGGCAGAGGCGGCGACGCCTTCTTCAGAGCGATGAGCGCTATCGGCAGGGGCGAGGAACCCCCGAAGCTGACCTGCATAGAGGACATTGCGGTGAAGGACCCGGATACGAGCGGTTGGACGGCCTTCTGCGGCAGATACGAGCCGTTCCCCGGTGACGATTATATTGACGAAGTGTTCATGAAGGACGGGGCGCTGTGGGCGAACATCGTATCGGACTTGGGCTATCCCTACACTTGGCGGCTGTACCCGCTGGGAGATAACGTTTTTGGCTTCAAAGAGGACGAGGACGATATCGAGATCGAATTCCGCGAAAACTGCTTCGTTTACGAAGACGAGATCCGCAAAAAGCTGTAAAAACAAAAATGAAACCGGACTGCGAAAACAGTCCGGTTTTTTGAGTATGATTTTTCCGCGTCAGATCGCGCAGCCGACGGTATAGCCCTCGTACACCGCGCTGGGTATGATACCGCCGCCGTTGGCGTCGCCGATATTATAGAGCTCAATACCGTCGTCCTTCAGGGACTCGTACAGAGATGCGTCCGGCACGTCGCCCACGGCCAATACCACGGTATCCGCCGGGAGCGTCAATTCGCCGCCGTCCTTTTGGCGGCAGACCACCTCGGTTTCGCCGATCCGCTCCACACGGCAGCCGGTGAGGAGCTTAACGCCGCGGCTTTTCAGGTGGCCCAGCAGGATGGTCTGCGCCGTTTTGCCCGTATTTTCCGCAAGAGAATCGCGCATTTCCACCACGGCTACCTGTTTGCCCTGCACGGCCAGCAGTTCGGCCGTCTCACAGCCCACGGAGCCGCCGCCCACGATCACCACGCGTTTTCCGGTGGCTTCCCCCTGCAATATCCGCTTTGCGTGCACCGCACGCTGGGCGCCCGGGATCGGCAATACCGCGGGTTTTACACCCGTGGCGCAAACCACGGCGTCCGGCCGCAGGGCGAGGATATCCGCCCGGGTGACTTCCCTGCCCGTATGGACGCGCACGCCGGTGAGGGCGAGCTGGCGCTCCAGCCAGGGTCTGAGCAGCCCCAGATGCTGCTTAAAGGGCGGCACGCAGGCCACGTTCATCTGCCCGCCGATGACGGCGTCCCTTTCATATAAATCCACCTCGTGGCCGCGTTTTGCCGCGATGCGGGCGGCTTCCACGCCCGCCGGGCCGCCGCCGACCACAACGACTCTTTTTTTCTTCCCGATAGGCGGCAGCGTATAATCGTTATCGCCCCGTGCCAGCACCGCGTTGCCGGAACAGATCGCCCGTCCGCCGTGCTGCAGCTGATGGTCGATGCAGTGGCCGCAGCCGATGCAGGGACGGATCTCGTCCTCGCGGCCCTGTTCGATCAGGTTCACAAGGTCCGGCTGTACCAGCAGCGCGTGGCCGATGAAGATCATTTCACACCGGCCCTTTGCCAGCGCCTTTTCCGCGGCAACGGGGTTCTGGGCGCGGCCGCCGCCGATCATCGGGATGCGCGCCTTTTTGCCGGTGGTGAGGAATATGCCCGCCTTCATCAGGGAACACAGCGCCACGGCCATGCAGTCCGGGTAGGCGGATTCCGGTTTTTCGTTTTTGCCCGCCTCGCCGGACCATTTGCCCGCGAGGATCTCCAGAGCGTCAGCGCCCGCCTGCTGGAAGCGTTTGCAGAAATATACGCCGTCGGCAAGGGATATGCCGCCGTCTTTGCCCATTTCGATGACGGAGACCTTTACGATCACGGCAAAATCCGGCCCGCAGAGCGCGCGGATGCGGCGGATGATATTCAGGTGAAAGCGCACGCGGTTTTCGCGGCTGCCGCCGTACTCGTCCGTGCGCACGTTGGCCGTTTTGGACAGAAACTGCTGCCCCAGATAGTAGCCGACGCTGTGGATCTCCACGCCGTCGAAGCCCGCCTTTTTGGCTCGCAGGGCGGCCTGTGCGTATTTTTCCTCGATCGCGCGGATCTCCTCCGCGGTGAGCGCCCGGGGCGTTTCGTTGCCCAGGCCCATCATAAAGGAATAGGGCATGGCCACCGCGGAGGGGCCCACGGGCTGTGCCCCCGTAACGGCCCGCCTTGCGCCGCGGCCGGTATGGCTGATCTGCAGAAAGGCTTTGGCCCCGCCCGCGTGGATCGCTTCCGCCAGGCGCGTCATGCCCGGGATATATTTGTCGTCGTCGATCACGAGCATGCCCTTCGTGTTCAGCCCCAAAGGCGCATCCACGCAGGTGACCTCCACCACCACGGCCCCGACGCCCCCTTTTGCGCGCGCCGCGTAATGGTTCAGCACCGCCTGATTCACGAAGCCCTGATCCGACTGGCTCATACCCATCGCCGCCATCACCACACGGTTTTTCAGGGTCACTTTGCCGATGCTGAACGGCGAAAACAGATGCGGATATTTATTTTGCATCCGACGTTCCTCCCCTTCTTTTCCGGCTCCCTGCGCCGGTTCTGTTTTCAGTATAAAGAAAGAATGTGAACAATTCTACGTGATCCAACCAAAACCGTTAAATTTTTTTGCTTCTGCGCCCCGGCACGGGATTTCCGCTTGCTTTTTTTAAAAAAAATAGTATATTGATTATATACTCTCATTTTCAGAGAATCAGAAAAGGAGATGATATTTTGCAATGTCCCAAGTGCGGGGGTGAGATCCCGTTTTACGATATCCGCCCCAACTGCAAACACTGCGGCGTAAACATCTGGTACTTTACGCAAAAGCGGGATCTTGTGCGCGACGCGAAGCGCACGGAGCTGGAAGGCGCTGCTGCCAGAATGGTGATCGCGCGCATCAAGGCGGCGTTCATCGGCAGTAAAACGGCCATTGCCCGGCTGGTGATCACGCTGGCCGCCATCGGCGTGCTCACGCTGCCCCTCGGTTCGGTGCGGCTGACCGCGCCGTTTTATGAAAGGACGCTTTCCGCGGGGCTGGTGGGCGTGATCATGGAGATCATCGACGGTTCGCTGCTGAAGATCCCCATGTACCTGCAGAGCACCATGTTTTCCGATTATACCAAGGCGTTTCTGCTGCCGGAGGGCATTCTGGCCGTGCTGGCGCTGCTGGGCGGGTTGATCTTCGCGCTGTACCTGTTCAGCTTTCTGCGGCTGGTACCGATGACGAAGGCGGTAAAAAATACGGCGCTCCTGGGCGCGGTGATCGCCCTGCTGGGGCAGATCGCGGTGCTGGTGACGGATTATGCCAATCCCCTGCCCGAAACGCCCGCCGCCGAATTCCGCGCCGGATGGGGCGGCTTTGCCGTGGCCGCGGTGTGGTTCGCCCTGTATTACGTGAACCGTCTGATGCTGATCAAGGGCATTGAGCCCGTCTACCGCGAAACCGACGTCAAGCGGCGCGAGCTGCTGCACAGGGTACGCGACGGCGAAGTGGATCTTGACAGCCTTTCCCTGCCGGTGATGGAAAGCCCGGAAGAGCGCGAAACGCGTCTGAAAGCGCTGAAAGAGGCGCTGAAGGCGGAAGAGGAGGGCAAGGAACAGTGAGCAAGCCGATGAATAAAAAAACGAAGGCCCTGCTGATCTTTCTGGTCGTCTCCGTATTGCTGACCGCCTGCTTTATCTGCGTTGGCGTTTACGCAAAAATGGAATTCAACAAAGAACGCACCTGGCTGCCGCCCGTGCCCATCCCGCAGACCGCTTCGGCAACCGAGCTGCCGGATAACGCCGGGGACGCTTACGCGTACGTGATGCGGCTGTATAACGAGGCGATCCGGTCCGACAGCGCGGAAGGCAGCTGGCACACGGACGTGGATCTGGGCGGCGACGTGCAGTGGCCGTTTTCGCAGGCGGACAGCGCCATGATCGACGAGATCCGCGCGCAGGCCGCGGGCGCCGTGCAGACGCTTTACCCCACGGTATACAGCGTAAAAATGTCCGACGAAGCGGCCGGGGATATCCCCGTGATCGGTCTGAAGGCGTCCGATATTCTGGAATACCCTTACGACGTGAACAGCATATTCAACAGAAAGGGCGAATACCGCAGCGATACCTACGAGATCGTTTTCAAAGCGGACCCCGCCGTTGAAAACACGGACGATCTGCGGGAAAGCGACGTTTACAAAGGCGTATGCGACGCGTTGAAGGACGCTTTAACGGTAAACGGCGCAGAGCTCGAAGTGCGGGAAGTTGCGTACCGCTTCCGCATCGACCGGCTGCGGGACCAGCTGCTGAGCGCGGAGATCACGCGCGTATGCAGCGTCACGGCGGAGGCGACCCTCACCGACGCCTACGGGGCGCTGGCGCAGAGCGACGGGGCAAAGCGCTTTACCGTTACCCTGCCGTACAGAGTTACGGAGCATATCGACTTTATGTGGTACGGCCTGCGCTTTACCGAGGATTATCTGGAACAGCAGCCGGACGATATGATCACGATGCCGCTGGAGGTATACGTAAACGGCGCGGCCGTGCAGGGAGAGGATTTTACGCTGACGTACGAAATCTCCGACCCCGAAACGCTGGAGATCGACAAGGACGCGGTGCTGACCGTATATAAGACAAACGACGTTTCCGCCACCGAGGGCATCCACGTGACCGGCGTGCTGACCTACGATGGCAAAACCTACACGGACGAGATCACGATATACGTTACAGACATGGAAAAAACCACCACCGGCGTGCGCTTCTGGAAAGACGGCGTTACGCTGGAGACCGGCAAAACCGAGGCGCTGCCCGTGGAGATCCGCGTACCGGTGAACGAGCAGTCCGAACAGCGCACCGAAGAGGAATACGAGCTGCTGATCGAAGTTTCGGACGAGGCCGCGCTGCAGATCGAGGTGGACAACAAGGATCTGTACGCCACGGCGCTGAAGGAAACGGACGGCCCCGTGACCGTGAAAGTCACGCTGAAATGCGGCGGACATACCTACACCGCGGAATTACCGGTAACGATCGTAAAAGGAACGGAGGCGACGGACAATGGCTGAAGACAGAGAACAGGATATCATTTCGCAGGACGAGCTGGAAGGCAACATGTTCCGCAGCTACAACTACGTGGGCACCAAGGAGACCGTAGCCTATCTGTTCAACGACTGGTCCAACCATTTCAATATCAACGGCTACAGCGGCCGGTTCATCTGGGACGTGGTGAAGATCGACTTCGGTATTTCCGCCATCGTGAACCTGTTTACCGGTACGTGGGACGTGATCAACGATCTGTTTATTTCCGCGTTCGTGGATAATTCCCGCTCGCGGCTGGGCAAATTCCGCCCGTATCTGGTGATGCTGCAGATCCCGCTGAGCACCATCGGTCTGCTGTGGTGGTTTCTGCCGTATATGTTCCCGAATACCGCCGGCACCTACATGCCGAAGCTGATCTTCTACTTCCTGTTCGGCGTTATCATGGAGACGGCGGGCACCTTTACCGGTATCGCGGCGTCCGGCTACATGAGCACCATCACGCCGAACCCGAACGAACGCGTGCGGCTCATCACCCTGACGGAGCTGCTGACCGGATACATGGGCGAGGATATGCCCGGCTATATCTTCGGTTTTTTATACGATATGGTGGCTACCGGCCGGTGGAAGATCCAGCTGCGCTCCATCTTCGTCGGCATGGGCGTGGGCTGCTCGGTGATCTCCTCCATATTCACCTTCTGGTTCTTCTGGGTAACAAAAGAGCGCGTCCCGCAAACGCTGGAACGGCCCGCGATCAAAGAGGGCTTTATGGCGATCATCAAAAACTATCCCGTGTTCCTGATGGCGCTCTCCGATTTCTTCGGCAATTTTGCCATGGGTATGGGAGAACGGGACTACTGGATCGACGTGCACGGCTCCAACACCATGATCAACACGGTGCTGGCGCTGGTCTCGGGCATTTCCGGCCCGGTGGGCAGTATCTCCTACGCCTTCGTGGCGCCCTTACGGAAGCGCTTCTCCTCCAAATTCCTGTGGGTGGGCGCGGATATGTACGGCGATATGCTCTGCCTTATGTTCTTCCTCACCGGCTTTATCAACAACAACTATAAAAAGCTCAAGCCCATGCTCATCGTTTACGGCTTCCGCGAGTTCTTCTCAAAGCTCCTGTTCGGCGTGAACAAGGTGATCAACGCGGACCTGTGGAACGAGGCCATGGACTACTGCGAATGGAAGAGCGGCTTCCGCATGGAGGCCACCACGGGCGTTGCCAAGAGCCTGGTGCTGAAGCTTCAGGGCGTGGTAAAGAGCTCCATCTTCAATATCATGATGAAAAAGATCGGCTACGTACAGGGCAAAAAGATCGGCACCCAGACCGAAAAGACCAAGCGCTGGGAATTCATCCTCTGCTCCATCATGCCCACCATCACCGGCGCGCTGGGCATCGTGCCGAAGCTCTTCTGGCCCATCACCAAGAAAAAACGCGCCCAGATGTATTACGAGCTTTCCGAGCGCAGAAACAGCATGGTTTCCGGTTACGTGGACAGCCTCGACGACGGGGAGACGTATTAAAAAATAAACCGTATCCTAAAAATAGCACCGCCGGAGGATCCTTTCCCCCGGCGTTTTTTACACCCGGCCGGCACTCCCCTTTGCCCCATGTTAAATAAACGGCCGTATGTCCAGCACCAAACGGAGCGGCTGTTCCGTAACGATCCTGCCGGGCAGCGCGCGCTGCAGTTCCGCCAGCGTACAGCAGGCGCCGAACAGCAGATGCAGGTCGTTAAAGCTCTCGTCACGCGCAAAATCGAGCCCCGAAAGCCGGGCGATATATTTTTCGGCGAATTCTTCGGTCAGCGCTTCGCGTTCGGCCCGGCGGCGGTCGGTCTGCCGCCCCGCGCGGGTGAGGCAGTAGAGCCAGTCCATCTCAATAAAATTGCACTTCTGCGCAAAATAATCCGGCAGGCCGTTTTTCCTGTACAGCCGGATGCAGGTATCGATCACCTTTTCGGGGTAGCGCAGGGGCAGCTTCGCGTATTCCAGATTGAATAAATAGTGGAAGCCGCCCGCCATATAGCAGTAAAGCGAGGCCCTGCCGTCCGCCGTCCGCCGGTTTACGCAGGGAGAAACGTCCGCGTCGCCCTTTCGCCAGAAGCCCGTAACGGGGTCCGCGTTTTCCCAAAGCCAGACGAAGTAATTCTTTTCGAAGGCTTCGGTCATCTCCCCGGCGTTGACCAGCGCGGCGTAAACGCCCGCGCCCACGTGGGACTGCGTCCAGGGGTCCGAACGCCAGTCCAGCCCCTCCAGCAGCGCGGTGAGCGCCGTTTTATCGTAATACTGATGCAGCGCCCGCACCTCGTACAGCGGCTTTGCGCCGAACAGCCGCAGCGCGCCGAGGCAGTGCGCCGTGGTATGGACGGGATGGTGCGTACCCTCGTAAAACAGCCCCGTTTCCGGGTCCTGCATAGCACGCAGCACTGTGATGCGCGCAGTACGGGTAGCTTCATCACAGCCGAAATCATTCAGCGTATAGAGAATATTCGCCGCGTCCGCGCAGCCATAGGGATTGACGCCGGTCTGCCGGGGCTCGCCGCCGTCCCCCCAGGTAAGCCCGGGCCGGAGCCAGCGGGCGTATTCGCCCGGCTGCGGCAGTTCGTGCCGCCGCACGCATGCTTTGATCTCCGCGATCAGCGGACGGATATCTATGGTGTCCATCGCAATCTCCGTTTTTTTTCATCGGTTCCTATATTTATTATATCACGTTCCGCCGGACCCGGCAAGCGCTCTTTACAAAACGCGCCGCGTCTGCTATACTGACAGCGGGAACACACGAAACGAGGTTCCGGAGGACAAGCATGAAAAGAATCGTCTGTTTTATCATTTTGATCTGCGCCGTGCCCGGGCTGTTGTGCGCGTGCGGTGCGGGGAAGGACCCGGGCGGCACGTCCGCGCCCGCCGAAGAAATGAAGGTGCGCGAGAACATCGTCCCCGGCGAGATCGTTTCCGCGCTGTGCGAGGAGGACTGCATTGCCGACGCGAGAGTATTCGGCGTGCCGGACGATTTTTACGGCGAGCGAGTGGTGGCGGCGATCGTTCTCAGCGACCCCGAAAATTACAAAAGATCGCGGGTATACAAAAACCTTGCGGCAAAGCTGGCCGAATTCAAACTGCCGGATAAGTTCATCGTTTTCGAGGCCTTCCCCACCCTGCCCAACGGCAAGGTCGACCTCGTCCGGCTGGAGGAAGATATCATGGCAATGTGCAGCGAAAGGAAACCGGTATGAAAAAGATATTTGTATGCGTTCTCTCGCTTGTGATCGCGCTGGGGCTGTTTACCGCCTGCGGGAATCATGATCCCGGTCTCTGTACGTACACGGTATATTGCTACGGCGCCGAAAACGCCGAGGAGATCGCCGGCGTGGTGATTCAGTTCTGCACCGATACCGCGTGCAGCACCGTGACCTCGGATGCGCAGGGCGCCGCGGTATTTACCGGCCCGCCCGCGAACTACCACGTGAAGATCGTAACGATCCCCGGCGGCTGGGAACCGGCGCAGGAAGAAACGGAATGGGATACCGGGACGTCCGGCGAGGTCTACAGGCTCCCCTTCAGGGCAACAGGAAATTAAGGATCTTCACGAAAACTTGGGGGATTCACAATAAAAGCTTTCGGTCCAGCCTTTCTCGAAAGGCTGGCGAGGTCCGGGGGCAGCGCCCACGGTCGCCCGCCGCAGCGGGCGAAATCTTTGCGCTTATACAAGCGCAGGA
>JAEEGL016744017.1_pt1 | contig 21384 bp, 20 predicted proteins | sample 9134231 | NCBI WGS metagenome assembly JAEEGL01 (sample SAMN16246548, study PRJNA631951) | gut metagenome | biome: gut microbiome; feature: rumen; material: fiber-attached | host: Bos | place: Iran: Karaj | collected 2018-10
ATCATCTCTTCTATATGTTTTACCAGGACAGATTAATTTGAATGGTTTCTTTTCTACATTAGCAAGCATACTTCTAATTTGAACAGCACTTGTTTGAGTTCTAAGAAGCATTTCATCTGTAATATAAAAACTATCTTGAGCATCTCTTGCTGGATGCCCTTTTGGTAAATTAAGCATTTCAAAACAATATTTATCTGTTTCAACTTCTGGACCATCTACTACATCATATCCCATTGAAATAAATAAATCTTCTATTTCTTGTCTAACAATTGTAAGTGGATGTAATGAACCACTCTTTCTTTTTTTACTTGGAAGTGTAATATCAATTTTATCTTTTTCAAGTTGTTTATTTAAAGCATCAGTTTTAATTTTATCTAATCTTTTTTCTAAGGCTTCTGTTATTTGAGTTCTAACTTCATTACTTTTACTTCCAACATTTCTTTTTTCTTCTGCTGATAAACTGCTCATTGATGACATAATTTCATTAAATACACTTTTTTTGCCAATGTATTTTGATTTTACATTATTAAGTGTTGCTTCATCATTACATTCATCAATATCTTTTAATGCAACTTCTAAAGTTTTTTCTAGTTCTTCTATCATATTTTCCTCCTAAAAAAAAGCCATAAATTAAGAAAGGACGACTCTTTGCCGTGGTACCACCTTAATTCATGACTAATCATGCTCTTTATATCGTTAACGCCGAATTATCACATACGTCTTTATTAACTGAAGGTGAATTCATGAATATTTATTTATTGATATTTCACCATAACTATCAACTCTCTTAAAATAAACTTATTTTCACTACTATTTCTTCACAAAAGATATAAACATTTTAACACTAAATATTTAAAATATCAATAAGATTTCTCAATAATATTTTGAATTTGAGATATTAGTTTTGATGTTTTAATTTCTTTAGTATTTTCATCATTTCTAAGTTTAAGTTCAACTATACCCTCAGATATCTTTTTACCAACTGTAATTCTAATTGGAATACCTATTAAATCCATATCATTAAATTTAACTCCAACTGTTTCTTTTCTATCATCTAATAGAGTATCTATTCCAAGAGAATTTAATTTTTCATATAGATTAAGTGAATACTTAGAAATATCATCATCATTAACATTTGTCATTACTATAGCTACTTTATATGGAGAAACTTTCATAGGCCATATAATACCATTATCATCATGATTGTTTTCAACAATAGCAGCTATTATTCTATCAAGACCTATTTGATAAGATCCAATTTGAACATATTCTTCATGATTTATTTCATCAGTATATTTTAATTTATATTTTTTGCTTACTTTTTTATCTAATTTAGTTATTTGACCAACTTCAATACCATTAAATAGTTCACATTTACTTCTACATTTAGGACATAATGAATTTTCATCAAATAGTTTTAAATCTGCATATCTATTTATTTTAAAATCTCTTCCAATATTAACATTCATATAATGATGATCTTTTTTATTAGCACCACATATAAAATTATTCATGGTCTTAACTTCATTATCAGCAATTATTTCCATAGTACATCCAATTGGTCCAATAAAGCCTGCACATGTACCAATCTTTTCAAGTTCATAAATATCTGGTATTTCTATATGAGTAGCATTAAGTATTTTTTCTAATTTCTTAACATTCAACTCACTTTCACCTTTAAGTAAAACCATTTTATAAACATCATCTATTTTAACAATTAAAGACTTAACAATATTAGATGGAAATACATCAAGATATTCACTTACTTCTTTAATTGTTTTTTTATTTGGTGTCTTAATTAATTGCATTTTTCTTGGTTCAACTTCTTTAGTTGTAGTAATTGTTTTAGAAGATGCATTTTCTATATTAGAAGAATATCCACAATTAGGACATAAAACTATTCTATTGTCTCCATATTTAGATACCACTTGAAATTCTTCACTCATTTGTCCTTCTAAACCATTTACAATAACTGGTTCAAGAGAAAGTGATGCAAAAATCTTTTTAAATGCAAGAAACATCTTATCATAACTTACATCTAATCCACCTTCATCAGAATCAAAACTATATCCATCAAACATACAAAATTCTTTTTTTCTAATTAAACCATATTCAGCTTTTTCTTCATCTCTAAAACTGTTGTTAATTTGATATAAAGAAAAATGAAGATCTTTATAACTTTTAACTCTAAAAGAAGACATATACGAAAACATATCTAGTGCACCACTAGATAATTTATATTTGTTATTATTCCTATCATCCAAACAATATGTTTCTTCATCATAATATTCTTTTTCATCATATTTACTTAATGTTGGTAATAAAACTTCAATTGCTTTAATATCAGTCATTTCTTTTCTAATAATATCTTTAATATTATTTAATACTTTTAATCCTATTGGTAAATATGAATAAATTCCATTATTGTTTTTTAAAACCATTCCACTTTTAATTAATAATTTAGTAGAAATAGTTGTTTCGTCTTTAGGAAATTCACGCCTAGTTATAAAAAAACTATTACTTAGTTTCATACTTTTACCTCACTATTAGCTTTCTTCTACTAAGTATGCAATTACTTCTCTAGTCATAGCATTATTAGAAGAAAATCTAATACATACTCTTTGATTATTCATACTTTCTCCAGTAACAGGATTTATAAATTGAGTTTCTTTACTTCCATCACTTGTTTGAACATAAGTGCTTCCTACTGTTAAATATCCATTATTTATTAAAAAGTTAACATTTCTATATATACAATCTTCTGAAGGAGTTTTTTCATTATTATATGGTGCAGATACTCTACTCTTTAATTCATTAATATGTTCAGTGCCATAGTTTTTAGCAGCGTTTTCTATTTGACTAATTTTAGTTTCTAGAGTGTTTTCTAAAACTCTTTTTCTAATAGCCATATATCCTGGTGCTATCATAACTATTAATATAGCTAATATAGCAATTACAGCTATTAATTCAACTAAAGTAAACCCTTTTTTATTCATTTTGCACATCTCCTATCATACTATAAAAAGTATAACACATTTTTTTAATTAATAACAACTAATTTTGCTTGAATATATTTTAAAATTAGTTTATAATAGATTATGTAGAATAAAGAGAGGGTAAAATATGAAGGAATTTGACTTCGAGAAAGTTCCAATCGTTGAGATTGCTAACGAAATTCTTTTAGACGGTGTTAAACATAATGCCAGCGATATACATTTTGATCCTTATAAAGATGGACTTGTTATCAGGATGCGTGTTGACGGAGTTTTATATGACTATGCTAACGTACCAGCAAGTTATAAGAGAAATATGATTTCTCGTATCAAGATGATAGCTAGCATGAATATAATGGAAACAAGATTACCACAAGATGGTGCTATAAAGAGTAAAATTGGAAATAAATCACTTGACCTACGTGTTTCAAGTTTACCAACATATAACGGAGAAAAAGTTGTTCTTCGTATTTTGGACTACTCAAAAAGTTTACAAGGTTTAGATACATTAGGTTTCTCAGAAAACAGTTTAAATAGTATCTTAAAAATATTAGAAATGCCAAATGGTATTATCCTTGTAACAGGTGCTACTGGTTCTGGTAAATCTACAACAGTTTACTCTATTCTTCAAAAGTTAAATACTCGTGAAGTTAATATTATTACTGTTGAAGATCCTGTCGAAATGGAAATAGAAGGACTTAACCAAGTACAAGCACAACAAGAAATTGGATTAGACTTTGCAACAGCATTAAGAAGTATCTTACGTCAAGACCCAGATATAATAATGATCGGAGAAATTCGTGATGATGAAACTGCAAGAATTGCCGTAAGAGCATCTATTACTGGTCACAAAGTTGTTTCTACAATCCACACAAATAATGCGTTAAATACAATTGAGAGACTTACCGATATGGAAGTTGAAAGATACTTAATTGGTACTTCTCTAAATGGTATCATTTCTCAAAAACTTGTTAGAAAACTTTGTCCTCATTGTAGAATTGCAAGAGAAACAAATGATTATGAGAAAAAATTATTTAAAAAAGTATTATTTAAAAATGTAGATAAAGTATATGAACCTAACCCTGAGGGTTGTGAACATTGCTTTAAAGGATATAGAGATAGAACTGCTATTGCTGAAGTATTAGTAATAACAGATGAAATAAGAAATGCAATTACAAACTTTGTACCAAAAGAAGAAATGAGAAAACTAGTTTATATTGGTGGTCATACTCATACACTTCTTGAAGATGGTCTTGAAAAGATTGAAATTGGAGAGACATCATTTGAAGAAATATACAAAGTTGTTGATTTAGAAAATGACTTAGCTGTTCATGAAGCATTTGGAAAAGAACTTAAGAAAGATAGAAATAGAACTACAGATAATAATGTTCATCCTGATATAGATATGGATGATGATGAAGAATTTGAAGAACAAATTGAAAACAATCACCCACTTGAAGATAATGATGAGGATGAAGTTATTGAAGAAAAAGTTCCTGAAGTTGAAGAACAACCTAAAGAAGTACCTTCCCCAACTCCAGAAACGCCAGCTCCAGAAGTTGTTGAAACTCAAGATGAAAATGAAATACCAATAAGTGTTCCATATACTGGAGTTGACTTAACAGAAAATAAAGAAGTTGAAGGAATAACTGATGAGCAATTAGCTCATGAACCAGTTGAAGAGATTCAAGAAGAAGTACCTACTCCTGACCCAGAAGTAATTGAAGAAACACCTGTAGAAGAAATTCAAAATGTATATGATACTTATGAACCACTTGTAAATCCAGTTGAAATTACTCCTGAAGAAGAAGTAATAATTCCTGAAAATGAAGAATTACAAAATATAGAAGTTCCTGAAACTCTTGATATTGCTCCTATTGAAGAAGTTAATAATGAAGAAACACCAAATGAAGAAGTAGAAAATGGAACAAACAATCATAAAAAGAAGAAAAAGAAAAAGAAAAAGAAGAAATCAAATGAAAACGATAATAATGATGAAAACAATAGTGATGATGATAGTTCAAATGATAATTCTTCTATAGATAATCTTTATGAATATTTCCAACCTGTTACTTTAGAGGAAAATACTGAAGATAATATTAATATTCCTGAAGAAATAAACTTAAACGAAGTTCCAATGGTTGAAGAAATAAATGATAACCCAGTAGAAACAGCTAATGAAGATGCAAATATGGAAATACTAAATACTGATTTTACTGATAGCATTCCTCAAGAAGAAAATGTGGAAGTTCCTGAAACTCTTGATATTGCTCCTATTGAAGAAGTTAATCTTGATGTTCCAAGCGTTGAGGAAGTTGAAACTATTCCAGCTGAACCTGATGTAGAAATACTAAATACTGATTTTACTGATAGCATTCCTCAAGAGGAAAATGTAGAAGTTCCTGAAACTCTTGATATTGCTCCTATTGAAGAAGTTAATCTTGATGTTCCAAGCGTTGAGGAAGTTGAAACTATTCCAGCTGAACCTGATTTAGAAATACTAAATACTGATTTTACTGGTAATAATCAAAACGAAACTACAAATGATAACAACTTAGAAGAAGTTAAATTAGATGAACCTGATGTAATTGATTCAAATATTAATTATGATCAAATATTAAATGTTCCATTTGTAGATGAAACAGTTGATTTATAAGAAACTATTTATAGTTTCTTTTTTTTTGAATAATATTTATTGGTGATATTATGTTTCAAACTAAACAAAATAATAGAATCAAATTATTATTCAAATTATCTTTATTAGTTTTTATATTAATAATTATCAAAGTATTTTATATACAAGTTATAGAATATAACAAATTAAATAAATTAGCTAATGAACTTTGGAGTAGAAATCTTACAGTACAAGCTGATAGAGGTAAAATATTAGATAGAAATGGTAAGATTATTGTTGATAATATTACTACAGTTGGATTATATTTAGTACCAAATCAAATAAAGAATCCTAGTGAAGTTGCAAATAATTTAAGTAAGATATTAAATGTTAGTTATGATGAAATGTATAAACATGTAACTAAAAAAACATCAATTGAAAAAGTTCATCCTGAAGGAAGAAGACTTGATTTTGATGTGTCGGATAAAATAAATTCTTTAAATTATGATGGTGTATATTTATTAAAAGAAAGCAAAAGAAATTATATTTATAAAAATGTTCTTTCTCATGTAATTGGTTATACTGGAATAGATAATCAAGGGCTTAGCGGATTAGAACTAAAATATGATAAAGAGTTAACTGGAAAGAATGGAAGTATTAAATATTTTAGTGATGGTAAAGGAAATAGATTAGAATTATCTGAAATATATAATTCTCCAATTAAAGGAAAAGATATTTATCTTACTATTGATTTAGATATACAACTTTCTTTAGAAAATGAACTGTCTAATGCTTTTAATAAATATAAAGCAGAAGGTGCGATTGGAATAGTAATGAAAGCTAAAACTGGAGAAATACTTGCTATGAGTTCTCTACCCTCATTTGATCCAAACAATTATAAAAAATATAATGAAGAAATACTTAATAGAAACTTAGCAATATGGTCAAGTTTTGAACCTGGTTCTACCTTTAAAATAATAACACTAGCCTCTGCAATAAATGAAGGAAAAGTAAATATATTTGAAGATAAGTATTATGATACGGGTAAAATAAAAGTTGCCTCCTCTACTCTTCATTGTTGGAAAAGAAAAGGACATGGAATGCAAACGTACTTGCAAGTTGTAGAAAATTCATGTAACCCTGGTTTTGTTACTTTAGGACAAAAGCTTGGTAAAGATAAACTATTTGAATATATTAATAAATTTGGATTTGGTAAAAAAACTGGAATAGATTTAATTGGTGAGGAAAATGGAATATTATTTAAACCAGATAAAGTTGGACCTGTAGAACTTGCAACAACTGCTTTTGGACAAGGAATAAGTGTTACTGCAATACAACAAGTAACTGCTCTTAGTTCTATTATTAATGGTGGTAATTTATATACTCCATATATTGTATCTAAAGTTGGTAATGAAAAGAAAAAACCAATATTAAAACAATCAAATATAATAAGTAAAGAAACAAGTGATTTAGTAATATATGCACTTGAAAGTGTTGTTGCAAATGGAAGTGGACGTAATGCTTATATAGAAAACTATAAAGTTGGTGGTAAAACTGGTACTGCACAAAAAGTAGGAAGCAATAAAACATATCAAAGTGGAAATTATATACTGTCTTTTATAGGATTCTTAAGCGATGAAGAACCAGAATATGTAATATATATTGCTCTTGATCATCCCACTGGAGTTACTCAGTATGGAGGTGTTGCTAGTGCACCAATAGCTAAAAGTGTTCTTGAAAATATTATTTCTATATATAATATTAAAGAAAATAAAAATGGAATCCAAAAATCATATAGATGGAATGATATTGTTTATATAACTATTCCTTCAATAATTGGAAAAGATAAAAAAGAAGTAAAAAAGATTCTAAAAGACTTTAAAGTAGAATTTGTTGGTAATGGTAATAAAGTAATAGATTCAATGCCAAAAGAACAATCAAGAGTAAAACAAGGTTCAACTATAAAAGTAATGCTTAATTGATATTTACAATCACTTGTTTGTGTGTTATTATTATATTAGGATGTGATTTTTATGGAGAAATTAACTAAGAAACAGGAGGAAATATTAACAGTAATTAAAAAGTTTATAGCTGATAAAGGCTATGCGCCTACTATTAGAGAATTATGTGCATTATGTAACTTAAGTAGTACTGCTACTATGTTTGTACATTTAAAGAATCTAACTAATAAAGGTTATATTAGTCAAACAGAAAGTAAATTTAGAACTATTGAATTAAATGTTACTAATGAATATGCTAAAAAAGATGATAATGTTATTGAAGTTCCACTTCTTGGAAGAGTTGCTGCTGGTAACCCTATTGAAGCCATAGAAAATCCTGATGAATATTTCAATTTACCCAAAGAATTAGTTCCTAATGATACAGAGGTATTTACTCTACTTGTTCATGGAGAAAGTATGATTAATGCTGGAATTCTTGATAAAGATATAGTTATTGTTAAAAAACAAAAAGATGCTAATAATGGTGAAATAGTAGTAGCAATGACAGATGAGAATGAAGTAACATTAAAAAGATTCTTTAAAGAAAAGAATCATATAAGACTTCAACCTGAAAATGATGCTTTAGAACCTATTATAATTAATAATGTAACAATTCTTGGTAAAGCAATTGGTTTATATAGAAAAATATAACATATTAAAAGACTTAGTTATCTAAGTCTTTTTTTATATCTTAAACATTAAATAAGTCATAAATGCAAACATTAATAAGAGTACTATTAATCCATTTATTTCATCAGTTTTTCTACCCTTATCACCTATTCCAATTGCCATTGATATTAATATGCCACCAATAAGTCCACCAATATGACCCATAACATCAATATTAGGAATCATAAATCCCATTAATAAATTAATAATTATAACAGGTATTATTTGACTTCTAAGAGTTCCTTGAAGTGTTGCTCTATAATAATATGTAAAATATACAATGCTACCAGCAAGGCCAAATATTGCTCCAGAAGCACCAACACTATTTCCACCCTTTAAAAATACACAAGAGAATATACTTCCAAGTAAACCACTAACAATATATATAAGTGAAAATCTTAATTTTCCATAATATCTTTCAACTTGAGGTCCAAGTACAAATAATGCATACATATTAAATAATAAATGTACCATATTAGCATGTACAAACATTGATGTTATTAATCTATAATAATCTCCAGTTATTACTTTTAACCTATTATTAGCAAGCATACCACCAATAAGACCATTTCTATCATATAATACTAAGAATAAATATACCATTATATTTAATACTATTAAAGCATATGTTACAACTGGTTTCTTAGGGCTAAATATTTTAGCTAATTTTTTTTCATTTTTAATAGTTTTTTCATTCATATCTTCTGTTAATTTGAAGAACTCAATTGGATCCATTTTATCATTAAATACTGATTCTTTAACTTTAGGAAAAAACTCACTAACAACTTTATTTGATTTAAAATCAGTAATATCACCTATTTTAATTGTTTCAATATTCTTAGTATCATTAATCGTAACACTATCCCCTGTATCTAGAAGTAAATTTAATAAATTCATATTAAATGAAAATGTAGATTTTTTAATACTTTTCATTATAGATTTAGCTCTAAAAGTATCTACTTTTAATTGTTCATTATTATGAATATAATTATTATTAATTCTAATTAACTTAAGATCTTTTTCCATATTTTCTAGCCATATTTCATTATTCAATCCATTAATAATAACAGGCTTATAATCTTCTTCTGTAATGAAATAATGTAATATCTTAAGTACTATATCGTCTTTTTTATCAATCTTAATGTTCATTTTTTATTCCTTTCAATAATATTATTTTACTATTAATCATATTATTAGTAAAGAGGTGTTAGTTATTAAAAATTATTTAAAAAATATATTATTATTCATTGTTATTCTATCTTTTTGGCTTATAAGTGGGCTATTATTTAAATTTAATAATTCTTATTATGAATTATTAAAATTACCTAGTTTTGCCATAAGCCCAAAACTAATTAGTATTATTTGGTTTATTATTTATATATTAATCACTATAAGTATTTTTATAATAAGTAAGAAAACAAATATACTTAAGAATAATGATTATTTATATATATTGTTAACAAATTATTTATCCAATCAATTATTCCTATATTTCTTCTTTACTTTAATGAGTCCATTTCTAGGACTAGCTATTACTATTATTATATTTTTATCATCTATATTCTTATATATTGAAACAAAAAAGATATCAAAGACATCTTCTTATTTCTTAATACCTTATATTGTTTATAATACATATGCTCTTATATTAATGATTAGTGTTTATTTTATGAATTTTTAAACATATCTAGTATTTCATAAAATTCTTTTTCAGGTTCTTTTGAAAACTCCATAAATTCATGTGTAATTGGATGATAGAAGCCTAAATATTCAGCATGTAACATTTGACCATAATCATTTATTACTTTATGTCTTCCATACACAGGATCATTAACTACAGGATGATTAATATATTCCATATGAACTCTAATTTGATGTGTACGTCCAGTTTCTAATACTAATTCAATTAATGTTGCATTCTTATATCTTTCAAGTACTGTAAAATTAGTAACTGCCTTTTTAGAATTTTCATCAGTGACGCACATCTTTTTCCTATCAGTTTTACTTCTTCCAATCGGAGCATCTATTTCACCTTTATTATTTTCAATTACTCCATGTACTAAAGCAATATATTTTCTTTTAACTCTTTTATTTTTAAAATCATCACTTAAAATTCTATGAGCTTCATTAGTTTTAGCTATTAATAAAATACCAGAAGTATCTTTATCAATTCTATGAACTATACCTCTTCTCTCTTCTCCACCTTCTAAAGACAAATCATCTGTATGTCCCATTAAGGCATTAACAAGTGTATGTTCACTATTCCCATTACCCGGATGTACTACCATACCACTTTTTTTATTAACAACAATAATATCTTTGTCTTCATAAAGAATTTCAATATCAATTTTTTCAGGTTTAACACTAGTATCTACTGTTAAATCTCCAATAGTAACAACATCATTTTCTCTTAAAGAATAACCACTCTTAACAATTTTACCATTAACCTTAATATTACCATTCTTAATATTCTTAGATATAAAGTTTCTACTTTCATCTAAATTTTCAGTTAAATAAATATCTAATCTTTTAAGATTATCCTTACTTTCCACTACTAACTCTTTCATTCTTACCTTCCATAAATAAAAATACTAAATAAATACCTACACCAAATGTAATAAATATATCTGCTATATTAAATATAGGCATTTCATTTTTAAACAATGTAAAAGAAATAAAATCAATTACATATCCTCTAAATATTCTATCAATTAAATTACCAAAAGCACCACTAATTATTAACGAAGATGAAAATAATAATATTTTGTTATCACTCTTAATAAACTCATATATCATATATCCAATTATTAATAAAGATAATATTATAATTATTATTCCAGAACCAGATAACATTCCAAAAGAAATACCAGTATTTTTTATATAACAAAACTTTAAAAAATTATCAATTAATACTAAAGAATCATTAACATTAAATCTGTTAATTACTATTAATTTGCTAATTTGATCCAATAAAACTAATACTAAAATAATTATTATATATTTTTTCTTCATAAGTATATTTTATCAAATTTTTTAATATATATCTATCAGTATTACATCTTCTCCCATTTTTTTAATCTGTGTAAAATTAATTGTTAGATCTTCAGTATTGTTAAATATATTTCTAATAAAATGATATTTTTCAATTACAAGACGAATCATATATCCACTTCTAGGATCAAACTCTACATCGATAATTTTACCTACCTTTTTACCATCTTTTATATTAATAATATCTTTTCTTTGTAACTCCGATAATTTCATATTAAATTATATTAAAGAATTAATTTTTTAACACTATTTAATGCACTATTCTCTATTCTAGATACTTGTGCTTGACTTATATTTAATATACTTGCTATTTCTGCTTGAGATAAACCATCAACATATCTTTTAAGTAAAACTGTTTTTTCTCTAGATTTTATTTTATTTAAAGCATCTCTTAAATTAATTAAATCATTTAAATCAACAGATACTTTATCTTCTAATTGATCCAACAAATATAAAGCATCTCCATTATCATTATATAATGGCTCAAATATACTGCTAACTTCATTTAATGAAGCAAGAGCTGAATACAATTCATATTCACTTATATTAAATTCTTTACACACTTCACTATTAGAAGGATATTTAAAGTATTTAGAAAGATAATTCTCTCTATAATTAATAATTCTATATGATAGTTCTTTTAGTCCTCTAGAAATCCTTATTTGAGTATTATCTCTTAAATATCTTTTAACTTCACCTTCAATCATAAAAACAGCATATGTTGAGAATTTAACATTATAACTCAAATCAAAATTATCAATTGCCTTTATTAAACCAATTACTCCAATTTGAAAAATATCATCCATATTATCACATTTATTTTGATATTTTTTTAATATACTAAGTACAAGTTTTAAATTACCCATTACAAGTATATCTTTAGATTTCTTATCTCCAGATTTATATTTAATAAATAAATCATTCATTTCTTCATATGATAATATTCCTAAATCATTAGTATTAATTCCATTAATATCAACTTTATTTTTAGCCATAAAAAATCCTTTCAATTCTATTTTGAAAGGATTTAATATTTTTTATTCAATTTTTATATTTTTAGCTAATATTGAAATAATATTTTCATCAGTTACTTTCTTAACTTTTAAGCCTTCAGTTCCAACCTTTTCAAGGAATACAAAGTTATTTGTAAAATCTTCTTCATCATCAGTAACTTCAGCTCCTAGAAAATATGTTGTTCCTTTGTAAACTGCTTGTCTTAATACAAAATATTTTTTTCCATTTGCTAAATCTAAAATTTGATTTGTTAAATTTTCCATTCTTTTTTCCTCCCTAATAACTATAATGTTGGACCGTTTCCATATACAGCATCCCAATCAATTTCATTAGCAGCTTGAGTTTCATTAGCTTGTTCTTGAGTAGTCATAGTTGCTCTAGCAGCATCTTCTGAAATTGGTGGAGTTGAATCTGCAGGTGCAGCTGGTACTGTATCTCTTTGTAAATCTTGATTAGTAATTGTTGTAGTACCATCATTATTACGTGTAACATTTCTATCACGTTGTGTTACAACTGTATCACCATTAACATAAGCAGATTCTCCAGTACTACTTACTTCAACTCCTGTTGCTGTATTAAATAGTGTATCACTAGCACCTATAGTATCAACTACATCACTTGGAGCTGGTGTAGGTGTTGGAGTCGGAGTTGGTGTTGGAGTTGGTGTTGGGGTTACAGATTCAGATGGGCCACTAGGTCCTGGTTGAGTCTGATCTTCTGCAGGTTTTTCTTCATGTGATTCTTCTTCTGCAGGTGTATCCTCATGATCATCAACTTCAGTTTCCTCAGTTGTTTCTATATCAGTATTATTGTTATTATGAATTGCATTATGAGCAACTAATCCAGTATGAACAGTAATTGCAGTTAGTAAGAATAATTCAACTGCTTTAATTATTGTTCTAACCTTTTGCCATAATTTTGATTTTGGAGGTCTAGCAGTTGCATCAACTGCTTCTTCTTCAGGAGTTTCCTCATCACTTGGAGTTTCTTCAGGAGTTTCTCCCTCACTTGGTGTTTCTGCAGGTGTTTCACCTTCTGTTGGAGTTTCACTAGGTGTATCACCATCTAATGCTGGTGGAAGTTCATCTCCATCAGGAGTTTCACTTGGAGTTTCTCCTCCGTCTAATGCTGGTGGTAATACATCATCATCTAATGCTGGTGGAAGTTCATCTTCATCATGAGTTTCCTCAGGAACTTCATCTAATTCATGAGGTAATTCATCTAAATCTAAACCATCAGTTAAGTCATCATCTTCACCAACAATTGGATCTCTTTCTGGATCAGGTGTTTCACTTGCACCAGTTTCAGTAAATCCAACTCCAGGGATTCCACGTCCTTCTTCAGGAGCTTCATGATGTTCTTCAGGAGTTTCAGTAGGTACTTTTTCTTCTCTTTCTCTTATTAATTGTCTTTCTTGTTCTTCAGTAAGACCAGTAGTTTCTTCATCTAATTCATTTAATTCTTCTAAAGAACCACCAAATCTTAAAATATCAATTTCATGATCTAATCTTTCAATTTGAGCAGCATAAGATGCATCTAATTCTTCAAGAGATTTAATATTACCTTCAATACCTGCTATAACTGAATCATAAACACTCTTAGCATTTTCATCATGATTAAGTGCCATTAAACTTCTAGTACTTTCTAAAGTGGCTCTTAATGAATCTAATGTTTGTCTATTCTTTGCTTGACTATCAATTATTGCTCTTCTTTCTTTAGTTTTAGCCATAGCTAATGCAGCTTTTCCTCTTAATACTTCAATTACAGGTTTTAGTGCATTTCCAACACCTTCCCATAATTCATCTCCTAAAGTAAGAGTTCTTCTTACTTCTTCAGTATCTTTACTTCTGTCAAATCTTACTCTTTCTTGAAGTTCTAGATTTAAATCATGTAATGCTTCATAATCTTTTCTTAATCTTCTTAATTCGACTATTCCAATAGTATTAATGTCTCTTCCTTCTAAACTTCCGTTTAGTTCATTTAGTTCACCCATTAATATTTGCATTTCTTCCATCTTATTTACTCTCCTTTTTATTTCTAACAAATAATTTAATTTGATATCTTATTTCTCCATTATTAGTTATATCTTCTAATGATTCAACTTTATATCCTTTACTTTGATACAATTGAATTAATTGTGATTCAGTAAGATATTCATCATTAATATTTGTCCATCCATCTCCGGTTTTACCTTTGATTTCTTGTAATTTAATCTTTGTTTTTGTTTCTATACTTCTATCTCTTCCATCACTAACTTTTGGATTCTTAGTTGACCAATTTGACCAATCTCCCCATTTAACTTCGCTTGTTCTTGCTGCTGAGTAATATCCTTTAGGTGGTAATGCAGAGAAGTTATCTGTTTTAGATGTTGTTTCTTTATACCACTTATAAACTGTTGCAGATGTCGTAGTATCTTTAACAGCACCTTTAACAGGTGAATCTACATAATATGTATTTTCTCCTGAAGCAGTTTTAGCTTTTGATGGATAATATGTTCTAGTTTCATTTACTAGTTTATACCAGTAATACATAACAACTGTTGCTTTTCTACATGTATCTGTATTCTTAGGATCACATTCAGTTGTTGACCATGCACTCCAATCAGTGTAATCTTTACATTTAACTGTAGGTCCACTAACTTGATTTGCTCTAATTAAATCTCCATCACTGTCAGCACAACTATAAATTGTTTCTTTAAAAGTATAACCAGTCTTACATGCATTTGGTGTATACAATAAAATAGTTGGATCTGAATTCTTAGTACATACATTATATTTCTTAGGATCATGATATGTTCCTAACCATCTTCTTGAACTATATCTTGTTACTGTCCATCCAGGTGTTTCGTTATAAATATAATCTCCAACAGCAGATGTTGATGGATATTTAGCTCCATTCTTCATGTAATATTCTTTAGTTCCAGTTGATGTATACCATTTATAAGCAACTGTTCCATCACTCTTATTCTTATAAGAACTATTTGGAGAACTCTTAAAATATTCTTTAACATCTTTAGCATTTGTCTTAGGGCCACTACTTGTGTAATAAGTTCTAAGAGTTAATTTCCATACATATAATTTATCTCTAAATCTATAGTATTTTGTAGTACCTAATGTTTTATAAGATTCATACTTAATGTCTTCTTTCCATAATTCTTCAACATCTCCAAGAACTTCTTTTCCATTTTGTAATTCTTGAGGCATATACTTGAAGTCTACATATGTTCTGTTAGCTATTATATCTTTAGATGTTCCTTCAACTAATGGATTGTATTCATTTTCTGAAACCTTATCTACACATGTTAACCATGGTGTATAGTGTCTAGTACCATCCTCTAATATACATACTCTAACGTATGATGTGGTAACATTACAATTACCAAACTTATCTACATCTACTAATTTTTGATCCATTAATTTTTGAAGTTCAACTTCTGAACATTGACCAATTGAATTTGGTAACTTATCAGCATTTGATTCAAAATAGCTTTTACCAGCTTGAACTAATGTTTCTTCATAATTGAAATCATTATCAATATCTCCTGATGGTTTGTTGTTATTTGATGCTGAACATCCCTTAATTAGATAAATAATTAGTATTATAGCTATAACTACCATTACGACGATTAGTATTCTTCTAATCAAACTTGGTCTATTATCAGAACCCTCTCCATCATAACCATAATTATCATAATTCTTTGCCATATAAAAACCCCTCCTGTTTCTTTAATGACATTTTACAAAATTATTCTATCAAAAAATGCACTAAAATACAAGAGAAAACCCTAAAAAAGGTAATATTTTTAGGTTTTATAATTTCATCAAATTTTTAAGCTTTTTAATAACTTTTTTCTCTATTCTAGATATATATGATTGCGATATTGATAATTTATCTGCAAGTTCTTTTTGAGTTAATTCTTTTTTACCAAATAAACCATATCTTTGCTCTATTATTTCTCTATCTCTTTCATTTAATTTTTTAACATAATCTTCTAGTAAAACTTTATTATCTTTATCCTCTATAGATTTCTCTACTATATCATCTTCAGTACCAAAAACATCTTCTATATGTAGTTCATTCCCTTCACTATCAAAATTAATAGAATCTTCAAAACTAACCTCACTCATTCTTTTTTTATTTTTTCTTAAAAACATTAATATTTCATTATCAATACATCTTGATGCATATGTAGCAAGTTTAATATTCTTATCAAGTTTATATGTCTTAATTGCTTTAATTAAACCAATTGTTCCTATAGATACTATTTCTTCTAAATCATATAGAGTATTATCATATTTTTTAGATAGAAAAACCACTAATCTAAGATTATGTTCAATCAATTTATTTCTAGCATTTATATCACCTAAATTGCTTTTTCTAACTAAATCTTCTTCATCATTTTTATTTAATGGTGGTGGTAAAATATCGGTACTTCCGACAAAGAAAACACCGTCATTTCTAAAGAATTTATCTAATATTTTATCTAACATTTTCCCTCCAATAATTTATAATTTAATAAACAATTATATCCAATAAATCTTTTATTAACTATTCCAATAGAAATATCATTTCTTTCCCCTAGTCCATCAATATATACTTTTTTGGGAGTAAAACATTTTATAAAAGAATAACTATCTATTGTTTGATATGGAACTAAATAATATTTTTCATCTATTTTTTTATTTATAATTATTACCTTTTTATTATTATATGGATCAATTAAATTATTACCAGTATCCATATATCCATTTAAATATAATATTTTCCCATTTTTTAAATAAACCGTAACTTTATATTTTAATGAATAATACTTATTTAATTCTAATATAAAATACTTATAAAATCCCATAATAATTGGTATTAGTAAAATATAATATTTATATTTAATTAGTCCGCTATTTTTTAAATAAAATAATATTCCTCCAAGAAAGAAATTAACAATATGATAATAAATAATATTTTTAATAAATGTTTTAATATCATTAAAACCAAATGCAATTATAACTATTAAAGAAGATATTATTATTTTAAATAATATACTTTCTAAATAATTAAATCTAACAAATATTGATATTATAGATATTTGAGAAAAAATAGCAGAAAGTAATATTCTTTTATAATTTATATTAACTTTAATTATTTTAGAACATATATACAAAAGTACATAATCAATAAAAAAACTAATTATCAAGTATTCATCTAGATAAAACATATAATCACCAAATTAATTGTATAAAAAAAGATATGAAATCTTTGTCGAATTTCATATCTTTTTATTATTTTAATTCACGTTTAGGTCCTTGCCCTATTCTTTGTTGTTCTATTGCTTCTTGTAATTCTGCTCTTGTTTGTTGTATTTCCATTAGTTCTATTCTTCTCTTAATTAAATCTAATTCTTTTTCAGCAGATTTAGAACCTTCATAGTTATATTCAGTTTCTGATTTGCGTTTATTATCTAACATATCATAACGTTTAATAAATAAACCAAAATCTCTTTTTGTTCTATTATTAATTATATATTGACCATTATGATCACGTAATTTAATACCTTTTTTATCTCTTTTATATAATAATTTTTTATATAAATTATAAGCGGATAAGTATAAATCACTAGGTCCATATCCTAAATATCCTTGATGCTCTACTTTATCACATGCTTGATATATTTTTTCAATTTCTGGACCTGCTATATGATAAAAGCAAAATTCATTAGCTAGAGATTTAAAGAATCCATAATCAAAATCATCAGCATGATACCTTAAACATTTTTGAATATAATCCTCTTCCATATAACTTAAATCTTCATTATATAAAACTGGAATATATTTAATACCTTTATTCTCAAAATAAGCAATATTTATATCAGGATAACGTTCTTTTCTTCTAATTGAATTCCAATATTTAATAATTAACTCTCTTTCAGATAATTTAGAAGTTTCACTATCTAAATCACTAATAGTTCTTCTATCAGTTAATTTTCTATAATAGTGACCTGTTAAAACTATTTTACCATCTTTTACTTCAGTAGTTATGTTTCCACACAAATACTTACTAGTTTTTCTAGCATTAAATAATCTAACGCTTTCTAAAATCTCTTTTAGTTCCTCTTCATTATTTAAAACTTTTATTCTATGACCAACATATTCAGTTAAAAAATATCTTTTATCTTCTTGAGCTGGATTACTTGGTTTTTTATTAGCATTCCTTTTCATATTATCCCCCTTAATTCTGCGCATATTATACCAAAAAAAGTCAAAAAAGTCAAATTTTGCTTTACTTAAATCAAAATTTATGTTAAATTATATGTGGCTTAAAAAGAGGAGGCAAGTTAAAAATGGCAAAAAATGTATCAAATAGAAGTAATATGAGTTCTCAAAATAGACCTTTTTCACTAAAGGCTACTAAGAAAACTCAAAGAGTAAACTTACAACCTGTGCTTGTTGATGGTAAAAAAGTTAGATTATCAACAAAAGAAATTAGAACAATTAAAAAGAATAAATAAGTCAGATGAAAATCTGATTTTTTTATTCTTATTTTTTTATTAAACGTAATCCATTATGATATTCTTCTAAAGTTAAATAATCACCATCATAAAATTCATTAGAACACTCACCTACATATCTATAATGCCATGGTTCAAAATTGTATCCAGTAATATTTTCTTTTCCTAAAGGATATCTTAATATAAAACCATATCTATATGCATTATTATGTAACCACTCTGCTTCAAAAGTTCCCTTCATTTGATCATCATACATTCTTTCTTTTATTCTAGCTATATCAATAGCAAGACCAGTTTGATGTTCAGAGTGCCCTGGAAGAGCTACATACTTGCATGTTTCAATAAATGCACGATTTTCTAAATCAGTAAGTCTCATATATGGGAATCTCATTCTAAGTTCATGACACATTTTTTGATAATTTTGATCCCATATTACTCTTTGATATTCAGCACTTCTATATCCACTATCAATTAGTAATTCTATACCAGCATGATCAAATGCTTCTCTTTTCATTTCTAAAAAGTGTTCAAACACTTCTTTTTTAATTTGTGGTTTTAAATTAGGATCTATATAATTATGAAAATTATTTTCATTATCATCTACAATTATCAAGTCATCTGGAACAAATGAAGTGTTTAATCCAAATTCTTTATTTATTAATATTAGATTGTCCATAATACTATTTTAAAACCTCCTGCTCCATTACTAGATCAATCCCATATTCTTTTTTCACTTTTTCTTTAATTATATCAGTTAATTTTAATATATCATCACTAGTAGCATGCCCATTATTTATAATAAAATTAGCATGTTTCATACTAACACTAGCATCATTAACACTATACCCTTTTAAACCTAAATCGTCTATTAATTTACCTGCAGAATATCCTTCAGGATTTCTAAACATACTTCCATTAGATGGATGAGATAAGTCTTGAGAAGATATTCTTTTTTCAGTTCTTTCTTTTACTAAAGACAATAATTCTTCTTTATTACCTTTACTAATTTTAAATCTGCAAGATAAAATAATATAACTCTTATTATCTTTTAACATTGAATATCTATATGCAAATTTAAAGTCTGAATTTTTTAATGTTCTTATTTTCTTTCCATCAAATACTTCAGCAGATATTAATATTTCACTGATACTACTTCCAAAACATCCGGCATTTCCATATACACTTCCACCTACTTCACCAGGTATTCCTGTAGCAAAATCCAATCCTGCATATCCTTTATTAGTAACTATTGTAGCAAGTTTATTTAATTTACAACCAGCTTCTGCATATACTTCATCTTCTTTGATTTCATAATTATTTAATTTATCAAGTTTAATGATTACTCCATCATAAAAACTAGGTACAATTGTATTTGATGCATTACCTAGTACAGTATATTTATACTTATATTTATTTAAAACTTTTACAACTTCTTCTAATTCAAAAACAGTATTTGGTCTTACCATGGCAAAACAAATACTATTTATTTTAAATGTATTATTTATTTTTGCTTTTTCTTTTACTTCACATATTTTATTTAGTTCTTCTATCATCTACTCAAATACTCTTCAATTTCATCACTACCTACTAAATAGTTTGAAATTCTTCCATTAGTTATTCTAATTAAAGTAATATCATTTATAGAAAGTTCACTTGCTTTAGTTGCTTTTTTATTAGGTTTTTCACCTTTATATTTAGCATTTTCATTTATACTCATATCTACTTTATAAACACTAATCTTACTACCTTCTAATAAAGTGTTAATATAATTATCTCTTGATAAAACATTTGAATAATCATCAAATAACACATAATATGTTTTTTCACTTCTAGTAAATACTGTTCCAATTGGAATAAATTCATAACTGATTTCAGTTTCACCTTTATCTGGTGCTGTATAACCAATTTCAAAAAGTCCTAATTTTTCCATTCCAATTATTAACAAATACATTACTCCTAAGAATACAGCTACCCCTAAAATATTTGATAGAAGGGTTTTCTTAGAAGTAGCAGATACTTCTTCAGCATTTTGTTTATTTCTTTGTCTTTTTCTACTTTTATACTTAATTCCCATCTTATTTTTAGCCATAATATCATCTCCGTCCCCTAAATTATAGCATAAATCCCTTAAATGTATCAATTATTTGTTGATTTTTTAATATTTTTATTATATAATTTACTAAGTATTTAAGTGGCAGTGCTATATATGTTATAACGTGTTTCTTGAAAATAAGAAGTAACCTCTGCCAAGGCGAACCTTATAATAGAAACTCCCTACAACAGATGATAGTAGCCTTTTAATACGAATAATTTAAAAGGAGGTATAAATACTATGGCAAGATATATCGGACCAACATTCAAAAAATCTAGAAGATATAATTTTTCTACACTTGAAACTGGTAAAGAACTAAGAAAGAAACCACAAGCTCCTGGTATTCATGGAACTAGTAGAAAGAAACTTAGTGAATATGGTGTTCAATTACAAGAAAAACAAAAAGTTAGATTTATGTATGGACTTTCTGAAAAACAATTAAGAAAAAC
>JAEEGL010180971.1_pt1 | contig 21382 bp, 19 predicted proteins | sample 9134231 | NCBI WGS metagenome assembly JAEEGL01 (sample SAMN16246548, study PRJNA631951) | gut metagenome | biome: gut microbiome; feature: rumen; material: fiber-attached | host: Bos | place: Iran: Karaj | collected 2018-10
AGTTCTTCGACCGAGTGTACGGGCTGGATGCCGTCGGCAATCATCACCTCGTCTTTCACCCAGGGGTCGAGGGCGCTGACCTTCATGCCGAAGCCCTTGGCGATGCGGGCAACGTTGCGGCCCACGGCGCCGTAGGCGTGGATACCCAGCGTCTTGTCGAGCAACTCAGTGCCCGAGGTGCCGTTGTAGCGGTTGCGAATAAGGGTCACCAGCATGCCCATCACCAGTTCGGCGACGGCGTTGGCGTTCTGGCCGGGGGTGTTCATCACACACACGCCATGGGCGGTAGCCTCGGCGAGGTCGATGTTGTCGTAGCCGGCACCGGCACGAACCACCACCTTCAGTTCCTTGGCGGCGTCGAAGACCTCCTTGTCGATCTTGTCGCTGCGCACAATCAGACCAGCCACATCGGCAACGGCCTTGAGCAGGTCGTCGCGAGTGCCTTTCTCGAGCAGCACCAGTTCGTGGCCTCCTTCTTCAATCACTTCTTTAATGCCCTGCACTGCCACGGGGGCAAAGGGCTTCTCGGTTGCAACTAAAATCTTCATTTCGATGCTATACTATATATTAAGGTGTGACGACGAATTATTTGTTCTCAAACTCCTTCATGGCGTCGACCAGAACTTTCACGCTCTCCAGGGGCAGAGCGTTGTAGAGCGATGCGCGGAAGCCGCCTACACTGCGGTGGCCCTTGATACCCACGATGCCCTTGCTGGTGGCAAACTCCAGGAAGTCTTTCTCAAGTTCTTTGTACTCGGGCTTCATCACGAAGCACACGTTCATGATCGAGCGGTCCTCGGGACGGACGGTGCCGACAAACATGCGGCTCGAGTCGATAGCGTCGTAGAGCACGGCAGCCTTCTCCTCGTCGATGCGCTGAAGTTCCTTCACGCCACCAAGTTCCTTGTACCACTTGAGCGTCTGCAGGGCGGCATAAACGGGGAACACCGGCGGAGTGTTGAACATCGAGCCCTTGTCGACGTGAGTCTTGTAGTTGAGCATAGTGGGCAGGGTGCGGAAGCCTTCCATGCGGCCCAGCACGTCTTCCTTAATCACGATGAAGGTGACACCGGCAGGAGCAATGTTCTTCTGAGCGCCGCCGTAGATCACGTCGTACTTCGACACGTCGACCGGACGCGAGAAGATGTCGCTCGACATATCGGCTACCATGCGCACGGGCACGTCGTAGTCCTCGCGAATCTCAGTACCGTAGATGGTGTTGTTGGTGGTGATGTGGAAGTAGTCCACGTCGGTGGGCACGGTATAGCCCTTGGGGATGTAGGTGTAGTTGTCCTCTTTCGACGACCCTACCACGTTAACCTCGCCAAAGAGTTTGGCTTCCTTGATAGCCTTGTTAGCCCATGTGCCAGTGTCGAGATAAGCGGCCTTGGTCTTGAGCAGGTTCATAGGGAGCATGCAGAACTGTGTGCTTGCGCCACCGCCCAGGAAAATCACGCGGTAGCCCTCGGGGATGTCGAGCAACTCCTTGAACAGAGCCTCGGCTTGTTCCATCACAGCGGTGAACTCCTTGCTGCGGTGCGAAATTTCAAGAATCGACAAGCCGGTGTCGGCAAAGTTACGGATTGCGTCTACACAATTGTCAAGAGTGTACTGGCTCAAGATAGAGGGGCCAGCGTAAAAATTATGTTTCTTCATAATTGTTAGGTAGTATTTTGAAAGTTGTTAATTAGAAAAGTGCGTCGCTTGGTGGTGCTGCGCGCTGGGCGTGCGGCATCACAACGCAAAGGTAATGCTTTTTGTCGAAATGAAAAAAAAAGTGACACACAAAAATTTTTCGCCTCGCGGACCGTGTTTTGGCAAAATGAAAGCAAAACCCACGCCGCGATGCTCGCTTAATGGTAAAGCATGTTTTTGTGCGAAAAAATGCTTGGTTTTCACCTGTTTTCGCGAAAAAATGAAAAGCATAAATTTGACAAAATGAAACCACGAATACTGAAAAATCTGTAAAATCGAGAAAAAACTTCCCGAAAAACATTCCTATCTCGAAAATTTGCTATATATTTGTCACCAGAAACAAAAATCACGGCTTTCGTGATGGCGTTACAACAATTAATTGACTTTTTAAAATATTATTTTCATGAACGTTGAGAAAATTTTAGCCAACCTTGAGGCAAAGCACCCCGGTGAATCGGAGTACTTGCAGGCAGTGCGTGAGGTGCTGGAAACCGTGCAAGACGAGTACAACAAGCACCCCGAGTTTGAGAAAGCAAAGATTATCGAGCGCATGGTTGAGCCCGACCGTATTTTCACCTTCCGCGTGACTTGGGTCGACGACAACGGCGATGTTCAGACCAACCTGGGCTATCGCGTGCAGTTCAACAACGCCATTGGCCCGTACAAGGGCGGTCTTCGCTTCCACGCATCGGTTACCCCGTCGATTCTCAAATTCTTAGGATTTGAGCAAACTTTCAAAAACGCACTCACCACTCTGCCTATGGGCGGTGGCAAGGGCGGCTCGGACTTCAGCCCCAAGGGCAAGAGCGATGCCGAGATCATGCGTTTCTGCCAAGCCTTCATGCTTGAACTCTGGCGCAACATTGGTCCCGACATGGATGTTCCCGCTGGCGATATCGGCGTAGGCGGCCGCGAGGTAGGTTACCTCTATGGTATGTACAAGAAACTCACCCGCGAGTGCACTGGTACTCTCACTGGCAAGGGCTTTGAGTTTGGCGGTTCTCGCATCCGTCCCGAGGCTACCGGTTTCGGTGCTTGCTACTATGTGGAGAACATGCTCAAGCGCATGGGCACCACCTTCGAGGGCAAGACTGTCGCTATCTCTGGCTTCGGTAACGTGGCTTGGGGTGCAGTCACCAAAGCTACTGAACTCGGCGCTAAGGTTGTTACCATCAGCGGTCCCGACGGATACGTTTACGATCCCGATGGCATCAGCACTCCCGAGAAGATCGCTTACATGCTCGAACTCCGCTCAAGCGGTAACGACATCGTAGCACCTTATGCTGAGAAGTTCCCCAACGCAACGTTCTATGCTGGCAAGAAGCCTTGGGAGCAGAAGGTTGACATCTGCATGCCTTGCGCTACCCAGAACGAGGTTCGCCTCGAGGACGCTGAGAAGATGCGCGACAACAAGATCATGATGTGCGCCGAGGTTTCTAACATGGGTTGCCATGCCGACGCTATCAACCTGTTCCTCAAGAACAAGATGGTCTATGCTCCTGGCAAGGCTGTCAACGCTGGTGGCGTAGCAGTGTCGGGTCTCGAGATGACTCAGAACGCTCAGCACATCTACTGGACTGCCGAGGAGGTTGACCAGAAGTTGCACCAAATCATGAACGACATCTTCGAGCAGTGCTGCAAGTACGGCCTCGAGGAGGACGGCTACATGAACTACATGAAGGGCGCTAACATCGCTGGCTTCATGAAGGTCGCTCACGCCATGATGGGTCAGGGCATCTATTAATTTGCAATATTTGATTGACTTTAGATAGATTGCTTAACTAATGAGACGTGAATCGCCACGAATGCGATTCACAAAAGTGAAGGCAGGTCGCCGATGTGAAAACGGCAACCTGCCTTTTTTATGCGCCAGAATCTATAGAATCTCTAGATTTTCTAGAATCTTAGTGGCTGGTTATGTGAGGTGGAGGGTCATCTCGCAGGTGTCGCAGTGGCATTGCACCTGCAGACGCGTGGTGCCGTAGCGCAAATACAGGCGGCGGGGTAGGGCGCTGGCACGAGGTCCCTTGAGGCATGCACCCAACTCGCGGCGCAGGCAGTAGCGCGTGTGCATCACGGCATGAGCCGTGCCGCCAACCTCCAGAGCCGGCTCGATGTGCTCCACGCCGTGCTCGCGGTAGAGTTGCTCGGCCAGATGGTTGGCAACGTTGTCGGCGCTGGTAAGCGCGTCGGTGGGGTAGGTGGCCTGGGCTTGCTCGGCTCGGCGGCGTGGACGCTGATATGCGATGATGTTGGCGCGGTCGAGCAATGCGATGGTGTCGCGGCGCAACTGGGTGAGCAGCGAAGCGGGGATGAAGAGGTCGTCGAGCACTTCGGCGTGCTCAAGGCGATAGATGGTGTTGCCCAACTTGGCTATTGTGTCGCGCTGGCGGCTGCCTTGCGGCGACTGTGCATCTTGCGCGTCGTCAAGCGGCATGGTGTGGGTCACGCGGTTGCCGCGCTCGTCGGCCAGCGTGAGTGCCAGGCCGCCGGACACCCGGCGCAGCGTGGCGTCGAGGGCGATGGTGCGGCTCGCGCTCGGACCGGCCAGCAGGTCGTTCATCGCCTTGTCGAAGGTGCGATAGACCTTGGTGCCGACGGCGATGTCGACAGGGGTGCGCAGCGTCACGCGGTTGCCCTCGGCGAGGTTCACCCTGATGCCCGTGAAGTTGCCGTCGCCACCCATATAACTCAGGCCGTCGCCGTTGGCAATGGGCTGGCGCGTGTCGATAACCAAGTTCTTGCCGCGGACGCTTTTCACCTTGCCCAGATATTCGCCCATCGACTTGGGCGTGTCGAAACTCGCCATGGGAGCCTTGGGGTAACGCTCGTCGAGGAAATAGTGGGTAAATGACCGGTTGAAACTCTTAGCCAACGATGGGGTGAAGGTGTAACTGCTGGTGCCCGACGATGCGCGGCGCAACTCGCCCGGCTGCTGCGCAATGATGCGGTCGAGCGCCTGCCGGTAATAAGCCACCACGTTTTTCACGTAGCCCACATCCTTTAGGCGGCCCTCGATCTTAAACGAACTCACTCCGGCGTCAATCATCGGCTTGAGCATGTCGCTGCGGTTCATGTCGCGCAGCGAGAGCAAGTGCTTGGCGCTTAGGATTTTCTTCTCGTTCTCGTCCTCCAAGTCGTAACTCAATCGGCACATCTGTGCGCACTCGCCGCGGTTGGCGCTGCGCTGCTTCAAAGCCTGGCTGGCCTGGCATCGCCCACTGTAGCACACGCACAGTGCGCCGTGGCAGAATGCCTCGAGCGGCACGTTCACCGCCTGGCGGATGGCTTTGATTTCTTGCAGCGTGAGTTCGCGTGCCATCACCAACTGCGAGAATCCCATGTCTTGCAGAAAGCGAGCCTTGGCTGGGGTGCGCAGGTCGCACTGCGTGCTGGCATGCAGGGCGATGGGTGGCAGGTCGAGGCGCAGCAGCCCCATGTCTTGCACAATGAGTGCATCGGCTCCGGCGTGCCACAGTTGGCCGATGAGGCGCTCCACGTCGTGCAACTCGTCGTCGTAGACGAGCGTGTTGACGGTGACATAGATGCGCGCGCCAAACTGGTGGGCATAGTCGCACACACGGGCCACGTCGGCAACGCTGTTGCCGGCCTGTGCGCGGGCGCCCCATTGCGTGGCACCCATGTACACCGCGTCGGCGCCATGGTCGATGGCGGCTATGGCGATGCTCGCGTCGCGGGCGGGAGCAAGCAGTTCGATGCTGCGTTTTGCTGTCGGTTTCACGGCATTTCAATAGTTTAGGCACTCACGTCGCATAATGCCACGTGGGTGCCTCGATGGTTCAACTTGTTGTGTTCAACAGTTTTACAACTCGTCCTTCTCCTTAGCAATATTGCGGAAGGCGAGTTTCTTCTCCATATACTCTTGTGTGGCGATAAGAGTGGGTTTCGGCAACTTCTCGTAGTAGCGCGAAATCTCAATCTGCTCGCGGTTTTCCGAAATCTCCTCGAGGTTGTCGTTGAGCGAGGCGAATTCTTGGAGTTTCTTTTCAAGATCACTCTTCATCTCGGCCGCAATCTGGTTGGCGCGTTTGCTAATCACGGCCACGGTCTCGTAGATGTTGCCTGTCTGCTCAGCCATTTCCACCAGGTCGTGCACGGTGGTGGTGAGAGGTGCATTACTCTTTTTGTAATCCATGTTAATCTTGTAGTGTTGTGTATGGTTGTATATTAATTTCCGTTCACGTATTTGTTGGCCACCTTGAAGATGTTGTCGGCCTCGCGGCGGTCCTTGCTGTTGGGGTAATCGTTGATAAATGAGTAGTACTCATCGATTACGGTGCGGAATCGCTCGCCCTTCTTCTCGTCGATGCTCTCGCTGGCCTCTTTGTAGCGTGCCTTGAGCACGAGCATCTCCAGTTGCTCTTTGTACTTGCTGTAGGGGTACTCCTTGATGGCATTCTTGGCGGTAATCACCGCGCTCTCGTAGTTATTGCCCATGTAGTTACCCAGGTTGTAGTAGAGTTGTGCGTTTTCCAACTCCTTGAGCACCAGTTTGTCTTGTAACTCAAAGATGGCGCTTTGTGCAATTGACACCTTGTCGCTCTTGGGGAAGAAATCGAGGAAGGCCTGCAACTCTTCGATGGCCTTGACGGTCGGCGTCTGGTCGAGTTGCGACTCTGGCGAGTCGAGGTAGTAGCCGTAGCCCGAGTAGAAGCGGGCCATCTCGGCATACTCACCCTTGGGGTAGTGCTGGTAGTAGTTGCGGAAGTAACTGCTTGCCGTCATGTAGTCCTTGTTCTCGTAGTAACTCAGGCCCAGCAGGTAGAGCGACTCCTCGGCCTTGTCGGTGCCACGGAACACGGGCACCACATCCTGCAGGATGGTGTAGGCCTGGGTGTAGCGTTTCTCCTCAAAGGCTCGCTTGGCATACTCATATTTATAGTTATAGTCCTGGCTCTTGAGCACCTTGTTGTATTCGCCACAAGAAACCAGCACACAAGCCAGCAAGAGAATGATTACATGTCGTTTCATTGCACAATTTTGCATTTTAGCCTACAAAGGTAGATAAAATTGCGCACATGGCCAAAAAGAAAGCCATGTGCCTCAAAAAATTCACAACTTTTTAGAAAAAAACGGCCTTCTACCCCCGCTATGGCTTATAGTAACTATAGCATTTATAGCAACTATAGATTCTATTGCGACTATAGATTCTATTGCAACTATGGCTTCTAAAGCCATTATGGCACCTTATTTTAAGGTGAAGGGGTCGGCGTCGCGCCACGCGGGGAATTTCTCGCGGAACTGCGCCAGCAGGGCGGGCGACAGTTCGGCGGTGATGATGGGGCTGGTCATGCGCTGGGCCAGGATTTTGCCCTTGAAGTCGATGCACAGGCTTGAGCCCTCGCTGTAGTCGATGCCGGTGCTGTCGGTGCCGCAGCGGTTCACGCCTATCACGTAGCACTCATTCTCCAGGGCGCGCGCGATGAGCAGTTGGCGCCACGCGTATTCGCGTGCCTTGGGCCAGTTGGCCACCACCAGCAGCAGGTCGTAGTTGTTGTTAACGTTGCGGCAAAACACCGGGAAGCGCAGGTCGTAGCACACCACCAACTTGATGTTGAAACCGCGGAAGCGCACGATGGGCGACTCCTTGTCGACACCCTGGTTGAACACCTTGTCCTCGCCGCCAAAACTGAAGAGGTGGCGCTTGTCGTAGAAGGTCTCCTCGCCGTTGGGCTCGATAAAAAACGCGCGGTTGTAGAGTTGGGCTGCCGTGTTGGCCAGGAAACTGCCGGTGATGGCCACGCGGTACTCCTGTGCCAGGCGGTGAAGCGTGCGCATGGTGTCGCCGGTGTTCCACTCGGCAAGTGCGCTGGCGGCTTCACGGTCGCCGGTCACGAAGCCCGTGCTGAACATCTCGGGCAACACCACCAGGTCGGTGTCGTCGGGCATATTGCGCATGTAGCGCTCCAGTTGCGCCAGGTTGGCTTGCTTGTCGCCCCATGCGATGTCGTGCTCGAGCATGGTGACTTTGAGGTTGCGTGAAAAGGCCATAGTGTTGATGATGTGTGTGTTATGTGGTTTCTGAGTTGGTGTTGTCGTCATCGAGACCGGTGGCGAAATTCTCGGGATAGCGCGCGGTGCGCCCGGCGTAGTAACGCTTGATTTCAATCATGTCGTGCTCGGGGTTACCGCTCAGCGGCTGCTCGCGGTCGATGCACACCAGGCGCTCGCCATAGTCGATGTAGCCCAGCAGCAGGGGCACGCCGGCGCTCTGCGCAATGTGTATGATGCCCATGTGCCAGTGGGTGTTGCGGCTGCGTGTGCCCTCAGGAGTGATGGCCAGCCACAATTTTTCGTGGCTGTTGAAGGCGTCGACCATCTGCTCGCTCACGTGGGTGTGGGCGTGCTGCTTCACCGGCACGCCGCCCAGGGCGCGCATCAGGTGGTTCATGGGGAAAAAGAACCAAGTGTCCTTAATCATGAACGCCGACTTGTAGCCCATCGAACGGCTGCCCAACTCGCCCAGCACAAAGTCCCAGTTGCTGGTGTGCGGAGCCACGCAAATCACGCACTTATGGGGCACTGGGGCGACGTTCATCTTGAACCGCCACCCCATGCGCTTAAGTATCCACCCCGAAAGATTCATCGCCAGTAGTAGCGTTGTTTTACTGCTTCTTGGGCAGCAAAGCGTTCATCTTGTCGACGGCTTGGCCAATCGAGTCGTGCATGTAACTGGCCAGCGATTTCTCGGCCTGCTTGAAATAGTTACGGCGTGCGGCGCGGTATTCCTTGCCTGTGGCGAAGTCCTTCGGACGACGGTCAAACGAGAGGCTCACACGGTCGATGGCCTCGCGCTGAAGCAGTGCCACATCCACGATGATTTCGTCCCACTTCTCGTTGTTACCCAGGCTTTCCTGAGCCATGATGCACTGCCCGGCCACTTGACCGCAGGCGTTGGCGATTGCTTTCTTCAGTTGTCTTTTGTTTGCCATTGTTGTCGTTTTTACCTTATTAATAATTGCGCTGCCCGCAACGGGCGGCATTGATTGCGCTAAATTACAAAAAAATGCCGGAAAGTCAGGCAAAAAATGTGTCAAAACTGTGTACTCTGCCCTGAAAAAGCCTTTTTTTTGCCTCCAGACGAAAAAAATTGGCCAAAAATTTTGCCACCTCAAAACTTTGTAGTAATTTTGCCACGCAAAAAGTCGGTGATATCGTCTAGTGGTCTAGGACGCCGCCCTCTCACGGCGGAAACCAGGGTTCGAGTCCCTGTTTCACTACAATGCTATAAATCTGGTGATATCGTCTAGTGGTCTAGGACGCCGCCCTCTCACGGCGGAAACCAGGGTTCGAGTCCCTGTTTCACTACCAGCAAGCGATTGGAACATTGTTCCAGTCGCTTTTTTTGTGTGGTTTTTTGTGGATTCGACAAAATGAATTAAATTCGCAGTCTGTAATAATAATGAAACGCAACACTGTTATGAGACGCTATTTCACACTGTGCATATTGGCCGCGCTGATGGCCATCCTTACTGTCAACTGCTCGGCCGAGAGTAAAGGCTCGTGGCTGAGCGACTACGGCATCGACCCCAACAACGACTGCCCTATATTCACTCGCCCCCCGCGCACGGGCCCCGACCGCAAGGAAGGTGCCGGCATCTGCACCAACGACGGCGCGGCCTACAACCGCACTTATTATGGCCTGGGCGAGGATTGGCATTACGAGCCAAAACTCATCCTGTGTGACCAGGAAAAGCAGGCCATGCCCACCATCACCGGCAAGTTGCGCGTGCGTGAACCGCTCAAGCACGGCGTGATACCCATGAGCAATGGTGGCGCGCTGGTGGCCTACCGCATCTTTCCCGACAGTGGCGACTATGCCGAGCATTTCTTTGCCACCTACGACCACGAGGGCAACCTGATCGACGCCATCGCCCTGGGCACGCGCGCTAATCTTAGCAACGTGCTCACCACTGAGCCGCACGGCGACTACACGCCGCGCGAGAACATGGGTGGCAACAGCATCGTTATCGACACTGCGGCGCACACCTTGACGCTGGCGCAGTATAATATGTATAATGTGCCCAACTCCAGCAGCAGTGCCGAGTGGTGCGACACCGTGACGGTGAGCGTCCAGCGCGACGGGCGATTCTCCATCGCCAGCCACCGTGTCGCGGGCAAGCCTTCGGTCAACATCATTGCCGACCGCGCCATGACGCTGATGCTGCTGCCGCTGAGCGACACCAAGGCCGTTGAGAAATGGAACGACCTGCTTGCCGGCTGTCAAAAAAACGACAAGGCGTATGCCATGCTGCTGCCCAACGTGCCCGAACTCTTTGTGAAACGCACGCAGCAGTTTATGCAGTGGGTAGCGGCAAATCAGCAGCGCAGCGTGCTCGTCGGCGCTTTGCGTAAAGCCCTGGCTGCGGCCGACGATTACGGCCTCCAGCAAGATTTCGGCAACTATGTGGCACAAAGCATCGAGGCCTGCAACGACCCCGACGTGAAAGCCTACTGGAAATCACTGCGCCCTTTCACCCCCGACGAGTGACAAACGAGTAACCACGCCCCGCATATAGCCGCAAGGTGTTGATTTCCTGTGATTTATTATTGATTATAAGGGGGTTAGCGGAGGATGGTGGTTATGGTGCCCATGATGCAGCCCAGCAGTGCGCCGAGCCACACTATGGCGCGCAGTTCCTTGCGCATGACTTGCATGATGATTGTTTCGGCTTCCATCATGTCCATGGCATTGATGCGGTTTTCCACCATGGCGCTCACGTCGATGGCTTCGAGGATGCGCGGCAGGTGCTCGGTGATGATGGTGCGGTAAGCGTTGACCACGCTGTCGGTGATTTGCCCGAGTTGGTCGCTGTGCTGGCTCATGAGGTCGCACATGCGCTGTCCCATCAGTTCGTGTGTCGATTTGCCCACCATGTCGCTTGCCATCTGGTCGCCGCTGCTGTGCAGCACATCGTTGATTTGGTGTGCGAGAAGTTTCTCGATGGGATGAGCGAGTTTTCCCACTATTGCCTCGGCTCCGAGCCGTCCGGCCATGGAGTTGCGGGTCTTCTCCAGCACATGTGCTGTGGCCGCCTGGGCGATGCTTTCGCCCACGTGCTCGTCGTGCAGTTTGGCGCTCACCAGGCGCGTGAGGTTGGCTTGGGTGTTGCGCTGCAGGGCGTCGATGTCGGCCTCGGTGAGGTAGTGGCCGGCCCATTGGCGCAGCGTCTCTTGGTTGTCGCTCTGCTCGGCCACAAAGTCGTTGATGGCCTTGCGCACCTTGCCCACCATGTCGTCGCTGAGCAGTGTGGCCTCGAGCACATCGCCATTGATCAGGTTATCGCTGATGGTTTGGCCGATGGCTTGCGCTATGCGTCCACGCTCCTTGGGGATGATGCCCGGAGTGAACGGTATGTGGATTCCCATCACATACTTTGCCTGATGTGGGCGAAACAGCATGCGCAGGGCTAAATCGTTGGTGATGTAGCCAATGACGGCACCCACGGCGGGCCCGGCAAGATATGTGATAAAGGTGGGAATCATTTTTGCGTTTTTATAATATCACGGTGGCTGTCGCACTTTGGGCGACAGCCACCGTGATGTTGTGTCAGAACTGTCGTGCGGCGGCCTGCACCACCTCGGTGAGGGTGGGGTGGCCGTGGATGCTCAGTGCGAGGGTGTCGACGGTGACATCGGCGTTCATTGCCATGACCACCTCCTGAATCAGGTCGGCGGCATGCGCTCCACAGATGTGGCAGCCGACGATTTTGCGAGTCGAGGCGTCGACAATCATCTTGATCAAGCCGTCGGTCTCGTCCATCGACACGGCCTTGCCGTTGCTGCGGAAGAAGGCCTTTTTCACCACCACTTTCATCTCGCGCTCGGTGCATTGATCCTCGGTGAGTCCCACCATGGCCAACTCAGGCACAGTGAATACCGCACTGGGCACGATGTTGAGTTTCACCTTGTGGTTCTCGCCCAGGATGCTGTTGAGTGCCACCTGGCCTTGTGCGCTGGCGGCATGTGCGAGCATGCACAGGCCGTTCACGTCGCCGATGGCGTAGACACCGCTCACGCTGGTCTCCATCTCGTTGTTCACCTCGATGCCGCGGCGGCTCACATTGATGCCGGCAGCGTCGAGCCCGGCGGGCAGCACGGGCTGGCGACCCACCGACATGAGCACGCGCTCGGCGACGAGGCTCTGCTCCTTGCCCTTGAGGTCGTAGGTGACGGTGATGCCGTCGTCGCCCTTGGCGAGCGACTTCACGGCAGCCTGCGTGATGACCTTGATGCCGCGCTTCGACAGCACTTGTTTCAGTCGTTTGGCGATGTCTTTGTCAAACGGTGGCAGGATTTCCTTGCAGAACTCTACCACAGTGACCTCGACGCCGAAACTGCTGAAGATGGCGGCAAACTCCATGCCGATTACGCCACCGCCCACGATGCACATGCTCTTGGGCAAGTCGCTCATGGCGAGCACGTCGTCGCTTGTCATGGCCAGGTCGGCCCCTTCGATGGGCAGGCCTCGCGGCGCGCTGCCGGTGGCTATGACAATGCTCTTGCCGGTGTACTCCTGGTCGCCCACCATGATGGTGTGCGGCCCGGTGAAGCGTGCCTCGCCCTCAATCAGTGTGATGCCGGGCTGGCTGAGCAGCATCTGCACACCGTCGCGCAACTGCTTCACCACCTCATCCTTGCGGGCGTGTGCCACGCTGTAGTCCACGGTGATGTCGCCACAGTTCACGCCCCAGCGTGCTGCGTCGCGCATCAGGTTGACGACCTCGGCGTTGCGGCACAGAGCCTTGGTGGGGATGCAACCGCGGTTCAGGCATGTGCCGCCCACCAGGTCGCGCTCCACGATGGCCACGTTCAGGCCACAGGCGGCAGCCTCGGCGGCCATCTCGTAGCCGCCGGGTCCTGCTCCAATGATAATAAGTTCGTAATTCATAGTGTCAAAGCGAATTACACGTTTTCTTCTTTCAACTCACGATAGGTGACGATGGGCTTCAACGCTGCCTGTGCGTCGTCGGGACGGCTCACTGGCGTGTTGTGCGGCGCGGTCTTCACCATCTCGGGCTCGTCGTGTGCCTCCTTGGCGATGCGGTGCATCACGTCGATGAAGGCGTCGAGCGTCTCGCGGCTCTCGTTCTCGGTGGGCTCAATCATGAGGGCCTCGTGGAAGAGCAGCGGGAAATAGATGGTGGGTGCGTGGAAACCGAAGTCGAGCAGGCGCTTTGCCACGTCGAGGGTGGTAACGCCGGTGCTCTTGTCCTTCAGTCCGTCGAACACAAACTCGTGCTTGCACACGCCGCCGATGGGCAACTCGAAACTGTCCTTGAGCGACTCCTTGACATAGTTGGCGTTGAGCGTTGCCAGCGGTCCCACGTTTTTCACGTTCTCCTTGCCCAGGGTCAGGATGTAGGTGTAGGCGCGCATCATCACGCCGAAGTTGCCCAGGAAGCCGGAGATTGAGCCGAGCGAGTTGTCGCCGTTCTCAACGGTGTAGTAGTGGCTGTCGTCCTCGTCGTGGCGAATCACGCGCGGATTGGGCAGGAATTGCTCCAGTCCCTCGCGAACACCCACCGGGCCGCTGCCGGGACCACCGCCGCCGTGAGGCGTCGAGAAGGTCTTGTGCAGGTTGATGTGCATGATGTCGAAGCCGATGTCGCCCGGACGCACCTTGCCCAGCATGGGGTTGAGGTTTGCGCCGTCGTAGTACATCAGGCCGCCGCAGTCGTGAACCAACTTGGCAATCTCGGCAATCGAGTGCTCAAAGATACCCAGCGTGTTGGGGTTGGTCATCATCATGCCGGCGATGGTGTCGTCGAGCAGCGGGCGCAGGTCGTCGACATCGACGGTGCCGTCGGGACGGCTCTTCACCACCACCACGTCGAGGCCACACACGGCGGCGCTGGCGGGATTGGTGCCATGCGCGCTGTCGGGCACGATCACCTTAGTGCGCTTGTCGTCGCCACGGCTGGCGTGATAACTGCGCATCACCATGAGTCCGGTGAGTTCGCCGTGTGCTCCGGCAAACGGGTTGAGCGTGAACTCCTTCATGCCGGCCAGCGTGGCCAGCGAGCGTTGCAGTTCATAGTACACCTCGAGGGCGCCCTGTACGGTGTCGGGGTCTTGCAGCGGGTGCAGACCGGTGAACGCCGGCAGGTTGCACATCTCCTCGTTAATCTTGGGGTTATACTTCATCGTGCACGACCCGAGGGGGTAGAAGCCGGTGTCGACGCCAAAGTTGTTGTTGCTCATGTTGGTGTAGTGACGCACCACGCTCAGTTCGTCGACCTCGGGCAGCCCGGGTGCCTGCTCGCGGCACAACTGTGCCGGCAGGGCATCCATGCCGTACTGTTTCAGTTCGTTGGCAGGAAGAGAGTATCCACGGCGTCCTTCCCGCGAAAGCTCAAAGATGAGCGATCCGTAATAAGTGTTGTTCATTGGTTCTCCTCCTCTTTTTCGATAAAGTATTGTACGTTTTCAATCAGCGCGTCGATCTCGGCTTTGCTGCGAGCCTCGGTGACGCACAGCAGCAACTTGTCGTCGGCAATCTTCACACCGGCCTGGATGCCCATGCTCATGCACATGTCTTGCAGGGCATCGATATTGAGGCTGGTGGTGAGGGCAAACTCATTGAGGAAGGGCTTGTCGGGGAATGCGAGGGCAAACTTTCCGGTCTCGACGAGTTTCTCGGCCAGATAGTGTGCTCCGCTGTAGCCCATCTCGTTCACTTCGCGCAGGCCTTGCTTGCCCATCAGCGCGAGGTAGATGGTAACATAGAGCGCCATCAGACTCTCGTTGGAGCAGATGTTGCTGGTGGCCTTCTCGCGGCGGATGTGCTGCTCGCGTGCCTGCAGGGTGAGCACAAAGGTGCGCTTGCCGTCGACGTCGCGCGTAGCGCCAACGATGCGGCCCGGCATCTTGCGGATGAGTTTTTTGCTCGTGCACAGGAAGCCCACATACGGGCCGCCGAAGTTCATGGGCAGGCCCAGGCTCTGGCCGTCGCCAACAGCGATGTCGGCGCCCCACTTGGCGGGTGTCTTGATCACGCCCAGGGCACTTGCCACGCAGTTCATAATCAGCAGCGCCTTGTTGTCGTGGCACAGGTCGGCCCAGCCGGTGTAGTCCTCGAGGATGCCGTAGTAGTTTGGCGAGGCGACAATCACGCCGGCCACGTCGCCACAGGCAACCTTGGCCTCAAAGTCGGCACGGCAGGTCACGCCGTCCTTCTCGTCGATCATCACGATGTTCACGCCGTGGAAATGGGCATAGGTCTTCACCACCTCCACCACGCGCGGGTTGAGGGTGCTCGACACGAGCACCGTATTGCGCTTCTTGGCGTTGGCAATGGCCATCATCATGGCCTCGGCAGTGGCCGTGGCGCCGTCGTACATCGAGGCGTTGCTCACTTCCATGCCCGTGAGTTCGGCCATCATGCTCTGATATTCAAAGATGTATTGCAGGGTGCCTTGAGAAATCTCGGCCTGGTAGGGAGTGTAACTGGTGAGGAACTCACTGCGCTCAATGATATTGTTGATCACGGCAGGCGAATAGTGGTCGTAGCAACCGGCGCCGGCAAAGCAGGTCATCACCTCGTTGTATGAGCCCAACTCCTCGAAGTAGCGGCGCACCTCCAGTTCGCTCATGGCGTTAGGCAGGTCGTAGTCGCCCTTGAACAACAGTTCTTGCGGCACATCCTTGTAGAAGTCGTCGAGCGTGTTCTCGCCGCAGCGGGCAAGCATCGCCTTGAGGTCTTCGGGGGTGTGCGGGAAAAATTTATGTGTCATTGTAAGTGTGCTATGTAGTGTTGAAATTTAAATCATTAGCCTACGGGCCGCAGTGTGTCTGTCGATGTGCGGCCCATAGGCTAAGAGATGTGTGTGACGATTACTCGCCGATGAAAGCCTTGTAGGCGGCGGCATCCATCAAACCCTCGAGTTCGCTGGCGTCGCTCATCTGAACCTTGATGATCCAGTTCTCGAAAGCGTCCTTGTTGATCAGGCCTGGCTCATCCTCGAGAGCCTCGTTGACCTCGACCACGGTGCCGCTCACGGGCGAGTTCAGGTCGCTGGCAGCCTTCACGCTCTCAACAGCGCCAAACTCCTCGCCGGCGGTCACCTCGTCGTCGACCTCGGGCATGTCGACGTACACCACATTGCCCAGTTCGTGCTGTGCATAGTCGGTGATGCCGATGTAGCCAAATTCACCATCCACTCTCACGTATTCATGCGACTCACAGTAGTAGAGTCCATCGATAATTTTACTCATAATGTTGTTTTATTTTTATTGTTAATGATTTATTTCTTGTAACTCTTTTTGTAGAAGCGTTTCTTCACCACCGTGGCGGGGAACACTTTCTTGCGGATGCGCACCAGCAACTCGTTGTCGAGTGCGCCGGCCTCGCGGTCGACCAGTGCGAATGCCAGGCTCTTGTCCACCGAGATGCCGCGGTAGCCCGTGGTGATGTAGCCCACCACCTTGTCGCCCTGCAGCACTTCGTAGCCGTGGCGGGGGATAGCCTTGTCCTTCAGTTCCAGGCCCACCAACTTCTTGGCGCTGCCTTCGGCCTTCTGTTTTGCGCAGGCCTCCATGCCGATGAAGCCGCCGGGCTTGTCAAACTTGCAGAACATGCTCAGCGTAGCCATCACGGGCGAGATGTCGGCGGTCAACTCGTCGCCGTACAGCGGCAGACCCACCTCGAAGCGCAGCGTGTCGCGGCAACCCAGGCCGCACGGCTGGACGCCGGCTGCCATCAGCAGGTCCCACATCTTGATGATTGCGGCGTGGCTGGCATATACCTCAAAGCCGTCCTCGCCGGTGTAGCCGGTGCGGCTCACGATAATCGTCTCACCGTCGTATTCCAGAGTCTTGGCGGTGTAGAAAGTGAGGTCGGCGCAGTCGAGTTTCAGCGTCTCCACCATCTGCTTCTCGCCTTCCGGGCCTTGCACGGCCAGTTGGCCGTAATAGTCGCTCTGGTTCTCCACTTTCACGTCGAAGGCTGCGGCTTGCTCGTTGATCCAAGCCACATCCTTGTCGATATTTGCGGCATTGATGACCAGGAAAAAGTCGTTCTCGCCCATCTTGTACACCAGCAGGTCGTCGACCGTGCCGCCGTTGGGGTAGAGCATCATGCCGTAGAACACCTGGCCGAGGTTTGCGCCGGCGATGTCGTTGGTGAAAATGTAGTTAACAAATTTCTCGCTCTCGGGGCCGGTGACGCGCACCTCACCCATGTGCGACACATCGAACACGCCCACTGCGTTGCGCACTGCGTTGTGCTCGGTAACGATGTCTTTGTACTGGATGGGCATGTCGAAGCCCGCAAACGGGGTCATCAGCGCTCCCAAAGCCACATGCTTGTCGTGCAGACAAGTCATTTTGATTTCTTCAGCCATACAGGTTGTTAATTAGTTAAGATATTAATAAATTTGTTAGTTGATAAATTCATGATGATGGTGCTCACGTCCACGTCGCGCAGCGCCTCGGTGAGCGCCGTGGGCGAGAATTCCACGCCCCGCAGCGGCTTGAACAGGCCCTGGTCGATGTCGCTCAGCAGGAAATAGTCGCCCGCGATGTTGATGTGCTTGATGCGGTTGCTCTTCAACTCCAGGCTCACGCACATCGAGCCCACGCCGTCGATGAGGCATTCGCGCTGCAGCGTGCACTGCGGGTTGTGGCCCAGGATGAAGGTGGGCGTGAGGTATTCCTGCATGATTTGCTCGATTTGCTCCACGTCGGCGGCCGTGAGCGTCACCGTGCCGTCGGTGAGTGCCTGCCGCGCGTAGGCCTTGAATTGCTCGATGCCCATGTCCAGGTGCTGGCTCAGCGTGGTCACGCGGCTCTGCACGCTGCTCACGCCCTTCGAGGCCAGTTTGGCGTGCGATGGCGTGATGGCCTGCGTCATGTGGTCCATGTCGGTGTCGTAGAGCATTGTGCCGTGCACAATGCTGCGGCCCGGCAGGTGGTAAAACGCGTTGCCGCTGACCTTCATGCCGTCGATGAGCACATCGTTGCGGCCACCGCTGCTCGCGTTCAGACCCAGCGAGCGCAGCATCTCGGCGATGGCCTGAGTGTAGTCGTTGAAGGTGGTCTGCACATTGTCGCTGCGCGTGATGTAACTGAACATGATGTTGCTCATGTCGGCATACACGCAGCCGCCACCGCTCTTGCGGCGGTAGGTGGCTATGCCATGCTCGCGGCAGTAGGGCAGGTTCACCTCATTCTCGATGAGTTGGTTGCGGCCGAAAATCACCGTCGGGGCCACCTGCCACATAAACAGCAGCGACTCCTCGCCAATGACGCGTGCCGCATACTCTTCCATCGCAAGATAGAAGGGCAGTATGCGCACCGTGTTGTCAGGTAATTCTAAATATTTCATTATAAGCGCGTTATCCGGCAAGTGCACAAAGTGGCGTTTACGTCGTCACTTCAATGAACAAAGTTAGGCATTTTTTGTGAATTGCACCCAATTTTTCGCTAAAAAAGTTGTGAAAAACACCAAATCCCCATTTTCCAGTAATCGTGCATTTCCACGCAGTGTCGCTATTGCTGTCAGCGCGCTATTATGCTCCAACTCAGCCGTAGGCTGACGTGTGAGCAACCCCCGTGAACCATGGATGTCTTTGAAGCGAAGGTAAGGCCCCCGTGGCTCAGCCACAGATTTGCAGAATAATTTTTGATATTTATACATTACCTGTCTTGTAGATGATGCAAATAATACCTTGATAACTAAACAATAACCTTGCAAGTGTGGTCAAAGGGATCCCTTTGACCACACTTTGGGCATAAATACATAATGTTTTTGGTTGATTTATGCGTGGATGTTGCAATAAGCAAAGCCGACGCTAAAATAGACACCGCCGCTCGGGGGTGAGCGGCGGTGGGTTATAGGGTGTTGTGACTGGTTGTCACAAAATGTGAGTCTTACTTGCTGCTGGCGCCATCTTCAGCCTCGGTGATGGTGGGCTCTTTGAAGGTGACGGTGCGGTTGTAGATGTAGTTGGCAATGGTGTAGACGACCATCGAGATTACCATGACGATGTTCTGGCCGGCATTTTCCATGGGGAAGCCGGGGATGATGTCCACGGGCAGGTTTTTCCAGCCCAGTCCCTCGAGCAGGATCCAACTCACCACGCCCTGCAGCGTCCAGCAAAGCAAGAAGCCGCAGCCGAAGAGCAGCGCCTGGCGGCGGAAGTCGCTCTTGGAGCGGAACACCCACGAGCGGTTCCACAGGAAACTGTTGACCACGCCCAGGACGTATCCCACCACGTTTGCCACGCCGTAGGGCACGCCGGCCACAGTGTTGAGCAGGTAGAATGTGACGAGGGTGATAAGCGTGTTCATCACGCCTATCACGCCGTATTTGATGAGTTGAATGCCCGTCTTCAGGGCCTCTTCCTTAGTCAATTTCATAGTACTCTCATTAAATTGTCGGTTGCACCGCGCTTATTGCGGCTTGGCGAAGATGCTTAGTTCGCTCACGTTGCGCAGCGCAGTGCTGTCGGTTGTCGCTTGCCACACCACTATGCTTCGCACCTGCCGTGGGTCGACGTCGCGTGCCAGCGTGATGCGGTGCTGGTACAATGTCCCGAAGCCTGCCCCGAGCCAGTTGCCCTGGCTGTCGGCCAGTGGCAGTTCGAGGCGCTTGCGGCTGGTGTGTGCCTGCTCGTCGACGATATCGACCACGAGGGTGAGCGTGCTGAACTCGTAGGCTGGCGTATGCCTCACCGCCAGGTCGATATCGTAGCGCGCTGTGCTGTCGCCATACTGTGGTGCGAAGGTGATGGGCATTGTGCGTTCCCATCCCTCGTCGGGCAGCGCCACGGCCTTGCTGTAGGCCATGCGCTCGGGCCGGCATGCCGTCAGCAGCAGCACGGCCAGCACGAGCCACGCGCCGCAGTGCCACAGCGCGTTAGCCCTTGTTGCCGTTGTCGTTTCGGTTCTCACCGCGGTTGTTGTTGCGTCGTTCACGTTGCTGGCGGTTAGGCCGCTCGCCGCGCGAGCGGTGTTGCCGCGGGTTGGCGTTGGCCGTGTTGGCGTTGCGTGCGTCGGGACGTTGCGCGCCCTTGGGCTGGTGGCGCTTGTCGCGGCGCGGTGCGTCGTGTTGCTGTGGCCGCTCGCCCTCGCCGCGTGCCTCGCGGTGGTCGCCGCTGCGTTTGCGTTTCTTTTTCTTCTTGTCGAAGCGGTTGATGGCATCCTGGCCCAGGATGTCGCCAAAGGCACGCTTCTCCTTCTCGCGATCGCTCTCGTCGAGCGTCAGCCGGTCGGGCTTCACGCCGCTCTTGTTCAGCGCGACGATTTCCCACACCTGCTGTGCCGGCAGCGTCACGGTGTCGACGGGCGAGTTTTTCTCGGTCGACAGCGTGACCTCCTGCTTGAGCGAGTCGGTCTTGAAGATGTAGTATTGCTTGTCGGCGGTCTCGAGCACGGTGTCCTTGCCGGGCAGTTTCTTGTTTGCCTCGACATAGGCATCGACCTCGAAGTTGATGCAGCACTTCAACTTGGCGCATTGTCCGGCAAGTTTCTGCGGGTTGAGCGACACGTCCTGGAAGCGTGCCGCGCTGGTGGCCACGCTCACAAAGTTTGTCATCCAACTGGCGCAACACAGCGGCCGTCCGCAGGGTCCGATGCCGCCTATGCGGCCGGCCTCCTGGCGGGCGCCGATTTGCTTCATCTCCACGCGTATGTGGAACACCTCGGCGAGCACCTTGATCAGTTGCCTGAAGTCGACGCGCTCGTCGGCGATGTAGTAGAAGATGGCCTTGTTGCCGTCGCCCTGATACTCCACGTCGCCAATTTTCATCTTCAGTCCCAGGTCGGTGGCGATTTTTCGCGACCGTATCATGGTGTCGACTTCGCGAGCCTTGGCTTCCTCGAAGCGCTCCATGTCGCTGGTGCGCGCTTTGCGGAAGATGCGCAGTATCTCGGCATCGGGGCGCAGGTTGGCGCGTTTCATCTGCAGTTTCACCAGTTTGCCCATCATCGCCACCTGGCCGATGTCGTGCCCCGGGCTGGCCTCCACGGCCACCCAGTCGCCCTGCTTGAGTTGCAGGTGCGCGCTGTTGCGGTAGAATCCGCGGCGGGTGTTCTTGAAGTGGACCTCAACGATGTCAAAGTCGTTCTTCTCGCCGGGGATGTCGCTCAGCCAGTTGGTGCACTCCAGGTTGCTGCGCACCTCGCAGGCGCCTGAGCAACATGGCTTGGCGCACTCCACGCAGTTGTCGGTGGCAATCTGGTCGCTGGTTAACTTTATGGTCTTGTCGTCGTTCATCACAGCAAGGCCTTATTTTGCGTAACTCACGGCGCGGGTCTCGCGGATAACGGTGATGCGCACCTGTCCGGGGTATGTGAGTTCGTCTTGAATCTTTTGAGCGATTTCGGTGCTGAGTTTCTCGGTCTCGGCGTCGCTGATCTTGTCGGCACCCACAATCACACGCAGTTCGCGTCCGGCCTGGATGGCGTAGGTCTTCACCACGCCGGGGTAGGAGAGTGCGAGTTTCTCCAGGTCGTTCAGGCGCTTGATGTAGGCCTCGACGACCTCGCGGCGTGCGCCGGGGCGTGCGCCGGAGATGGCGTCGCACACTTGCACGATGGGGGCGTAGAGGCTGGTGGCCTCTTCCTCGTCGTGGTGCGCTCCGATGGCGTTGCATATGTCGGCTTTCTCCTTATATTTCTCGGCGAGTTTCATGCCGAAGATGGCGTGTGGCATCTCGGGGTC
>JAEEGL010639892.1_pt1 | contig 21381 bp, 14 predicted proteins | sample 9134231 | NCBI WGS metagenome assembly JAEEGL01 (sample SAMN16246548, study PRJNA631951) | gut metagenome | biome: gut microbiome; feature: rumen; material: fiber-attached | host: Bos | place: Iran: Karaj | collected 2018-10
AAAAGGTTAATAGATTGTTTTAGGTTAGTAGTAATATTTATAGTTTTAGGTTTTTAGTTATTGGTAAAAAAGAAAGTTTTCAACTGTAGGATAACAGGTGGTCGCTGTGAAGCTCCCATTTAAACTTTCAAATTTTTGGTAACAGTTTTAGAAGTAGATTCCCGCCTGCGTGTCATGAGAGACAGCAGCGGAAATCGAAACTAAACGAAAAGCCAAGAGTTTGTTTCGACTGAAAAGGATTTTTAGTTAAACATAGGCTTGTAGTGCCACTGCTCGGGAGGGTAGTGGCACTCGTTTTATGTCCAGTATGTTGCGACTTAGTCGCAATGCACCTAACAAAGAATGACTATTGAGGGTCGGTGGATTGAGTGATAAGAACAACAGCGTAAGCCGAAATACCTTCTTCACGCCCAGTGAATCCAAGACGCTCAGTAGTAGTGGCTTTAATGGACACCTGGTCAGGGTCGCAGCCGATGACTTGGGCCAAACATTGCTGCATTTGCGGGATGTACGGGTTCATCTTGGGACGTTCAGCGCAGATGGTTGCGTCGATGTTGCTCAGGCGATAGCCTTTGGTGGCAATGAGCTCAATGGTCTTCTTGAGAATAATCTTGCTGTCGATGCCGTCGGTCTCGGCTGCTGTATCAGGGAAATGGTAGCCGATATCACGCATGTTAGCGGCACCAAGCAAGGCATCACAGATGGCATGTATCAGTACATCGGCATCGCTATGACCTAGCAGTCCTTTCTCATAGGGAATGAGTATGCCGCCCATCCAGAGCTCTCGATTCTCTACTAATTTGTGAACGTCAAATCCGAATCCTATTCTCATCTGCGGAACAAGTCTTTGATACCGTCCATATCGAAGGCCAGTGTGAAACGAAGAGTCTGGTCAAGCGGGTTTGACTGGGCAGTGGAAATGACATAGCCCACGTCAAGTGAAAAGACGTTCATGCGGAAGCCACCGCCTACTGTGAAGTATTTGCGGTTGCCTTTCGACTCCGATTCATGGTGATAACCGGCGCGAAGCGAGAACTGGTCGTGGTAGATGTATTCAGCACCCACGCTCCATTGTATCTCTTCCATCTCTTCCTTGAAGCCGCCAGGAGCATCGCTGAAGCTCTTGAAGATGCCGCTGATGGAACTGATGTCGCTGTATTCGCGGCGCACACGATCCTGATAGTCGCTGTTGCTTTCGTCGACTCCCTGAACTGGTACGGTGGGTACAAGCAGCTTGTTAGCATCGGCTGAGAAGGAAAAACGGTTCCATTCGTCGACGGGAACCATGAGCGAAGCACCCAGTCGCAGGTTAGCTGGAAGGAACTGGCTCTCCTCGTCACCGTAATAGGAAATCTTACTACCAATGTTGGTAGTCGTCAGACCAAGTCCTAACTGGCACTCGCGGTTGCCCAACATGAGGTAGTTGTTGTAGTAGAAAGCAATATCGGCAGCAAAGGCTGACGCAGGTTTCGAGTCTTCTGAGTAGTCATAGCGTAGGTCGCTGTATATCCAACGCAAGCCAACACCGAAGGAGAATGTCTCACTCAGCATCATGGAGTAACCGGCATCGAGCGACATTTCGTATGGTTTCACGGTCATATCACTACCGTCATTGAGGTAGACTTCACCCAAAGAAAAGTAGCGCAGCGAGCCAGACAGGGCACCCCGTTCACCCACACGGTAATAACCAGCAGCGTAGGCTAGGTCAATGTCGTTGACCAGTTGGCGAAGCCAAGGCGTGTAGTTCAGCGCAAATCCCGCACGGCTGATGCAGAACGGATATTTAGCCAGGTTCCATGCCTGTGAGTTTACGTCCGGATCAGTTGCAGCACCTACGTCACCCATACCTGCTGCACGGGCATCAGGAGCAATGGTCTGTGAAATAACGGCATGCTCAACGGGGTTGAACGTTGACGTTTTATAGTCATCGTCGGCCTGTGCCGATATGGCAGACAGCAGGCAGATGATGGTCAGAAAACTTATTAATTTCTTGTTCATCGTTCTTTATTAACGCACGTTGTAGCCTAATTATTGCCTAAGACAATCAATTTCTTAGCCTGTGTGGCCTTGGAACTGCCGTTTGAACTTACTACTACGCGGTACAAATAGACACCAGTGCGCAGCTGACTGCCACTGCCAACGTTGAGATCCCAGTTCACCACGTAGGTCTGGCCAGTGGGAATGCCTGACTCTGTCTGTTCCCAAAGTTTGCGTCCCGACGTGTCGAAGACTTCGAGCGTCACGTCAATCTGACTGCCAGTGCGGTCGTGACTGATGACGAATGACGTTGCTGAGCTGGCAGGATTCTTGGTACAGACAACAGTAATGCCAGACGGTTCCAGCTGTGGGTCGACCACAAACGTGAGTTCAGCTGTCGAGGAGTTGTTCAGCACGTCCCATGCCCGGAAAAGCAGTTTGTGGGTGCCTTGGGTCAGTTCGGGAATGCTGTAGCCCACTGTGCCGCTGCGATAGTCACCGAAGTTGTACTCAAAATAGTTGTTCAGATTATAGGTGCGGTTCAGCTCGCCGTCAATAATCAGTTCCAAGTCGTGGCCAATGCCGCTGCCTGCAGCGTTGATACCATCCTTGTCAGTAATCTCGGCAAAGAAGTAAGGTGTGGAGTTGACCTTGCCACCATTGGTGAAATTGCTACTGTTCAGATAGCAATAGATTGACGGTCCGATACCGTCGTTGCCGTCTTCCTTGGTGCTGCTCATGATAAAACTTCCCTGTTCACCGTGTGCTTCAAGCGTCTTGTCGTTGTTAACAGCGTAGACGAGTATCAGACCTTCATCGTCGCTGTAGCGGATGTCCTTGGGCACTGCAAAGGTGAACGAAAAACGTCCGTTTCGCACACTGTCGTTACCAATGTAGATGGTGCTTGGGCGGTCTTTGAATCTGAAGGCCGTATCGGTTTCCTGCAAATTGTTCATTTTACAGATGATCGTCTCCTCCACGTCACGTACTGAAGCGGTGACCACACCGTTGAAGTTATCATATCCGGGAATATGTCCGCTTACGGTCACTTCTTGTCCGGCCACCAGACGCTGGGTGCCTGCTGAGATGTGCTTGCCGTTGATGCTGTCTATCTTGGCTGTGATGGTGGGGGTGGCCAGCACTAGTGCCGGGTCACCCAACAGAGAGTACTGCAGTTTGTTCTCCGACAAGTCGCTTTCCAGTTCAACCATCTCGTTCTTGGCCAGTCGTGCTGCTTCACCAATGGAGATTCGCTTGCCGTTCTTGTCAACTCCCAGTACGTATTTCATGAAAGCACGGTTGATGACGCGGTTTTGCGTGGTGAATACTGTGCGAGTGGTACCGAAGAAGGCGACGGCACCACCGTTCTTGTTATGCATGGCCGACTCACCGATGTTCTCTTCCTGTCCGTCGAAGGGCATGATTTCACACGATGCCGTGACCCACAGTGGCAGGTGTTTGGTCATGTTCTCTTCGAAGTCGGTACGCCAAAGCACCTTTTCATGCGAGATGCAGTAGGTTCCTCCGTGGCCAGTGTAGTTCATGATGAGCGCGCCGTCCTTCATCTGCTGCAGCAGGATGCGGGTCACATCGGGATAGCCGTTGCCTGTTGAAGTTGAAACACGCGTGTAAGCATCCCAGTACACCTTTTTAATATTATAGGAGGAGAAGTTATTCATGACGATGTTGACGATTGACTCAGCGTCGTCCATGTGCATGTTGTTGTTGCCATCATCACCCATGAAACAAAGCGTGTTCTGCCAGGCACCGGGGTGCTCGTTGTTGATGTAGCTTTCAATCTTGTCAATCATGACCTTGGCTTCATTGGAGTTGCGGGCCGTGAGGCGTCCTACTGCTACGTCGGGCTTGCCCCTGTACGAGGTAGCCACAACTGAGCTGGGACTTAACTCCTGCATGCCTTCATCATCATCAAGTAGGGTGAAATAATCATCGCTGACGTAGCATTTGGTCTGGCTGAATGAATTTTCGCTCTCATAGCAGAGCAGGTAGTCGTCGGGCGAAGCGTTGCGCCACTCTGTGGTCAGCATGCGGTTGTCCCAGGCACAATCGCCTAAGAGCAGCAGGTAGCTGGGCATGTCGACTTTCGTGGTGGCACGGTCGTAAAGCATTTTCAGGTAGCGGCGGTAGGCGTTGGCATCAGGTGTGCCGCTGGAGAACTCGTTGTACAGCTCATCTGCCGGCAGAATGCGCACACGCATGCCGTCTTTCTCCTCATGCAGCGCCTTGATGCGCTCGGCCTGTTCATGCAGTTTCAGGCTGAGAGGAATGATGATGAGCATGTCGATGGCATCATGGGCGTGCAGATCCTGGTTGGTAATGTTGTAGACATATTCCGGAACGGGCAGTGAACCGGACTTCAAGTCTGCCAATTCGTAAGGTGTAGGGAAGGTGAGCATGGCGTAGTCCAGCCGCATGTTGGTGGTTGCCCCCGATGTCTGTTTGACGGTAATGGTGTTCTTGCCAATGTTCAGGTTGCTCACGTTGAAAGTCTTTGTAGTCAAGGCAGCCTTGCTATGCTCGTCACGATCGGAGGCAACAGTATTTATCTGGCCCACCACCGAGTCGTTCACGAGCACGGTGGCTTCACCCTTGTTGTCGAAGGTCAAGGCCACCGAGAGCTTAGCCGAGGTGGCAGGCGACTCCAGTGTGCAGCTCAGTCCGTTGCTGAGGTCGTTCAACAGGGTCTTCGAGTAGAGGTTGCGACCGCCTTGGAACCATGCGTATTCTTCAGGTTCGTAGAGCGCATGGTAGTCGTTGGGATGCGGATAGAACGACGAAACGAAGGTTGCGCTGTCCTGCTTGAGCGGTTCACCGTCGCTTTCTGTCAGGAAGTAGTAGCCGTACTGCGAGTAGTTGTTGCGCTCGCGAGTCGTGGTGGTAGCGTTTTCCCAGTTCACAGGTCCTATGGCAAAGAACAGCCGACGGTTGCCCACGGCGTAGGTAGGCACCTCATGCAGGTCGTCGGTCTCACGCAAGTAGGCATCGCTGAGGGCTTCTGGCTGTCGTGCACCGCCGTAGCCGTAGATCTTTACTTTCTCGGGATTGCTGAAGCCAGCCCGTCGGATCAGGTCGTTGGTAAGTTGATGAACGCCAGTTTCCTTAACGCGAATCTTGGCCCATTGTCCGCTGGCCAGTACCGAGTGGCTTGCATAGCGTGGCTCAAGGGAAGTGTTGCTGCCAGCTTTGCGGGCGTTCATGACGGCCTTTGCCTTGACGGAAAGCTGGAAGCTAACCAGCTTCTGGTATTTCCCGTCACGCATGACCAGCGGTACAAACGAAATGTCAAGCATGCCCTCCTTGCGCGATACAGCCACCAACTGATTGATTTTCGGCATCTCAGGCAGTGGCTGGGTGGTAATGGCACGCAGGCGGGCTATGTCGGTCTTAGACATGTCGATGAATTCAGGATACTCGATGGTTACTTCGTAGGTGGAATCGGCATAATGCGCTCCCAGCTGTTTCTGGTAGGTGAACGTTGGGAGCATGGAGTCGATGCGCACCTGACTGGCTGTAAGGTTGAAGAACTCTTGAGCCGCCATGTTGCACAAACCACCGACAATGGCCAGCGTCATGAGGATGTATCGTTTCATTTTTTCTTTCATTTCTCAAAGAGTAAAGCTTTACTTGCAGTTGAAATCCAGGACTTTCCTTTTTTCTACCCATCCTTCCAGATGGTCGTCGACGACTACGGGTCCCACACCTGCCGGAGTGCCGGTGAAGAGCAGGTCGCCTGTCTTCAAGGTGAAGAATCGTGACACGTAGGCAATGAGCTCGTCAACGCCGAACACCATGTCGCCAGCCCATCCTTCCTGCACTGTCTGTCCGTTTTTGTCCAGATGGAAGTGCAGCTGTTGCACCTCGGGCAGCATTTCGCGTGGCACCCAGTCGCCAATGACTGCACTCCCGTCGAATCCTTTGCAGATTGTCCAGGGCAGTCCTTGTCGGGCTGCCTGCCGCTGCATGTCGCGTGCTGTAAAGTCTATGCCCACGGTCACGGCATCGTAGTAGCGGTATGCGAAACGTTGCGGAATCGACTTGCCCAGTCGGCTGATGCGCACCACCAGTTCGGCTTCGTAGTCTATCTGTCCCATGTCGTCGGGCACGAAGAAAGGCTTGTGGTCTTTCAGGAGTGCCGAGTCGGCCTTGGTGAAGATGACGGGTTCAGCGGCTTTCGCTGCCTGCGAAGTCTGGTCGTCCTTATTATATAACGTGGTAGCGAGCTCTTTATTGTGCTCGGTATAGTTCATTCCTACGGCAAAAATCTTCATTTTATATGGTGGCAAAATGATTAAGCGGCTGCAAAGTTACGAAAAATAGTTATATTTCCTGCCGTTTATGTTTGCAATTCGTGATTTTTTGCTATCTTTGCAGCCAAGAAACTGTGCTGTACTTGAAAATGAATACTCAGAACTGTCAGGTTTGGCACAAATTGTTTTATTGTTTTAGCTATAAAAAAAGAAAATGAACATTACTATTCAGGAACAGAATGGCGGATATGTAGCCATTTTCGACGGACGTCTTGACACTCCTTCTGCAGTAAAAGCCCAGCAGGACATTGCCCCATTGTTGGAGAATGCCGACAAGGAGATTGTACTTGACTGCACAAAGCTGGATTATATCAGCTCGTCAGGCCTGCGTCTGTTTCTTACCCTTCGCAAGGAAACGGCCACCAAGGGCGGCAAGGTTATCATTGAGAATGTCAATGACGATATCAAGAAAGTTTTCATGATGACGGGTTTCTTCAATTTGTTTGAAATCCGCAATAAGTAATGGAGCAATACGGGCTCGACTTTCATGGACAGTTACTGCTTGAAGAGTTTCGGGAGAAATACCCGATCTTCGAGCAGTTACAGCAGATTGTCATAACCCGTCTGAAGGAGATGATGAGCCGTAGTGGCATCGAGCTGAACAGTACGGAGTCGCGCATCAAGAGCGAATCCTCGTTGATAGGCAAGCTGTTGCGCAAGGGCTCTAAATATCAGACCCTTTTCGACATTACCGACATTCTCGGAGCCCGTATCATTGCTTTTTATAATGAAGATGTCGACCGCATTGCCTCTATGGCCGAAACATTGTTCGACATTGACTGGCCCAATTCGGTCGACAAGCGCAAGATGCACCAGGTGACCAGCTTCGGCTATAATTCCCTGCATTACATCTGCCGCTTGCCCCGCGAACTTTACTTCGATCCCGACCACCCAGAGCTGAACCAGATTCCTTTTGAACTGCAGATGCGCACGGCTTTGCAACATGTGTGGTCGGCCATACAGCACGACATTGGCTATAAGAGCGAGATTGAAACGCCCGACGAGTACCACCGTGACCTGAGCAGGCTTGCCGGTATGCTGGAACTGGCCGACAACGAGTTCAGCCGCATTCGCACTTCCATAGCCGACTATCGCCGTCGTGCCCGTTCGCTGGTTGAGAAAGGCGAGATAGAGGAAGTGTCGCTCGACGGCGATACGTTCGTGAGCTACTTGCGCCAGCGTCCGTTTGAAAAGCTGAACCGTAAGATAGCCGCCATCAACCAGTCAGAGCTTCACGATGCTCCGTTCATCCCCTATCTGCGTGTCCTGAAAGAGCTGGGCATGCGCACTTTGGGCGATGTGGAACGGATGATTCGCGAAAACGCAGACGATGCCTACCAGCTGGCCTTGTTCCAGCTGGGCAGCACCGACATCGACATTCTTGCCGAGACGGTCGGCATTCAGAACCTGTGCATTGTCCGTATCCTGAAGACTGGAGGCGGACGTCTGGGACTTGTACGCATGTTCGACGCGGTCAACGGTCGCACACCCAACAACGACGCACTGGCCCGCATCGTTATTGAGCAGGCTCAGCGTCTTTCTTTCATGAGCCAGTAGGCGGCTCACTCCAGTCTTAGTCTTGGAAATAAACGCGTTTCACCCTGTTTGAAACGCCTGTCAGTACCTCGTAAGGAATGGTCTCCAGCACATCACTGAGCACGGTGACGGGTAAGTCTTTGCCGAATATTTCGACCATATCACCCTCATGGCAGTCAATGCCTGTGACATCGATCATGGCCACATCCATGCAGATATTTCCCACGTAGGGTGCCTTCTGCCCGTTCACCAGGCAGTAGCAGTGCCTGTTCCCCAGTTTTCTGTTCAGTCCGTCGGCATATCCAATGGGTATGGCAGCAATCATGCTGTCGTGGTCAATGGTTCCCTTGCGGCTGTAGCCCACGGTTTCACCGGCTTTCACAGGGCGCATCTGTAGGATGGTTGTCTTCAGAGTCGAGACGGCGCTGAGCATCTGGTTGTTGCGCGGGTCAATGCCGTAGAGGCCAATGCCCAGTCGGCACATGTCCATTTGCCGTTCGGGGAAGTGTTCTATGCCCGCCGAGTTGTCTATATGGCGCAGTATCTTGTGGCTGAAGGCGGCCTGCAGTTTGCGGCTTCCCTCATCGAACGTCTTGAACTGCTGAGCTGAGAAGGCATCGAAGTCATCGCTGTCGGAACCCACGAAATGAGAGAACACCGAGCGTGGGATGATGGCCTGCTGGTGTTTCAGACGGTCAATCATCGTGTCGATTTCCTCATTGTTGAATCCCAGCCGGTGCATGCCTGTGTCCAGTTTGATGTGTACCGGCCAACCCGTGATGCCCTCCTTGCGTGCAGCCTGTATCAGGGCATCCATCAGGCGGAACGAGTACACTTCAGGTTCCAGGTCGTAGTCGAAGAGTGTTTTGAACGAGGTCATCTCCGGGTTCATGACCATGATGTTGGCCGTAATGCCTGCCTTGCGCAGGGCCACGCCCTCGTCGGCCACAGCCACGGCCAGATAGTCTACGCGGTGGTCCTGCAGCGTCTTGGCAATCTCTATGGCACCGGCTCCGTATCCGTCGGCCTTAATCATGCACACCAGCTTCGTGTCCGGCTTCAGATAGGAGCGGAAGTGGTTGAGGTTGGCCACCAGTGCCGAAAGGTCCACCTCCAGGATGGTCTCGTGTACTTTCTGTTCCAGCAGTTCCGTGATATGCTCAAAGCCGAAGCGTCGTGCCCCTTTCAGCAGCACCACCTCGTCGTGCATGAGCTTGAAGGTCTGACTGTCCAGAAACTCCTCGACGGTGTTGAAGAAATGCTTCTCTTTCAGTTCGAATACCTGGGCTGCGCTACCTATCTCTGGGCCTATTCCGATGAGCTTGTCGATGCCCCTCTGACTGCACAGGCGGGCCACCTCGCGGTAGAGCGAAGCCGCCTGCTCACCGCTCTGATAGATGTCGCTCAGAATGAGCGTGCGGCTACGGCCTTTCTCGTCGGGTCTGCGGTTCATGAAATCGAGCGCGATGTCGAGCGAGTTTATGTCGTTGTTGTAGGCATCGTTGATCAGCGTCAGCCCGTGCTGTCCCTGTTTCACCTCCAGGCGCATGGCCACCGACTCCAGTCGTGGCATGCGCTGAGCCAGTTCTTCAGGCGTTACGCCCAGATGGAGTGCTGCGGCAGCAGCGGTGATGCTGTTCTCGACCGAAGCCTCGTCGATGAAGGGGATGGCGTACTTCGCGCGCGTTCCTTTATATATATAGGTCACTTCGGTAGTGAGCGGCGTGTGGGTGGTGGCAATGCTTTCCACGAACAGCGGTGCTTCCGGGTTCTGCTGCGACCAGCCTATGCGTTCCCCCTTGTAGCCCGAGCGGCGTATGCAGCGGCTCACGATGTCGTCGTCGCTGGGGTAGACCACGGCCTCTGTGTCATGGAACAGCTGCAGCTTCTCCATGCACTTCTCTTCCAGCGAGCGGAAGTTCTCCTGATGGGCCGTGCCAAGCGATGTAAACACGCCGATGGTGGGCTGTATGATGTCATGCAGGGCCTCCATCTCGCCCGGCATGCTGATGCCGGCTTCGAAGATGCCCACGCGTGAATGCTCGTTCAGCAGCCATACGGAGAGCGGCACGCCTATCTGCGAGTTGTAGCTGCGGGGCGAACGGGTAATCTTCATTGAAGGCAGCAGCAACTGATAGAGCCATTCCTTCACCATCGTCTTTCCGTTCGAACCCGTGATGCCCACGATGGGTATTGAAAACTCGTCGCGGTGGCGTTCGGCCAGCCGTTGCAGGGCAGCCAGAGGCGACGTGACTTTCAGGAAGTTGGCCTTCGGATAGGTATGCTCATAGTCCTGCGGCACATCCTCCACGACAAACGAGTACACGCCGCGCTGATACAGGTCAGCAATATATTTGTGTCCGTCGCCGCTTTGTGTGCGCAGGGCGAAGAACAGGGTCTGCTCGGGAAAACACAGCGAACGGCTGTCGGTCAGCAGCCACCCCACGGTGGCTTCAGATTCTCCGTAACGGCGCGCCCCGATGAGCGTCGCCACCTTTTCAATGCTGTATGTCATCTTTGCTATTTTGTGTTTAAACGATGTGCAAAGGTACGAAGTTTCCCCGTATTTAAGCAAGAAAAAAGCATAAAAAAACAGTGTGTCGGCCTAAAAACAGGTACTTACCGGCTGTAGCGGGCCAGCAGTTCGGCTTCCTTGCGGCGCGTTTCGGCCAGGAACTGCTGATATTCCTCGCTGTCGGGATGCAGCGGACGGTGGGCCAATGCCTCCTTCACGGGCTTCCACTCCTTGAGGAAAGCCTTGGCACGGGGCGAGAAATAACAGTCTATGAGCTGTTGCCAGATGTACTCCACGGCCTGAGCCGAGGGGTGGAGCATGTCCTCCTTATAGAAGCGGTAGTCGCGCAGCTCGTCCATCATGATCTCGTAGGCAGGGAAGTAGGTGAGCGACGAATCTTCAGCGGTGATGCGGTCTATGGCCAGCAGCAGAACGGCCTTCGACAACTGACTCTCATGGAACCCGTATTTCCTGTAGCGGATGGGGCTGACGGTGAGCACCACCTGCACATCGCTGCGACGGCCTCGGAGCACTTCGACGGCCTGTCTCAGGTAGTCTGCACACGCGTCAATGCTCAGTTCCTCCTCGCTGAAGAGGCTGGCGGGCCGCTTCTGGCAGTTGTCCACAATCTCTCCTGTTGCCTTCAACCGATAGACGTGGTTCGTGCCCAGTGTGATGAAGGCCACACGCGGAGCGGCTTCGCACTTCTCAATGGTGTGCAGCACCGATGCCGGGTTGTACATCGTGCCCAGCGGGTTGACCGTTACAGGGAACCGTTCTTCGCGGAACCTCTGTCCGATGCCGTCGGCAAAGCATGACCCCACGAAGAGCAGTTCTTCGAGCGGCTCAATCTGAAACGGCGGTGCCGGTATGTTGATGGGTGTTCGGAATTCCATTCGGTCTTGGCTTTATGAGCGCAAAGTTACGAATTTTTTCTTCTTCTCATGCAACTAAGCCCCGGTAATTTCGATTTTGCGGACAAAAAAAATTCTCAAACCAGCGTGGCTTCGGGACTCTTTGGGCAGGCTTCGGCCTCTGTTTGGCCCCTTCTCCTGTCGTTTTGCTGGGCAACGGAGGCTTGGTTGCGCGGCTATCAAGCCTCTTTTGCAGTGTAACTGAGACTCCATGATGCCACAACGGAGCCTCAGTTGTCTCGCTGCCAGGGCTTCATCGCCCCATGTTCAGTAGACTGCTTTTCTAAAGACGGCTGAAAATCAGCAACTTACAAAATGCTCCAAAACTCGCTAATTCCGCCCCGAACGACAACTTGCTTACCGCGAAGCGGTTCTCAACCAGATTCGCGTCACGAAAATCAGACGGCTTCCTTGCCAAACTGATACAGAACCATTTTTTGATGAAACGTATGGTTGGAAAGTTGCTGGAAGCGCAGATTGCAATTTTTTTTCAGTAAAATTCTTTCCAAAGTTGCACGCAGAAACAGTTTTTTCATTATCTTTGCAACGGCTTGGGGCAGAAAAAACAAGTGAAACTAAACATCAAAACTATAATGAACATCATGAAAAAGAATTATTTGAAACTGATGGCCTATCTGTTTGCTGCCATCGTGTGCGTGGGTTTTGTTTCTTGTGGCGACGACGACGATGATGACAGTGCGGGCGGCACGGAAACACCCGAGAAGCCTGTTGAGCCGACAGAGGACAATGCCATGTCATCTGCTGACCAGAAGGAGTATCTTGAACAGGTGGCACTTGAGTTTATGGACCAGATGCCTGCTTCCGATTTCCGCGACATTGCCGACCTGGCCATGTTCGTAGAAGAGAACTACGGTAAGGATTACGACTGGGACAATGTGGAAGACTGGGTAGAGGATGCGTTTGATGCTGCGCGTGAGGCTCTTGGAACAAAGACTACCGACAAGAAGTCAGAGACATACGGCAGCTACACCTATAAGTACAACTACATCTACACGAACTACAAGGCCTTGCTGCTGGCTTCAAACTTCACGGGTCATTTCACGGCCCGTAATGGCCGCTGGATCTACTCGGACGCAAATGACCTGCAGTTCATTTTCACCGACAAGCGTGGCCAGCAGTGTGTGCTCAAGCTGGAAACAAGCGGAAACGTGAAGAAGGTACACGTGCTGAATGACGACCACCGGACAGACTCCGAATACAGTTCAAGCGGGAATACTTATACTTACAATAATTATTATGACCGCACCCAGTACACAATCGGCGTTCCTGAGCAGATTGATGTGACGCTGACGCAGGGTGGAAGCCAGGTTGTAAAGACCACCGTCAAAATAGACCTGAGCAGCATCACCAGCGAGGAGTTCGATATCAGCAAGAACAGCCTGACCGTTTCTGCTGTGGTTGAACTGAACAATGGCTATAAGTTCAACGTGTCGAGGGTTGTCTATACTGCCAACACCAGCGTGTCGGTTGCCTTCACGATGGCCAAGAACGGCACGGCCCTTCTTACGATGGATGTGTCGGGCAACGTAAAGGATGTTCCTTCCGTGAATGTCAGCGAGTTCAGTTCCAAGAATTTCGATACCGACGATTACGACTTTGACAAAATCAACGGAAAAAACTGCCAGGTGAAGCTCGACATCCTGGGCAAGGTTCAGGTCAAGGGCTCGCTGGCCGACGTGCGCAAGTACCTTGACTATCTGGATGCAGCCAAGGACAACAGGACGAGCGAGAGCACGTTTAAGTCGTACATCAACCAGGCCAATTCCCTTGCCGACATCAATCTGTTCTACGACGGGAAGAACGTCAAGCAGGCAGCCATCAGGCTGGAGTCGTTTGCTGAGGAGAACTGGGACGGGCGCACCTATTGGGAGGCAGAACCGATCATTTATTTCTACGACGGCAGCACCTACAGCACGTTGGAGGCATTCTTCAACGAGAAGGAGTTCAAGACGGTCATAGAGAGTTTCAAAGACCTGGCCAACAAGTATGCTGACCTCGTGGACGAGCGCATAGACTGGTAATTCTCACTGATGGGGAGAAACGGTCGCTATTACATACTCTTATTCCTGTTCTGTGTACTTTCATCATCTGCCCGCGCGCAAGAAGATGAAAGTACATGGAGCCTTTCGCTTGACAGCATCACCGTGAAGGGCTACCGTTACAGGTCGCCTGTCAAGGCTTATGTCGATGGTGTGACGTTGTGGGACATGGGCAACATGAGCCTGTTGCCACAGATATTGGGCAATGCCGACCCCATGCATTATGCCCAGATGCTGCCAGGCATACAGACCAACAGCGAGTATCGCAGCGGCATCAATATTGAGGGGTGCGACAACCAGCACAATGCCATCTTCATTGAGGGCGTTCCCATCTACAATGTCAACCACCTGCTGGGGTTCTTCTCCACTTTCAATTCGTCACACTTCCCTTCCATGTCTGTCGCCAAAGGACTGGTGTCGTCCGCTTCGCCCAACCGTCTGGGCGGACAGCTGGAAATGCATCATGCCTTTGAAGTGCCCGACAGCGCAAGCGGTACGCTGTCGTTAGGACTCATCTCTTCCCAGGGAACGCTGCGCCTGCCGCTCAGCTCGCGCACGTCGCTCACCGCTTCGTTAAGGGGTTCTTACATCAACTGGCTCTACAGCAAATGGCTGGAGGCCGACGGACAGCAGGTGAACTATGCCTTCTGCGATGTCAACGTGTCGCTTGTACACCGCCTGAACAGCTGCCATACAATCCTGGCAGACTTCTACTATGGTCATGACGACGCAGGCTTTTCGGAAGGCAATTATTTGGCCGACATGAAGGCACGATGGGGAAACGTGATGGGGGCTGCACATTGGATGTATGACAGGGGTGACTTGTCGCTCAAGACCACGGCTTATGTCACGGCCTACAGGAACCGGTTCAGCCTTGAGATGGAGGATATGTTCTTCCGTCTGCCATCGGGTATCACGGACTACGGCCTGAAAAGCGATGTTGTATGGAACTGCTGGAATGCAGGAGTTGAGGCTGCATGGCACGACATACGCCCCCAGTCGCTGGAACATGAGGGCGATTTCAACGTGACCGACGGTAATACCCCGCCCATGCGCTCCCTTGAAGCCTCCGTCTACGGCAACTACACCTGTCCGCTTGCCGACAACCTTAGCCTGCTGGGTGGTGTGCGTGGAAGCCTGTTCAGGAAGGGACATACGGCTTACTGGGCCTTAGACCCCTCGGTGCGCTTGCTCTACGACAACCACACCCTGCAGTTCTCTGCCACATACGCCCTCCGCCACCAGTACCTGTTCCAGACGGGTTTCTCCGATTCTGGCCTGCCTACTGAGTTCTGGATCTCGGCCAGCGAGGACTTTAAGCCGCAGTATGCCCATGAGATTATCGCAAGCGGAAGCAGCTACCTGTTCAACCGCAGATTCAGGGTGTCGGTCGACGTGTTCTACCGTCGCCTTTATCATCAGTTGGGCTACAAAGGGTCGTTGTTTGACTATCTGAACACTGTCTATGATATTCACGGTTCCCTGATGCACGGCAAAGGCGAAAACTATGGCTTCAGTCTGATGCTGAACAAGTGTTCGGGACCGTTGACGGGATGGCTGAGCTACACCTATACGCACGCCCAGCGTTCTTTCGATGGCACTGGCCGCAGGAAGTCCTATCCGGCAAGCCATGAACGTCCGCACGAACTGAATGCCGTGGCAACCTACAGCCTTGGCAGGCACTGGAACTTTGGGGGAACGCTTGTCGCTGCGTCCGGCACTCCGTTTACCGCTGCAAAGTCGCTGTTTCTCCTGAACGACAATCTCATCATCAAATACGGTGCGTATAATGCAGCCCGTCTGCATCCGTACTTTAGGCTTGACTTGTCGGTCAACTACAGGTGGGGCAGGGAGTCGCAGCATGGTGTGAACTTCTCCTTGTATAACGTAACCAGTCGCAACAATGAGCTGTTCTATTATCTGAAGACGCGCGACGACGGCTCGTTTGTCTATCGTCCCGTCACCTTTGTCCTCCACGCGCTGCCGTCGCTCAGCTACCATTACAAATTCTGAATATGATGCGGAAATATATTGTCTTTCTTCTTTCGGTCATGATTCTTGCAGCATGCCATGATGACTTTGAGCTGCAAAGCGAAGAACAACCCCAACTGGTTGTTGAGGGATGGATTGAGGATGGCGGATTCCCCGTCGTCATGCTGACGCGCTCCCTGCCTGTTTCCACGGAATACCGTGACGTGGACGACCTGAGCAACTACGTTCTGCGATGGGCAAAGGTCACCGTGAGTGATGGAACGCGCAGAGTGATATTGACCGGGAAATACGACAAAGGCTACTTCCCTCCTTACATCTACACAACCAGCTGGATGCGGGGCAAGGCAGGAAAGCAGTATCAATTGACGGTGGAATACAGGGATTATTACGCCACGGCAACGACCACGATACCTTCGGCTCCTGACCATTGTGCGTTCTCGGTAGAACGCTGTGCCGGTTCCGACACGCTGTTCCAGATCAGGGCAAGGTTCAGGGACAATCCCAAGGAAAAGAACTACTACCAGTTCTTTACCCGTGTGGGCACGGAGACTAAGCAATATCTGGCCTCCTATCTGGGTACGCTTGACGATGCCTTGCTGGATAGTGAAACGGAGATGACGGTCTACAGGGGCCATGAGCTGAAACAGGACGAATACTCGCCGTATTTCACATTGACCGATGTTGTTTCCGTGAAGTTGGCCAGTATTGACGAGATGTCGTTCCGTGTGTGGGACAGCTACACCAAGACGCTGTCGCTTTCCGGCAACATGTTTCTCTCAACATCGACAGACATGGAGTCCAACATCCGTGGCGGCTATGGATACTGGTGTGGCTATGGCTCAATCACAGACCATATTGTCATTCGCAATTCTGTGCGGAAGTAGTGTCTAGCTGCGGCTCACCTGCAGTCCCTTTGCGCTGAGCGTCATGTCGACGAAGCGGGCGTTGGTGTTCTGGCGGTTCTCATCCAGTATGCGCTTGATGCGCACGGCGGCATCGGGGTCTTTGGCCACCATGTAGAGATAGCCGCCGCCTCCAGCTCCAGGCAGTTTGTAGCCCAGGCAGAGGTCGTCTACAAGCTGCGTCAGTCGTTGCACTTCGGGCGGGTTGGTGCCTCTGTCCAGCAGCTGGTTCTGCTGCCATGTCTTGCGTACCATCAGTCCCATCTGACTGAAGTCCTGTCGCTGAATGGCCTCATACATGTCGAGGGCATGCTGCCGCATCTGGCGGAGCAGACTGAGCTGCTGGCCTTGGTTGAGGAACATGCGGCGCACAATCTCGGCCAGGATGTGCTTGGCCGTTCGCGTGATGCCTGTATAATATAATAGGTGGCAGGCTGCATACTCAGGCTGTGTGTAGAGGTCGGTGGGCAGCCAGCGCACCACAGGTGTCTGGTTGAAGCCGCGCTGGGTCTGCAGCAGCTTCACGCCACCCAGCACTCCACCGAACTGATCCTGCCATCCGCCACCCGTAGTGAGCAGCTGTTCCAGCACCAGCGTGTGGCGTCCTATCTCGCTCTTGTCCCATCCCAGTCCGCAGAAGTCGCTCAGTGCGGCCAGCACCGTCGAGGCCAGGATGGAACTGGTGCCCAGTCCGCTGCCTGCGGGAATGGCCGAGAGCAGCGTGAGTTCTATTCCGCTGCCGAAGTCTTCCAGTTGCTGGCGCAGCGAGGTGTAACGCTCACTTGAGAAGCGTGGCAGGAAGCCTGCCAGCGCAAGTGCAGCCTTGGGTATGGAGAAGGGCGATCCCACTTTGTCATACTCGGCCAGCTGTTCCCAGGTCTCGATGGTCTCTCTGGCTCCCATGTCGATGCTGCGCAGGATGATGTGCGGCTCGCGGGCGGGTTTGACGTAGGTCTGCAGGGGTGGCTGTCCGTTGAGTTCGATGGCCAGGTTCACCACGTTGCCGCCTTCCAGCAGGCAGTAGGGTGGGGTGTCGGTCCATCCGCCTGCTATGTCGATGCGCACCGGACTGCGTGCCCACACAATTTGGTCGTGACACACGTTGAGCTTGCAGGCCGTTGGCTTGTTGTCGGCTTGGTCAACGCTTTGGCAGAGTCCGTCGCGCAGCAGGCTGAAAGCCACGTCGCTCTCGCCCCGGAACATGGCGTCGTGGATGCGGGTGACGAGTGGCGCGTCGGCGGGCAGCGGGTCGGGCATGGGCAGGTGGTGCTCACGGAACTGGCGTGCAGCATCGTCCAGGTCTAGCTGGTAGAACACGCTGTGCTCCCAGTTGCGGGCCAGCTGTGGCCAGTTGCGGTTGCGGAAAGCCTGCCGCTGGGCAAAGAGGCGGGTCAGGTTGGCACGCTCCTGCATGTCGAGACTGTCCACGCTGTCGTCAATGTGGTAGCGGCGCACCTCATAGTCACTGTCGCCCACGGGCACCACGTCGATACATTCACCCGGCTCCAGCTTGATGTGCCAGTCATTTTCGGGCACACCTGTCACGATGTTGTCGTGCGACAGCTGCCAGTGGGGCCCCACATGGCTGTTCTCAATCCAGATGTTGGTGTTGTCGGTAGTGAATGCAATCTCCGTGATGGCGTTCTGGACGAAGATGCTGGGGTGTGGCTTGCGGTCGTGGTGCATGATCTCGCGCTGGTCGCTCACGCGGTGTTGCAGCCGCAGGGTCGATGCAATCAGGTCGTGGCTGGTGCCGAAATGATAGAACTCACCGCCTGGCAACGGCAGGATGGCCACGGAGAGCTGCTGCAGTTCGGGGTCGTCGATGGCGGGATGGGTGCCCAGTGAGCGGCCGAAGTCGGAGTAGAGGTCGTAGAACCGGGGAATGTCTGTGCCCTCACACCTCTTCATGAGCAGCTGCACGGCCCTGTCGCTGAGCAGCCACACGCCGATGTCGGTCAGGTAGTAGTGCTGTCGGCTCAGGGCGTTGAGCTGTTCCACCGAGGGCTTCTGTAGCATCTGCTTCAGGATGTGGGGTGTGCGCTGGTCGCTCACGAACACGCCGTGGTTGCGGGCCACGGAGGCATCGAGCCACAGGCCGAAGCACACCACGTCGGCATCGGGGATGGGGGGCAGCGACAGGGCGGCACGTATGAGCACGTCGCCGCTGACCACCATGGTGTGAAGTCCTTCGGGTGCTGCTTCCATGAGCCGCTCGTAGAGTGGCAGCTGCAGCGACAGCAGGTCTTGCGACAGCCGCTGTCCGCGCTCCCATCGCATCACGGGTACGGGTGTCAGGATCTTGCCCGACGTGGCATAGCCGGGCAACCGTCGGCTCTGTCCCCCGGCATGGAGCAGAATGCGCTTCTCGCTGGCCAGCCAGTCGGCCAGTGAGCCGTTTGTGGCTTCCTCCTTCATGGCCTGCTGTAGCAGCCAGGCGGTTCCTCCGCCACTGCCAATGCGCTGTCCTGCGGGGTCACAGGTGCAGAAATATTTGTCTTCCGACAGTCCCGTAATGTCATGGAATATGGTCTTGCCGCTGGTGCCCTTGCGCACCAGATTTGGCGGTAGTGATAGCAGTTTCTTCATCGTTAAAGGTCTTTTTATGGTGCAAAATTAATAAAATCTGTTTAAAACGGATGCTTTCTGAAGAATTTATTGTATATTTGCGGCCAAATTCTACCCATTAACAATCTGCCCGAAATGAAATTCAAGTTTAATGCCGACGAGATACTGACAAAGAACGGCCAGAGCTTTCTGGTGCCTTTCATCCTGATTACCTGCTGTTTTGCCATGTGGGGATTCTCCAACGACATGACAGGACCGCTGGTGAAAGCTTTCTCGAAGATCTTCCGAATGGGTGTGACCGAAGGCTCGTTTGTGCAGGTGGCCTACTACCTGGGTTACTTTGCCATGGCCTTTCCCGCTGCCCTTTTCATCCAGCGCAAGAGCTACAAGGCTGGTGTGATGCTGGGTCTGTCGCTCTTTGCCGTGGGTGCGCTCATGTTCATCCCTGCCCGGCTCATCGGCTATTACTACCCGTTCCTGCTGGGCTACTTCATCATGACCTGCGGCCTGTCGTTCCTGGAAACGAGCTGTAACCCTTACATCTATTGCATGGGAACGGAGGAAACCGCCACGCAGCGACTGAACTTGGCGCAGGCCTTCAACCCCATTGGTGCCCTGCTGGGCATGCTCATGGCCAAAGACCTGGTGCAGGCCCGCATGAGTCCGATGACCACGGCCCAGCGCGAGACGCTCTCGCTTCCGCAGTTCAATGCGCTGAAAGACCACGACCTGAACATCCTCATCCAGCCCTACATCCTCATCGGCCTGATCTGCGTGATACTGCTGGTGCTCATCCGTCTGCGCAAGATGCCCATGGACGGCGATGTGCAGTCGCGCAAGGGGCTGATAGAGTCCATGCGTGAGCTGATGACCATCAAGAACTACCGTGAGGGCGTGATAGCCCAGTTCTTCTATGTGGGTGCGCAGGTGGCCTGCTGGACTTACATTATCCAATACGGCACGCGTGTGTTCATGGCCGAGGGAATGGAGGAGAAGGCAGCCGAGATCCTGTCGCAGAAGTACAACATCTACGCCATGGTGTTCTTCACCGTGAGCCGTTTCATCTGTACCTTCTTCCTGAAGTACATCCAGCCTGGCCGGTTGCTGAGCATCCTGGCCATTGCCGCCATTGGCTTCGTACTTGGCGTTATCCTGTTCCCCGACCGCAATGGCGTCTATTGTTTGGTGGGTGTGTCGGCCTGCATGTCGCTCATGTTCCCCACCATCTACGGCATTGCCCTGCGTGGTGTGGGCGACAATGTGAAGTTTGCGGGTGCCGGTCTGATCATGGCCATTCTGGGCGGTTCGGTATTCCCGTTGCTGCAGGCCATCATCATCGATGCCAACGTCACCATCCTGGGTATTGCAGCCACCAACTTCTCCTTCATCGTGCCCCTCATCTGCTTTGTGGTGGTGGCCAACTACGGCCATCGTGCCTACGTGCGTCACAACATCTGGAAGACGGACATCTGACGGCTGACTTCACTTCAACATCACTCTTTGAAGCGAGAGACCATGGCTATTTAAAGCTAAATGTCGAATGTCGAAATGTCGAAATCTTCGCTTTTCCGCAGTTTTATGCGGGTTTCAGAAGATTCGATACTAAAAAGACACCCCAGGTGTCAATAATCTCCATAATCGCTTTGTTTGTTTTAAAAAAGTTAATATTCCCCTTTCAGCCACGGGGGCCCTCCGTCTGTCAGGGGGTGTTTTTTTTCTTCTTGCCTGGCCTTGCACCTTCGCTTTTCGACATTTCGACATTCGACATAAAGCTTTTCCAAATCCCCGTTTTCAGGGGAAAAGTGTTTTATAATAAATATATTATTATAATAATATATTATTATAAGCTTTGACCCCGATTTAGGTAAATGTCGAATGTCGAAATGTCGAAATCTTCGCCTTTACGCAGGTTTATGCGGGGGTTCAGGCAGGTGCAAAGGTAAGGTGTCTTGAGTGAAGAAAAAAAAACGGTAAAAAAAGTTAAACGGGGCTGATGCGTGCGATTTTTAACGTCCGTTACACCTGTAACGGCTCGTTGTTAACGTTTGTTTGCACTAACACCGTGTTAGTAGCACAAACGCAGGGTGTCGGCCCACGCCGTGTCGGCCATGAGGCGCAGGGTGTCGGCTAAGCGCGCTTACGCGGCACGGCAGTCTCGCATACGCGCGCGCTAAGCGCGCGTAAAGAAAGTGGCAGGAGAAGAAAAGTGGCTTTTCGGTGTTAAAATATGTAAACGCGCTTGCGGGCGTGCGGCTTTTTGAGTAACTTTGCCGTGAAGTTCCTGCAGGACTTTAGCAAGAGTGTTTATCAACCTATTATCAACTATTCAAACAGTAAAAACATTATGGCAGTTATTCTCAAAAAGAAACAGAACCGTAGCCGCAACCATACCTGCTACGGCAAGTGGTTTCCCAAGGTGGTGAACCTGGGCACGATTGACACCGACGAGCTGTGCGAGCACATTCAGAGCCACGGGTCCATCTACACCGCCGACGTGGTGACGGGCGTGGTGAAGAAGTTCACGCAGTGCATCCAGGAGCTCCTGCTGGAGAGCCACAAGGTGAAGCTCAACGGCATCGGCACGTTCTA
>JAEEGL015451708.1_pt1 | contig 21381 bp, 15 predicted proteins | sample 9134231 | NCBI WGS metagenome assembly JAEEGL01 (sample SAMN16246548, study PRJNA631951) | gut metagenome | biome: gut microbiome; feature: rumen; material: fiber-attached | host: Bos | place: Iran: Karaj | collected 2018-10
GCATAGTAATCCGAGGAGGCTATGGTATAGCGTCCGGCAGGATCGAGCGGGACCCATTTGCCGGATTCTTCATCGAGCACGGCCACATCGTTCACTGTGTGGCTCTGCTGGTGGATAGTATACTTTAGGCCTGACACCTGGGGGAACTGCCCTTCCTCTGCCGGAAGGGCGGAGGTGCAGCGTACCAGCATAGAAAGGATATCCGCTCCGCTTGCTTCAAACTTGGCCAGATGGTCGTCAAATGGTTGGGCATTGGCCACATCACCATAAGTGATGATACCTGCGGCAATGCCGGAGCGGAAGCCTCCACCATTGAAGAGGCCTATCTGGGCATGCATGGCGTAGCGGACGGCATCAGTCAGAAGGTCGCCAAGATTGGTCTCGCCGAGACGGATCACCCGTTTGCCGTCGGCATCTCTCATAATAAGGTCAAAATCGCTATAGGCAACCTGGTGTGCCGTGATTTGATCCAATTCTTGATGCACTTTACCGATAGCGGCGCTCACACTTGCACTTTCATAGGGAATCTCCTCGAATGGAATCAGCGTGGTGCTGATGCGCCCGTTCGCGGCAATAACGAGTTTGCCCACGTTGGCGAACTGTGTCCCGGTCTGGGTGACGGGCACGAGCTTACCGTCAAGGTTAGCGACTTCGTCGCACTGGATGACGGAATGCGAGTGCCCGTCCAGCACTACGTCGATGCCGCGGGTTGCGGCAACGAGCTGATGGGAAGTGATGCCAAGGGCAGGCTGCTCTTCACCAAGGTGCGATAGGACCACTACGTAGTCGGCACCTTTGCTGCGCGCCTCATTTACAGCGACTTGCACCAGACTGCAGACATCATCGGTACGGAGGTCATATTTAGGTGATTAGAGTGCCGTGTGGCATTATTCTAGAGCAAATATAGTAAAACTCTATAATATATACGGTAAGATTCGTCGGGAGCTCATGAGATGAATGCGTTGTGATTAAAAGATACAGAATGAAAAGTGGAATATCTGGTTGAAGAATATAATGCAAGAAGGGCGACCCTAATATGAGGGCCGCCCTTCTTGCTGAATAACAGGTGTATAACTATTTTGACCTGGTGTTTGTCTTGGAGTCATCGTATGTGGCTCCACCATTCTCCTTGAACGTGTTCGTCGCTTTGCTTTCGGCGTGACGAATATTAGTGTCGATATTGCTCTTCTTTGAATTGACAAAGATGAACGGGTTCGTAACAAGCTCGTCGGAGGTCGTCGGAGTCAATGCCTTGGAAGTGTAGCTCCAACTCCAATCCTCCTCAACAATCCTATAATTATACGGCTTGTCACTTGAATCGGTTGAAGGCAGACCTACAACCTTAGTAATAGGTGCGCTGTCGGTCTGACCACTACGACGAGTCACGAATACACTTGTTACAGGTTCCCAAGTCGTACCATTCGTGGTCCTTTCAATCTTGAATTTCGCACTTTCTCCAACATCCAAACCCTGCTTGTTGATGAAAAGATTGACAGGAAGGCTGACTTTAGGGCTGACGAACTCTACTAAAGGTTTCTCCTGGCCTTGGATATAAATACCGGAACCGGGAGCATTTGTGGCAACGTCAGGCCCACCGACAGCTTCTCCATCCATCATAATAGGGATCTCCAAGACCACCTTGTACCCATGGAATCCTGTAGTCGAACTCTCATCTTCTCCGCAGAAATTATCGCTATAGTTGAAACCATTAACTGTTATCCTGTCTTTCTTGCCATCTGTCACGGAGGCGTCAACTGTGACTTTAATGTCATCATCAATAGTAATTGCGTTTGTCTTGCTGACAGGGACATTGCTGCCGAATGTCAAGAAGCCATCATCGCCCCTTCCTGTACACTCAGCAGTATAAACACTGATGGAGGACTCGTCGGCACCGGGAGGGAGGGTAAAGCTGGCAGATACGACGTCTACCTGTGAAACAGTTGTACCACTCAAATCTATATCAGATCCACCAGAGGCATGTGCGATGGTGGTGAAGATTCCACTCAGGTCATTTCCGGCCTCTTTGGCATAGTCGCCCTTGGGATCTTTGTCTCCAGAAGACGTGAGAGATGTCGCTTTAGGATAATTCGATGAAGTGTACTGCAGGTAGTTCCTCATATCGTCGTTCGCGATAGAGCCAAGAATAACTGTGAAAACCGTTGCAGTGTGTGTGTTTTTCGCAGTGTATGCTGCAGCAATACATCTGTTTGAGGTAGGAACCGAGTTAGTAGCATTGTTGCCAGTTGTCCAGTTAGGACCTTCTCCGGGAGCTCCGTCGGTAAATAGCACGACGGTACGCGAACTCTTTTCTTTCCTATCAGCAGAAATCCCGTTGAGGACACCGTTAGCAAGGTCCATTCCTTCATCAGAATAGGTGCCGTAATGGTCCTGTCTATTGATACCATTTGTCCCGCCACCAGTATTCAGTCCCATAATATATGAAATGATACTTGTATTCTTGGTCCCGTCAGCATTGGTAACATCCGTTAACTCAGAACGGACACGAGTTACAGTGGTGGAGTTTCTGCCACCGGCAAAAGTAATAATGCTAACCCTATTCCCAAGTGGAGTTTCACGGGGATTGTCATTAGTGTCATCCTTAAAATTGTCATTATGATAAATGACCTCAAGGAAATTGCTCAAAGCGGTCTGCAACGCTTCAAGTCGAGTAGTAGAGTTGTAACTGCTGGTCATTGACTGGGAAAGGTCCAGAACCAGAACAATATCGGCAGGAGCACTTTCGGTAGTAATAGTGACCGAACCGGTCACGAACGACTCGAGCGTAATAGTGTAAATACCTTGGGCAGTAGGTTCGGAAATGGTCTTGCTATATGCCAGACCATCCTTAAGAACGTACGGTGGTGTATCATCCTGGGCCTTGGCAAGCTGGGCAAATGTAAGCAACGCAGTTGCAGCAAATAATATGCGATATATAGTTTTCATCTTATACCTCCTTTAATTATTCTTCTTGAGCTTTGGCATTGTCCCACGCGGCATCATAAGTGGCCCACGTAGAACCGTCAATTTTCTTTGCGGAAATTGCCTGTGTGGCTATCTCAAGTACAAAGTAGACATTCTTGATCGCGCCGGCTATGGAGACGGCGGGACAATCTTTGACAGTATACTTTGTAAAGAGAGGGTCTGTGCTTGGGATTGATTGTCCGGCGGGGACTATCTGAGTGTAATAGTAATACCCGTCCTCCCCAAGTACCCAATCGCCGGAATAGTTGGAATCATATCCGACTAGGCCTTCAAACTCACCGTGCTCATGCTTCTTAGTGACAAACTGATCCTGGTACCAACTGTCAACCAGCGCAATCTCGTGGGTGTAATCGGTAAATCCGAAAACAGGATTACCGTCTGCATCCAGCCACTGGCCAATAATAGCGGCGCGAATATAGGCGTCAGTATTGCCAGTATTGGTGATGGTTACATTTGTCTTCGTGCTGCCATAGTACGAATCGACCTCTGCAGTGTCTCCGGTGACAGAGTCAATGACTTCCTGGGTGGTCTTTTCTGCGACCGAAACATTGTCCTCTATCATCACGTTGACCTCGTCGACCCGGATGGTGTACGTGCGGAGTTGTCCAGCCTTCCACTGAGTACCCTTAAGAAGCGAACCAAGAGGAGCCATAAAATAGCCCTGCTTACCGCCATAGGTGTAGGTTATCTTCAGAATGAGGTCTTCCTTAATGGTCTGAGGGATAACCCAGAAGGTCAAGGAAGCGTCATTATCATTGAGGTTCTGATCATAGTCAGGAGCTTTGGGGTTGTTACCGTTGAAACTGTCCGGGAAAGGATACTGTGTCTTGGAATAATCTGCCAGGGTAGATGAGAACTTCTGATATATCTCGATGCTCTCCTTACCCTCCAGTTCCGATGTTCCCCATACAGAGCAAGTAGCCGACGAGTAATTGTCTGTGACGTCACCATTGCCACCTTCGTCATTAGGAGTTAGAGTACAATGGCCGCTAGTCTGAAGGCCGATGAATCTGACCGAGTCGATGGAAATCCCTTTCTCACCAATCTCATCAAGTTCGTTGCCGATACGGAACTTAATGCCGGTGAGAGCGTGGTGGAACAGGAGCCGGGCACCTTCTTTCGCATCATAAGTGGACTTGTCAAGAACACGCGAAGTGAAAAGAATGTCCTGCATCTCCGCTGCGGTTTCGGGAGAAGTATAATCAAACTCAATCGAACCGTTGGTGTTGTACTTTAGGTTAGGGTTCAAACCGTCGATAAAGTCGGCAGGCATGCGCATAAAAAAGCGAAGTGCCCCATCGGCCAACGGGTCCGCAACATCATAGACATGTCTCCATTTTGTGCCTTCGACCACAAATTCGGCATCATTCAGGGCAACCGTGGATGTGTTGTTCTTATAGGCAATAGCCTTGAACTTACCATAGAGTTTGTCGGTGTTGGCCGTATAAGCAGGGGTGCCCTTAGTTTCAGGGGCAAAGAAAAGGCCGTCAAGAGAGGTGACACTCTCTTCGAGGAATAACTGAAGGCCACCGCTAATCTGGCCAACGGGAATGGATTGAAGAGTTTTGGTCTCTACAGCAGAGTAGTCCTCAGAGGCCTTGGTCTGGGCGCTCTTCAGATAAAAAGCAATCTCATTCTTCCCGAGTTCAGACTCCCCGTTGAACTGCTCGTTGACGTTGCAGGAGCAGAGTACTGCAGCTGCAATAAATGCTAACGCAATGTGATTCTTTTTCATAACTGTCAGTCTTTCAAGGTTAAAACTCAAGATAGAGCTGTTCCACAGGATTACCGCTGCTGTCAACCTCAGCGTTCATGTTGTGAATCTCATCCGTTTCCACGAGGTAAACGATGGAATTGCAGATGAGCCCTTCGAGATCTGTCTGCGTCACTATCGTGCGCGGATCCTCATAAGGTCTTTTTTTCCTAAAGGTCACCATTTTGTTGAGAATTACTGTTTGATATTTATTGTATTACACTTCAATTAACGTTCTCTCTTCGAGAGACACATTCCATTCCATGTTACAAATATATAAATTAAAAACCGAAAATCCCATACCTATTTGAACTATTTAACGCCATTCCAGGCGTTTTTGGCAGGCTTTTGGGATAGACTTAAGGTCTTCACACTGCCGATGCGACAATGTGGAGAAGAACTGTTCAAAAAAATGTTTATAAAATAGTCTAGAATAGTTTGTATATTCGGATATTAATCCTAATTTTGCAAGTTGAAAGTTGTGTATTATCCCCAGAGTGTGCCGTTGAGTGGAAAGATTGGGAGCAATACATAACACGCATTATCGGAAGAAATAAATGATAAATAATCGAAATAGCTATTATGATGAAAAAAGAACACTATTTGTCACCATCGACTTGTTCATTTATTGAACTCGAGATGGAGAACTCGATCCTCGGGAGCTCGAAGATTGACTACAGAGTGGTTGTAGACCCCGTGGATGAGCATTATTATGATGGGACAGAGGAGACCTCTGATTACCTTATTGATTTTTAACCGGTAATACGACAGAATTATGAAAACAAGAAACATTGCTTTGACATTGTTTGCAGGGGTCGCATTGCTGGTTACCTCTTGCGTGAATGAGAAAGAGATTGCTATTGCCAATATCGGCAAGGACGACATCGCGTTCAAGCTTGGTGGCGTCCAGACTAAAGCTATGACTGAAGACTTCTTTATTTCAGCACCTGAAGAGATTACTTCTTTCAAGGCTTCTACTGGTGAAACTTATGCCATTGAAGAGACGGTTACGTCGCTTGACGTTGCCCCTGTTACCAAGGGAACGCCAGCGTTTACTCAGAACGTTTCCTCTCTTTACGGGTCGTTCAACGCCTTTGCTTACACCAATGCCGATTATACACTTGAGAACTCTGAATTCGCTTTCAATGAAAGCACAGAATACTGGTCCCATCATTATTGGGGAGGTATTTGGGATGCTGCTCCCTTTACTTTCTTTATGAATATGCCCTTGAACCCTGCGGGCGTTGGCACGTTAACATACGATGAAGCCAAGCAATCTACAAAATTCAGCTATGAGTCGCCGGAGGCTGCAAGTTCGCAGCAGGACATTCTCTTCGCATCGACTACGCTGTCAAAGGAGAGTGAGAACGGTAAGGACGTAACTTTTTACCATGCCCTTACCGGAATCAAGTTCTCGAATTTCTATACCAACAAGGGTATTGAAGGAGCACAGGCCGTAACCAAGACCATCATCAAGGAAGTTACCCTTGCCGGAGTCAAGAACGCCGGCAATTGCGAAATGGTCTTCAAAGACGCTACCAGTACCACTCGTAGCCGTGATGTGGCAGAATGGACCGATGTCAGCGGCAATGCTACTTTTACCTTATCTTGCTCTGATACGACCAATTATAGCGGAAGCACTTATGGCTTAGACAAATTGTTGAATAGTACAGCCAAAGCCAGGAACATCAATGATAAGGAAGGTTCCCTTACTTTCTGGGTTGTTCCCCAGGCGTTCGAGGACAGCACGGTGATGATCACTATGAAGTGTGATATCATCTTGGATAAGGGCTCCGCTGGCGCGACAAAAACCGTAAGCGACACCACGATCACCGTCTCCCTTGGAGCAAGGGACTGGCAAGCCGGCGAGCTTCACACCTTCACGCTCAAGCCCGTCATCGTTGGCGTTGAGCTTGAAGACCATATGAGTGACAATGGATTCGTGAAATCAAATGTCCGCGTCGACAACACCGGAAATGTCTTCGAGTATGTCCGCGTCAATATGGTCGGAAACTGGGTAGGTGAAGTCCAGACCGCTGAAGGTGTATACGATGACAATGAGGTAGTTCTGATGGGATACACGACGGGTGATCCAACGAATATGACGGAGGTTGAGTTCTGGAATGACAAAGATGGAAAGACCAATTTTGGCACATTCGATTTCCTGACTCCCCAAAGCCATCAGGTTCCGGCGGTAAACGGACAGGCAGATTCGATTGTCCACAATTGGGTAAGGTACGACAAGTATTACTATTATACGCTGCCTATAGGCCCTAATGACGCCATTACCGACCAACTCTTCGGAGAGTATGAGGTCGGCCCTTCCCCCGAGTTCTGGATTGCAGACAAGTGGGGCATAAGGAGAAAGGCAAGGAATGTCCATCTCGTCATCGACCTGATGGTACAGGCAATTCCCGCCCCGGTCGATGAAAACGGAAACGTTCTTGACAACGAAGACGGTGAAGGTTATATCAGAGCCTGGCTTAAGGCTCTTGACAAGACCGAGTATAGTGATTTGTTGGATCTCTAACAGGTGAAGGAGTGAAACAGCTGTTTTATTATTGATATGCGTTATGAAAAATACTTTTAAATATATTATTGCATCTGTGGTCTTCTCTGCTGCAGCCATGATGTCCGGATTCACTACCTCTGCCCAGAACATGACGGTTCCGTACAAGGTCGAGAACGGCATTGCATATAAAAAGTCTGTCTCGCAGACGCCTAATGAGAATGGAGAGTATATTGTTACCTTGGAGACTTTTGTAACCGGTGAGGTTTCTACCAAGCAGAAACCCATTCCTGCGGATATTGTGCTCCTTCTTGATGTCTCGGGATCTATGGAAGATCCATACCCGGGGCAACAGAACGAGTATATCCCTATCGATCAGAATTGGGCATATAACACTGTGAGTTATGGAACCGGAAATAATGCAAGGTACTATTTTTATGAAGGCGATTATCGCCGTGTTCAAAGAAACTATTACTACAATAGTAACACAGATTGGGGTGTTTATCTGTATTTTAATGTAGGTAATCAGACATATTATTTGAATGGTTCTGGTATAGGTGAGCGTCCTTCTCGTATTCAGGACGGGAATACCACTATTTATTCAGGTGTATTGTATCGTTATGGCACACCCTATGCAAACCGGCTTGAAGCTCTTCAGGATGCCGTAAAGAAATTCGTTGATGTTGTCAAGAGTAAGAATGAAGAATTGAAACTCAAAGAGGGACAGGTCGGAAATAGAATTGCTATAGTAAAGTTTGCTGGTGATACAACATCTACAGGAGGAATAACAGAGGGTAATAATCATTATCGTGATGGTAGTTATACTTATAACAGAACCGAAGTTTATAAACAGTTCAAGGAGGTCGCTACAGAAGCAGAGAGTTTAAAATCTTCTGTAGATCAATTGGATGCAGCTGGAGCCACTTCTGTTGACTATGGACTTAGTAAAGTTAAGCAGTTAATCAACCAACTGTCTCTACCAATTACTGATGAAGATGGAAATACAGTTCGCAGTAGAACCGTTGTGGTTTTTACCGATGGTAACCCTACACACAGCAGTGGCTTTGAAAGATCTGTTGCGGTTGCTGCAGTTAATACAGGCAAAACGATAAAAACTAAGTTGGATGCTACTATCTTTACTGTAGGAGTTTTCGGAACTGATAAGGATTCACAGACCGATGCTTATATGGAACATCTTTCTTCCAATTATCCGGATGCTTCTGCTGCAGTAGGCAATAATCGCATTAACTATACGGGTGAACCTCTCCCTCTTGTTGATGATAGGGTGTATTCAATAATTGTCGGCGATGACAAAGGTCTTGATGAAGTTTTCGAGTCAATTGCTGCACAATCCAGCGGTCAGAACACTTCAGTTGGTGATGACTCTGTTACTACTCTGGATGTTGTATCCTCGAGTTTCAAGTTACCAGACAGTGTGACTAGGGAGCAGATTCACGTTTACACCGCCCAATGTATTGGACTGGCTGTGGATGAAGATGGGAATCCTTGGTATGACGAGGAAGGCAATCAGTATCTTGCCTTTGCCGACCCGATTGAGGCGAAGAACAGGCCGAAGGTCGATGTGCTGTGGGTAAGAAGGCCCGAGCTTGATGGTGACGGTAATCCTATTATTGAAGACGGAAAGATTAAGTATAAGTGGGAGAAATTAGGTGGTGATGACGGTTATGACATCGATCAGAATATCTCGTTCGAGTATACTCAAGGGAGCTCAGACAATTCTGTGTCTGTGAAGGGATTCAACTATTCAGATTACTGGTGTGGACTTGATGAGGATCACGAGAATACTGAGCAGTATAATTCCGAGGACTATCCAGACACTTACAAGCCCCACTATCGTGGTTTCAAACTGATCCTTGAATTCCCGATCGTTGTACAAGAGGATGCCGTAGGTGGACCTCAGGTGGAAACAAATGATGAGAAGTCTGGCATTTATATGACCGACGAAGAGGGTCATATCTCAGGTGATCCGCTTGTCGTGTTTAACCGTCCTGATGTCAAACTTCCTGTTCAGATTTGGATCCAGAAGAACGGACTCCAGGGTGAAGATTCCGCTGTGTTCACTCTTGCAAGGGCCCCGTTCTCAGAGAACTTTAATCCTGAGACGGCCAAATGGGAGAGTGTTACAAAGATTGTCGTCGGTCCCGATGATTATGACCCTGCTACAGGTGTTTATTTGAAGAAACAAGTCGGTCTTAGCCCGGATTATTTCTACAGGATTAAGGAGGATGCATGGGCATTTGGTTATCAGTACCAGTATGGCGGTATCTTGTACACTGTTGGAGAAGAGGTTCATAATCCTTTCGTATTCGACAATACCCCGAAGAACAAGAAGTTCGACGAAGCCCAGGCTCGCAATATCTTTAGCGAGAAGAAGTCTTCAGCAACTGAATAGAGGGATGTACTAAAGTGAATCGGGCGACCTTATGGTCGCCCGATTTGTTGTATATAGTGTGCTAATAGGCTATAGATATCCCATTACGAGTCGCCAGACGAATTGGGAGATGCGGGCGAAGGGAGACCAGAGGATCTCGCGGGGATAGTACTTGAGGTTAGAGAAGACGCGCTTGTTCTTGCGCTTGAAGCGGGCCCATTTCGATTCGCCGTCTTGACCGTAATTGCGCTGGTCGAGGACGCCGAAGTTGCCCATCTTGATCATATCGTTGATCAGTTTCTTGCCAAGTTTCAGGTCAGGAGGGCAGAGGAGGTACTCGTCCTCGAGGCCGAACTCATGCTGCATGCTGACCATGACGGCGGCGGCGAAGCGGGCCATGCCGAGGCGCTTCAGCGCCTGCATGACGGGCCCGCGCTCAGCCGCCGGCAGCGTGCGAAGCACGTAATAATAGTCCATCATCTGACGCAGGCCAATGCCACCTTCCAAATAGTGGCGGAACATATGAGCAAGACAGAATACGGCATTAAACTTTGAGTCGGGATAGACCAATGTCTCACCTGCGCGGAACGGGGCGTTCTGTTCCAGCCACTTCTGTAAAAGGGCGTTTGTGAAGGGGTTATACATCTTTGTAGGATGGAAGTGTACCTCAACAGTAACGTCCTCAAAAATGTCCGCTTTGCACTCTTGATAAATGATGTCGTGAACATTGAATTTAGAGGCGAAAGCCCTGATAACAGTCGCCCTCTTGCCTTTGACCCAGAGGTCAATATCGCCGCTCATACGGCGCTCAGGGTTAGGGTAGAGGTGCGAGAGACCGGTGCCTTTAAGGATGCAACCTTGCAGGCCTAATTCCTGCAGAATGCCCTCCAAGTCTTGCACTCGCGTCTCATGGTTCCGGTGCATCTCGGCGATCTTTGCAGTTAAATGATCCCATTTCTCCAGAATATAATCTGGGGGAAGCTGATGCTCAGGCAGGCGGTGAACGCCATCGTTCAGCACGCCTATGAGTGTCTGGATCTTAGCCCAACTATACATCTTTGCCCAGTCCACGTGGGTGAGTTCCTTCTCGAAGGAGGACTCTCGGCCCATGGAGACCAGCAGGAGTTTTCTGAAAGGATGCATCTATCGTTTGTCGTCCCAGCCGAAAGGATGCTTGGAGAGAGGGAGTTTGGCTAGAGGATGATAATCGCCCTTCAAGCCGATGGGGGTGGCGTTGCGGATCTGGCTTACGATTTCGATGCAAGGACGTGCCTCGCTGATGCGGAAGCCTTCGCCCGCAAGTATCTTCTGATAACTGAGCGTATGAAGTTCTGTGAAGCCCTGGCTGAACTCGAATTCGCTGCCGTCGATGTTAAGCGTGCGGTAAGTGCGCTTCTCGCCCTGAACCGCGTTAGGCGGTAGGCAATCGGCGTTGATGCTGAGGAAGTAACGTACGCGCGCCTTCTCAAGGCCAAGATAGCCCGCCACGCGATCGAAACTCATCACGTGTACGATATTCTCCTTCACCGGACCGAAGATCCACTGGAGCATGTCGTAGAAATGAACTCCTATATTGGTGGCGATGCCGCCGCTCTTGTGGACGTCTCCTTTCCACGAGGTGTAATACCATTTGCCCCGGGAGGTGATGTAAGTCAGATCCACGTCGTAGACCTTGTCCTTCGGACCTTCATCGACCTTTTTCTTGAGCGCCACGATGCTGTCGTGAAGCCTGAGTTGCAGGATGTTATAGGCCTTGTGGCCGGTCTCCTGCTCGACTTTCTCGAGGGCGTCGATATTGTAAGGGTTGAGCACGACAGGCTTCTCACAGATGACGTCGCATCCGAGACGCAGACCGTAGCGGATGAAGGCGTCATGCGTATAGTTCGGAGTGCACACACTGACCCAATTCAGAGGCTTGTCAGTCTGCATCTGCTTGGAGCAGAAGCGGTCGAAGAGTTCGTGCTCCGTGAAGAATGAACACTCCGGGAAGAAACTGTCGAGCCTGCCGACGCTATCGAAACGGTCGTAGGCGGCCAGGAGGTTATTACCTGTATCTTTTATTGCTTTAAGGTGGCGGGGAGCTATGTAGCCCGCAGCGCCTATCAGAGCGAAGTTAGCCATTATGCTTCAAGTTTATCGGATTCTTTCTTGTCCTTATGGTGCTTGTGGTGGCGGTGTTTATGCTTCTTGCCATCCTCTTCATCTTCATCCTTGTAACTGCCGTAACCACCATCACCGTAGCCATATCCGTAACCGTAGCCATATCCGTAACCATAGCCATACCCGTATCCATAGCCATATCCGTATCCGTAGCCATAGCCGCCGTATTTTCCGTAGCCACGACGCTTCTTGTACTTCACGTCATTGAGGATAACGGTCATGTTAGGGAATATCTTACGGTCCTTAAGTTCCTGGAGATCAGGCAGCATTCGCTTGTCGACCATCCTGGAACGTATGACGAAGACGGTGACGTCGGCGAAGCGCTTGAGGATGTCGGCATCAGCCACGATACCCGCAGGAACAGCATCCATCAGGATGAAGTCGTAGCGTTCGCGCAACCATTCCATCAGGTGATCCAGACGGCTGGAACTGAGGAGCTCGGCCGGATTCGGCGGGATGGACCCCGAAGGGATCAGGTCCACGCCAGGAGCCACGAGGTCGTGCTGGATGAGGGGTTCGATTTCATTGGTCTTACCCGAGAGATAGGTCGAGAATCCGTGAAGCTTATCCTTGGTATAGTTCTTTGTCTGAGTTCCTTTGCGGAGGTCTAGGTCAAGGAGGATGACTCTCTTCTCGACCATTGCGAGACTGGCTGCAAGGTTAGCGGTTAGGAAGGTCTTTCCAGAGTTCTCCATCAGCGACACAAAAAGATATGTGGTGCAGGATTTATCCACCTTGCGCGTGAACTCGATATTGCTTCGGAGTATTCGGAAGGCTTCCGAGATCTGGTCTCGTTTCTTATCCGCAATCACGATATGGCGCTTGTCACCTTTCACTTTGGCCGGAATCTCACCCAGCACCGGAAGATCAGTGTAATTCTCAACATCCTTGCGGAAACGGACTTTGGTATCAAGGATTCGTTCGATGATGAATACTAACACAGGCACGCATAGTCCAAGCAGGATGCCCAGGAGGATGTTTCGTTTAGTGTTTGGGGCGATGGGGGAGCGGTTCACGCGAGCCTTGTCGATGACCTTTGCATTACCCTCGATGGACGGCTGGCTGATAAGGAGTTCCTCGCGTTTGCCGAGTAGGGTAAGATATAGTTGTTCCTTAATCCCCTGGACACGCATTACATTGTCTATGTAAAGTTGACGACCGGGGACCTGACGGATCTTATCGGTGGCTTTTTTCCCGGCAGCTTCAACGGTCGAAACTTTCTGTTCGACGGCGCCAATGTATGTAGTAAGGAGTTTGTCAAGGTTTTCCTTAAGGGTATTCTGCTCGATAATCATATCTTGTACCACCGGGTTATTGGTGGTACCAGTACTCTTATAGCGGTCAAGTTTGAGAACTAGTTCATTGAAGCGGGCAATAGTGCCTTTGATATTCTCGTCTTCGATATCAATGGTAACAGGGAAGAGCTTGTTCTCAGTATTAGTTGCAATCAACCCTTGGAGATATTGGGCATGCGATATTTGTGCAAGTAGGCGATCTACCTCTTCAGAAGATTCGATACTTGCATTGAGATATGCCTGTCCATAAGAATCAAGATCCAAAATCTGGTTATCCCTCTTGAATGACGCAATCTCAGACTCTTGAACCCCAAGATCAGCATCGAGTTGAGCAATACGGCTGTTTATATAGTCGGAAGTGAGGCGGATTATGCTCATCTTCTCCTCAATAGTGCCTTCATTGTAAACGACTATCATCTCGTTCAAAATATCCGCTGCTCGTTCGGGCGATGTGTCATGAAGTGAGAAGTTGATGATTCCGTCAGAAGCGCTATTGCGCTCGACAACTACTTTATGGCGATAATACTCTGCAACGTCATTAATGCTGCGATGTTCGACAGTGATGGGGTTGTTGTAATAAAGCTGGCGGAGAGCCCACGTCGGTTTAATGGCCATACGACCATATGAAGTCGAAACCGTATCATTTAGGTGTCCATGGACAGGCTCATACTCTCCTATTTGGATGACGAAAGTGGAGTCTTCGTCGATGGTGATGATGGCTGTTGCATAGTCCGTCGAACTGATGTCAAGGAAATCAACCTTGATAGGTGTATCGCTATAGAGATCCTTAACGCGCTTGACAAGTTTAGTCTTACATTTGTATGTAGTTCCAAGGTCTAGACGGTTGGCAACATCCAGCATAGCGCTCTCTGATGTGATTACGATGATCTCATCATTTATTGCGTTCATGGTTGTCGCTACCCGGCGATTTGTGATGTTCTCGAGCATTGATTGGCCGTTGTCCAAACGGTTTCGCGTGACAGAAGTCACAATAATCTTAGCGTGACTCTCGTATATGCGGTCTGCTTTATCGCTACGGAACCAGGCTATGGCCGCACCAAGCAAAGCAAATAGAACAAACCAATGAAAGTTACGAAGAACAGTATAATATATGTCCTTGCCTGAGAGGGCATTGGCATCTTTTTTCTCAAGGAAGGAGAGGTCGGATTCTTGGGGGTTCTCTGCCATAGCTGGGACTATTTCATTGAGGTGTAGTACTGGAACATCATAAAGAGCGAAGCCACGCTAGTGATACTGGAGAATATTGTAAAGAATGGACTCCACTGGCTGAAGGAATCTTGGAAATTCCTATATTTAGTATTTTGGGTTATAATGATATCATTCTGCTGAAGCATGAAGAAAGGGTCGTTGAATACCTTGGAAGAACGTGGGTCCAAATAACGCGTAACCATATTTCCATCAACTTCACGCATAACAGCAATCTTTTTTCGGTTGGTATATATACTGAGATCACCAGAAAGAGCAAGAGCTTCGAGGAAGGTGCAACGCTCGTTTGTGATATTAATGGCTTTACCTCCATCGGAGCCAAGGAAGAATACCTTGAAGTTCTGGAAGCGAACCATGACGTAGGGGTCGCGAAGGTAGTTATTATCCAATAACATTTGAAGTACCTTTTCCTGAAGTTGAAGGCGGGTGAGACCAGCTACGTGGATCTTGCCTAGAACAGGCAGCTCAATGTCACCATATTGGTCAACAAGATAACCGATGGTTTCGCCATTACCGCGAATGGCTCCTTGGGCGGCACTATATAAATTGAATGGTTTTGCCAGTTCAGTGTCGGAATCGGAAATAATCACTTCAAGTTCATCATATGGACTAATAACAGCTTCGAAACGGTTCTCAATCTCGATCTGTGTCTCGTGCTTCATGTCCTGGAGGTATGCCACTTTTCGTGTAGTGACGCAAGATGCTGCCACCAGGCATGTAATGGCCAAGACGATACCGACTCGGATAATCCTCTGAATCTTCATAATCAATGCAAATTAGAACAATCTCACAAATATAAGCATTTATTTCAACTTTTCTACAATTCGCTCGCAAGCGTGGCCGTCGCCATAAGGGTTCACGGCGTGGCTCATCGCGTCATAGGCCGCTGAGTCGTCAAGAAGTTGCGAAAGCTCATTGACTATCTTGTCATAGTCTGTGCCTACAAGTTTGACAGTGCCAGCGTCAAGTGCTTCCGGTCTCTCGGTTGTGTCACGCATTACCAGCACAGGCTTTCCGAGGCCGGGAGCTTCCTCCTGGATGCCTCCGGAATCGGTGAGCACGAGCGTGCTCTTCTCCATCAAGAATACGAAGTCAAGGTATTCAAGCGGTTCGATAAAGAACAGATTCCCAAGGTCTTCGAGGTTCTCGCCGAAGACCTTATGTATTGGCTTCCGGACATTAGGGTTGAGGTGCATGGGGTACACGAAGTCCACATCAGGATACTTAGCCGCCAAGTCTCGAATTGCCGTGCAAATGTTGATGAAGCCTTCGCCGAAGTTCTCACGGCGGTGGCCCGTAATCAATACTAGACGCTTTGAACGAGATACGTCGTACCCAGCAGTAAGAAGCTGTTTCGCAAGTTGTTTTTGCAGCGATGCGTCATTTTTTATCCGTGCTACAACCATCTGCAACGCGTCAATGACCGTATTCCCAGTAACAATAATCTTATCTGGCGATACACCCTCATCAAGCAGATTCTGCTGGCTTAACGGAGTGGGGGAGAAGTCGTATGTCGCGATACGTCCTGTAATCTGCCGGTTCATCTCCTCTGGCCATGGGCTGTAGATGTTATGCGTGCGCAAACCGGCCTCGACGTGGCCGACAGGAATCTGACGATAGAAAGCCGCCAGAGCTGTCGCAGTGCTGGTTGTCGTGTCACCGTGGACAAGAACCACGTTGGGCTTGACCTCGTCCAACACGTTCTTCATACCCGTGAGGACGCGCGATGTGACATCGTACAGGTCCTGGCCCTGCTTCATTATGTTTAGATCGTAATCCGGTACAACTTCGAAGATGCGCAACACCTGATCCAGCATCTCGCGGTGCTGGCCAGTCACGCAGACTACTGTCTCGAAATCTTCGGGATATTTCTGAAACTCCTTGACCAAAGGGCACATCTTGATGGCTTCCGGGCGGGTTCCAAAAACGAGCAATACTCTTCTCATTAACTTGTTAACTAATACAGAAAGATTATCTTTTTACTCTTTTTACAAAAGATACAAAACTCAAAAATGGCAAACAACTACCGACAATAATAATAGTCCAGTATTTATGTTTCACGCAAAACCGTGTCCAACTATTCCAACAGTATGCTGGTTCAGAATAAGACAGTAGTGTTGATCTATCAGCAAGTCGGTCAAAACGGGTATAAAAAGAACGGATGTCTGAAACAGAATGTAATTTTAAGAGGTTTTTACACGAACGCATTATATTGTAACTACCACCCTCCAAAATACTTTTAGCATAGGTGCTATTCTTATCATCAATCTGTTGAAATAATGAAAGCATTCGTGTCCCGAGAAGTGCATAATCACAAACATGCTTGAATGAAATAGTATGCGTTGTTGATAAAGGATTACTCCAAACATGATACCCACACATATCACTATATGCTATCCTGATGGCGTTAAATAGGTGTACGTTTACGAAATCGGAATCTTCGTATAGAACACCTTCGGCGAAGTGATAATTAACCTTTTCTAAAAAAGCGCGTCGGTATATGTACGCCCATGGAGCAGTACAAAAAAACGGATGTTCCGTCTGTAGAGCGACGCCTGTAAAAACCATATCTGACGTATATGGTAAAGAAACCTCGCTCTTCAGATCTCCCTCATTGGAAAACTTATCGAAACGCATCACAACCATATCTGAATCAGTCTTTTGGAGCAAGTCCCATGCGGGAAGAATACCAAGAGCTATCTCGTCATCACTATCAAGAAACACGACACAATCTCCCTGTGCTACTTTGATCCCTCGATTTCTTGCTGCCCCTTGCCTATGGTTCTGAGGCTGAATAATAAGCGTTAGATTTGGGTGAAATTGGGCATAAGCCTTAACTATGTCAACTGTTTGGTCATTAGAGCAATCATCAATAACAATGACTTCGTACTCGTCTTCTGAAACGGGTAAGACATATACACTATCTAGGCTCCGCTTGATAGTTGTCTCGGCATTATATGCGGGTATAATAATAGAGAAACGTTTCATCTTCCTATTTCAGACTATATGACTAAATGCTTGTTTCTAAATCACATAAAGTGAGGGCTGTAACTAAATTTGAAAAACAGACTCCAAAGGACAGATGATCGTTATTAGAAGAACTCAAAGATAGACGAAAGTATACTTTCAGCAGCTTGTCCATCACCGAATAATGGAGGGAATAAAACGTCTTTATTGGAAAGGGTATCATATGCGCTGATAATCCTATCATAATCAGCATCTGCTAGAACGCCAGCCCCATTATCCACTATCTCAACCCATTCAGTCTCTGGCCTCAAAATAACACAAGGCCTGCCAAAGAAGAAGGCTTCTTTTTGTACTCCGCCACTATCCGTCATTACAACCTTCGCATTCTTCTCAAGGACGAGGATATCAAAGAACGAGGCGGGAGGAATGATTCTTATTCTGTTAGAAATCCTTTCCGGTAAACACTTTCTTGTCCTTGGATGCAAAGGCAGTATTACTGGAATATCATTCTTATCGGCAATTGTAGAAAGAGCATTGAAAATACTGCCAATTCTTTGTGGATTGTCGGTATTAAAGTCTCTATGGATAGTTGCTAGGATATAGTTGCCGGGGGTTACTCCGCAATCACTTAGAATGGCGCTTTTCTGCTCTGCCAACTTACTATAGTACAGAGCGTTGTCATACATGACATCACCGGAATTGATGACTAACCGTCTTTTGCCCCCTATGAAAAGAGCTTTGGAAGAAGTCATCCCTTCGTTTGCCAAGTTTCTCATCGCTGTTTGTGTGGGAGCAAACAGAATTGAAGAGAGGTGATCGCACACAATCCTGTTCTGCTCCTCCGGCATAGTCATATTGAAAGAACGCAAACCGGCTTCAATATGAAACACCGGAACTTGCACCTTTGCAGCCGCGACAGCGCCTGCCAATGTGGAATTTGTGTCGCCATATAGAATGATGCCATCAAAGTGCTCAAGAAGAAGAACTTTCTCAATACCGTCAATCATCTTTGCAGTTTGTTCGCCGTGGCTGCCCGAACCAACTCCAAGGTTATAATGAGGAGCAGGGATATCGAGTTCATCAAAGAAGACCTGTGACATATTGGCGTCATAATGCTGCCCCGTGTGAAGGATGCGCTCTTCAATCCTATCTGAAAAGATGTTCTTGATAGCTCTGGAGATTGCCGCTGCCTTGATTATCTGAGGGCGTGCTCCTATTATTGTAAGAAGATGAATCATAGTTATCTGAATCTCAATTGGTAGTCCGGATTCTCTTTAATACAATTATGACTGTCAGGGTACATTTCAATGAACCAGGTCATGAACTTCGTTACGTTTATTTTGTCGGACAGCATTTTTACTCGACGCTTCTGAAACTCACACCTAATATTAGGCATCGATATTAGGCTGGAGACTCTGTCGAGCAGTTTGTCTGGTTCTGAGGTCTCTATACCAAAGGTCAGCCCATACTTGTCTTCCAATTCTTCCAGGACGCTTATCCTTCCGACGAAGTCACTGAATCTCAAAGATGGAACCCCAAGCATTGAAGACTCGACAGACATACTTTGGCTATCAGAGATCAGCATTGATGCAAAGGCCATAATATGGTGAATGTCAGAGTACCTAATCTTAAGTTGATACTGCGTCAATGATGGATCCAACTCAACCTCTGAACTGATATAAACATCGAGCCCACGTTCTTGAATCACTCTTATTATACTTTGGACGAGTGATAAATTCAGTCCTTTGATCCCGACATCATGATGCGCTGCCAGTTTCGCTAAGCGGATTAAAACATAATCATTTTTAATACCATAGCTATGTACAACTTCTTTACTTGGCACGAAGTAGTCAGGATGAAGATAAGCCAATTTCATATACCCATAATAAGGAATCTTCTTTTCCTTCCACTTTCCAACACTACACGGCTCTGGAACAACGATACTACTTGTGAAAGGATATGTTAGTCTGGCCAAATTTCGAATAACATTGTAGTCATCTTCCAGAGTTGTGATCGCATATTTCCTCAATAGCCAGGCGGCTTGGGCTATCGAAGAATCTGTGCCGATCAAAATATCGGCTTTGAATCTTTTTGCAATGGAATAAACCTTATAGAATCTCTGAATGGATGCTAATACAATCGAATACTTTTTATTCTTCCTAGGAGTAACCTGTATGTTTTCATACTCAAGACCGTCTTCTTTCAGCAAGTTTTCGAGAATGTCTTTAGTTTTGATCAGTAATTTTATATGATGACCATTTTCTTCAAGCTTACGGATCGTAAACTTGAAGAAATGGTATTGTGCAGGATGACCTAGATAAAACAAAAGATTCATAATGAGATCCCTATCCTTTGAATGCAACGATCCTTTTACGGAACAATTTAGCTACAATGCTATAAGAAATTGAAGTTTTGTAGTCCGAGTGCTTCTTTCCAGGTCGGTTAACTATGGCGTCGAACTCGTCTCGGTCTATGCCTATTTGATTCAATACGATATCAATGTCTCTATCCATTGATTCTTTATTGAATAGTGGCTTTTGGAGTTCTTGCAATGCCTCATCACGGGTCATCTGGCCGGAAATGATCATACTGGATAAATGAGAGTGTCTTTTGTCATTATGAAACTTAAGGGGAAGCCAGTATAACTGTATCACCTTTGTTAGTTTATTCTCGCAATGCTTCATTTCATAGTACTGAAATCCACAGAAATCTTTAAGCTCTTGAATTGCTCTGTCGCGATTATAATCTATGTAATTGAGTGGGCGTTTGCTATTGATGCCTCTAATGTAACGATCGGCTACTCGACGGAAATTGGAAAGAAACGGGAGTTTATCAATAGGTTTCGTGCCGAACTTCCGATGGATATCGCGCATATTTCTCATATCGTAGACATTTGCAGTCTCAGTATGCTTTAGGATGCTTTCCAGTGCGAAGTTACCACCAGACAAGAAAGTCTTGATATGATACTTTCGCGCATAATCATATAGGCAGGCAAATAGTATGTTGTCTTGAGGCATAGCAATGTTGGGGACCTCAGCTAGGATAAAGGCACGGGTCAAGTCATTATACTGTTCCGCATCGGGCTTAATCGTAACTAAGTCAATACTGCAAGCCTTGCATAATTTATCAATGTTTTCCTTCGCAACCTCTTCATCGAAGCCATCATCAATATGGACACCCAAAACTCTCAATCCCCACTTGTAACATAGCATAGCTAGATAAGAAGAGTCCAGACCTCCAGAGATGCCCATCATACAGTCATATTTTTTCCCTTTTCCTTCTTCCTTTAATTGTTTGACCAGATCTGAGATTTTCTCTTTCCCTTTTTCTCCTGGGAAATAAACAATCTCCTTATTCTCAAGGGCTGTTTTGCAATAATTGCAACAACCATCGGAGTCAAACTTGATGAACGAGTCGTGGTCATTATCCATGACACAACGAGTACACATTCTATACTCTTCCATTTTTGTTAAGTGTTTTATATACTTCAAGTATCTTATTGGCAATTGTATTTGAGTCGAATCTATTTGTGTATTGCTTATCAGGCCGACTTGTATACAAGATGGCTCCAACAGCATCTACCAATTGTTGCTCATCGCTGTCACACACTGCACACCCTTCGATGCCGTCAAGTTGTTCCCTGACATCTCCGACATCAACCGTCACGACGTGTTGACCGCAGGCAACCGCCTCTTTTATGATCTGAGGAGACCCTTCAGAGTGGGATGTCATTAATACAAGCTCAGCCCCATTGATTAACCAGGCAACTTCCTCTCTTGTCCGTCCTTTAATCTCCATTAAAGCAAGATCAGGGAAGTGTGCAGCAACTGCTTTCGCCAGTTCTGGGTTTTTTACGCTGTTCCCAAAATCAGAGGCAAACAAGATATAATCCTTCTTCAAGTCCAGGCCAAGCCTTTGCTTACAGTCGTCCTTAGCCATAGGGAAAAAGATGCTGCTGTCAACCCCACAAGGGATTACTTCTCTTCTTTTCCCTTTGATATGAAGAGATTCCATAAGATTCTTCGAAACAAATATGGAGCAGGAGGAGAGCAGGGATGCGAAAGACGAGACTGGCCTCATTTTCGCATTATTGACA